>ERZ1034739.270-NODE-270-length-15589-cov-133.796575_pt1 | contig 15589 bp, 8 predicted proteins | sample MGYA00520636_ERZ1034739 | MGnify/ENA primary metagenome ERZ1034739 (study PRJEB33766, sample SAMN09781703) | gut metagenome | biome: gut microbiome | host: Homo sapiens | place: Madagascar | study: EMG produced TPA metagenomics assembly of the PRJNA485056 data... | reverse complement strand
ACGCTTCTTTAAGGTAAGGAGGTGATCCAACCGCAGGTTCCCCTACGGTTACCTTGTTACGACTTCACCCCAGTCATGAATCACAAAGTGGTAAGCGCCCTCCCGAAGGTTAAGCTACCTACTTCTTTTGCAACCCACTCCCATGGTGTGACGGGCGGTGTGTACAAGGCCCGGGAACGTATTCACCGTGGCATTCTGATCCACGATTACTAGCGATTCCGACTTCATGGAGTCGAGTTGCAGACTCCAATCCGGACTACGAGTTGCTTTCTGGGTTCTGCTCCACCTCGCGGTATCGCTTCCCTCTGTACAACCCATTGTAGCACGTGTGTAGCCCTGAACGTAAGGGCCATGATGACTTGACGTCATCCCTGCCTTCCTCCGGTTTGTCACCGGCAGTCTTCTTTGAGTTCCCACCTTTACGTGCTGGCAACAAAGAATAAGGGTTGCGCTCGTTGCGGGACTTAACCCAACATCTCACGACACGAGCTGACGACAGCCATGCAGCACCTGTATGTAGGCTCCTTGCGGCACTCTCTAATCTCTTAAAGATTCCTACTATGTCAAGTTCAGGTAAGGTTCTTCGCGTTGCATCGAATTAAACCACATGCTCCACCGCTTGTGCGGGCCCCCGTCAATTCATTTGAGTTTTAACCTTGCGGCCGTACTCCCCAGGCGGTCAATTTATCGCGTTAGCTTCGAAACCCAGACTCTTCGGCCCAAGCTTCAAATTGACATCGTTTACGGCGTGGACTACCAGGGTATCTAATCCTGTTTGCTCCCCACGCTTTCGCACCTCAGTGTCAGTGTCTGTCCAGGAGGCCGCCTTCGCCACTGGTATTCCTCCAGATATCTACGCATTTCACCGCTACACCTGGAATTCTACCTCCCTCTACAGTACTCGAGTCCAACAGTTTCAAATGCACATCCCAGGTTAAGCCCGGGGCTTTCACATCTGACTTGTCGAACCACCTACGTGCGCTTTACGCCCAGTTATTCCGATTAACGCTTGCACCCTCCGTATTACCGCGGCTGCTGGCACGGAGTTAGCCGGTGCTTCTTCTGATAGTAATATCACATAGCAACCCTATTCGAATTACTACTTTTTTCCCATCTGAAAGTGCTTTACAACCCGAAGGCCTTCTTCACACACGCGGCATGGCTGCATCAGGGTTTCCCCCATTGTGCAATATTCCCTACTGCTGCCTCCCGTAGGAGTCTGGACCGTGTCTCAGTTCCAGTGTGGCTGGTCATCCTCTCAGACCAGCTAGAGATCGTCGCCTTGGTAGGCCTTTACCCCACCAACTAGCTAATCCCTCCTAGGCGCATCTGAATGCGAGTGGTTGCCCACCCTTTGGCCCGTAGGCATTATGCGGTATTAGCACCCGTTTCCAGGTGTTATCCCCCTCATTCAGGCAGCTTCCTAGGTATTACTCACCCGTCCGCCACTCGTCAGCCAAAAAGCAAGCTTTTTGCTGTTACCGTTCGACTTGCATGTATTAAGCCTGCCGCCAGCGTTCAATCTGAGCCATGATCAAACTCTTCAATTAAAACATAAGTCTAATTGTGAGACTTGATTATGCTCTCTGAATCAACTGTTAAAGTTTGCACTTCACCATTCTTCAGAAAGACTTTTTTTAATTTTGTCCTCTTACTTGGCGAGTGCCCACACAGATTGTCTGAATTTGTTTTTAAAGAACTTCTTACTGCGTTTCGCTGTAAGTGAGGTGCATTATAAACTCTTTTTTCGACCCGTCAACACCGTTTTCAAAAAAAAATTAAAAAAACTTCATTTTGTGTAAAATTTGAGCAAAATCCCACTTTTAACCCTGTTTTAAGCCTTAACAGCCATTTAACATCATACGCCATAGGTGGCTTTTCCTTAAAAACCGTCTTTGTGCTTTGATTTTTCTAAATTCATTTTCACTTTTTAAATTGTATGGAAGCAAGGTTAGCTTACGTTTTTTATTTGTTCTTTTGTGAATAAACCTAGCCCTAATCCTCGGAAACTAAAGACGGTCAAAATTTTGATCTCACTAGCTATTACTCATCTCACTAGACTGACTTTACTCGGTAGACTGACATACAGACATACATATTAGCCATCCTGCATATCAGCCATCCTGGTTTTGGCATAAGTAAAACCTTGGATGCCATTTAGGCGTATGTTATTGCTTTGACGTATGTAATTGCTTTGGCTTAAGTTATGTTGTCCATCCCATCCTTAAAAATTTACACCTCCCCACCTACAAACAAGAGCACAGTCTAAACACTTTCCATATCGCATATGGCAATTTGGTGCCATGCCCACCATTTGACTCGTTAACCTCACTTTTATTTCCTTTTCCCCTTCTTCTGCATTTCGGCGCTTACATGTCTTTTCCATTAGCTCTTTTAATTTAACTCCATCTTCGCCATTCACTCTTTTAAATTTCAGTCCAATTTAACTTCCATTTTCTTAAAATTATCTTCCCACTAAACAAAACCACACCATCTAACTAATACATTCTTAAATTCGCACTTTTTTCGCTTAAAAATGACATCTTCCTCGAATATTTCGCATTACTATCTATTAATGCGCGATTTTCTTATTGCCAAACATATTTCAAAAAAAGATAATATGCATGCTGTGAGGTTTCAGCAGGTTTTTCTGCGGTCCGAATACCATTCGAACTTTTTCGTTCCCTCACTAATTTCGCTACAGTTTGTTTTATTCTATACATTTAAGCTGCAGCAATAGCCTTGCATCAACAGCCTTCGGTTCTCTATCTCTATTTCAATTCTGTTTAGATTGAGCCGTGCTTGGATGCTCGCGTTACCCCATACTAATAACTTATACAGCAGGAATGAGCTTCTGAATCATGCTCAATCCAGTACGAATTCCCTAGGATAAGACTTGCGGCAGCGATGCCACCTATGCAAGCACTGACGAATTCCGTATTAAACTGGACTGCTTTAAGAATGAGATTTTTTAATGAAAAGAATGTTAATCAACGCAACTCAAGAAGAAGAGATGCGTGTTGCACTTGTTGACGGTCAAAAAATTTATGACATCGACATCGAAGCCGCCGGTCACGAACAGAAGAAAGCCAACATCTACAAGGGGATTATTACCCGCGTAGAACCAAGCCTTGAAGCTGCTTTCGTGGACTACGGTGGGGATCGTCATGGTTTTCTCCCACTTAAGGAAATCGCTCCTGAATATCGTCAGCAAACTTCCGGTAACGGAAAAGCCAATATGCGCGACACCGTACGCGAAGGTCAAGAAGTTATCGTTCAAGTCGAAAAAGAAGAACGTGGTCTTAAGGGTGCAGCTCTTACCACTTATATCTCTTTGGCTGGTTCATACATCGTACTTATGCCAAACAATCCTAAAGCTGGCGGCATCTCCCACCGAATTGAAGGTGAAGAACGTACCGAACTTAAACAAGCTTTAGACAGTCTCAACATTCCACAAGGAATGGGTGTGATTGTGCGTACTGCAGGTGTTGGCAAAAGCCCTGAAGAACTTAACTGGGACTTAGAAATCTTAGTTAAACATTGGAGCATGATCAAAGAAGCCGCTTCTACTCGCAAAGCTCCTTTCCTCATTCACCAAGAAAGTAACATCGTCCTTCGTGCTATCCGCGATTACTTAAGACAAGATATTGGCGAAATCCTTATCGATAACAAGGATGTATTCAACCAAGTATTAAAGCAAATCAATATTGTTCGTCCTGACTTTGCGCCAAAAGTTAAGATGTTCGATGGTGATGCCCCACTCTTTAGCCACTTCCAGATTGAATCCCAAATCGAATCTGCTTACCATCGTGAAGTAAAGCTTCCATCTGGTGGTAGTATTGTTATTGACCCTACTGAAGCACTTACTTCTATCGACGTAAACTCTGCTAAAGCAACCAAGGGTGATGACATTGAAGAAACCGCTTTGCAGACCAACATCGAAGCTGCTGAAGAAATTGCCCGTCAATTACGTTTACGTGATATCGGTGGTCTTATTGTAATCGACTTCATCGATATGACCCCACTTAAAAACCAACGTGAAATCGAAAACAGAATGAAAGAAGCTGTCCGTCAGGACCGTGCACGCATACAGTTTGCCCGTATCTCTCGTTTCGGTTTGCTTGAAATGTCAAGACAACGTATCAGACCGTCACTTGGTGAATCAACTTCTCACGTCTGCCCTCGTTGTTGCGGTCAAGGTACTATTAGAGATAGTGGTTCTTTAGCTCTTTCTATTCTTCGTGTAATCGAAGAAGAAGCTATGAAAGAAAATTCAGCTAATGTATGCGCTCGCGTACCAGTTGAAGTAGCAGCTTTCCTTATGAACGAAAAGCGTCGTTCATTAGATGGTATCGAAAAGCGTCACAATGTTCATATCTATATCATCCCAGATGATAACTTCGAAACTCCACATTACGAAATCACTAGACTCCGTCAAGGCGATTCCGACAATGTACATACTTTCGAACTCATGCGTCGCAACGCAGCTGCTAGCAACATCCCTGCTCCTAGCAACTTCCCAGCAGCTAGAGAAGACCGTACCTTATCAGCTCCAAGAACTGACCGTACAGTCCCTGCCGTAGACCTCAATTCATTAAACGACGAAATCCGTCCAGTTAAACCAGCTAGTCGCACTACTCGTGCTCCTATCTCTACCGAAGATTCTGCTCGTAGCGTTAGCATCTTTAAGCGCATGATGAACAGCATTGTTGGTCTCTTCAAGGTTGAAGAAGCCCAAAGCGAATCTACAGGCACCGCCGTAGCTAAACCTAATGCAACTTCTTCTACCACCTCTCGTGGTCGCAACAATGCAACTCGCCAAGCACGTAATCGCGATGGCCAAAACCAAAACAGAAGATCTAGTCGTCAGCAAGGTAATGGCAACCGCCAACAAAACGCTCGCAACGAAGCAGAAGTTGAAACTAAGACCCAAAACAAACGCACTAAGAACGCTAATGGTCAAAATAGAAACCAAAAGCGTCAAGAAGCGCGCGAAGAAGTTTTAAGTCAGGAACTTTTAAATCGTCCGGTAATTGAAGAAACTATCGAAGTTAAAGAACCACGCCGTAAGAATAAGAACAACCGTAATACCAACGCAGCTGCTCAACCTCAACAGCTCGAACCTAACTTTGAAGAAGCTACTGAAAACCAGACCACAGAAGCTGTAGCTGAAAAGCCACGTCGCGAACGTAAGCCACGCCGCAACGAAGGTGAACGTGACAACAACGCTCGCAAGGAACGTAAGCCACGTCGCGAACGCAAGGCTACTGAAGAAGCTCCACAAACTACTGAAACTTTGGTGCAAGAAGTAGTTTATGAAACCCCTGAAAAAATTGGTTGCATCGGCAATGTAACCTTTGCAAGTGTTGACATGACCGAACCTCAGGCTTGCGACTTACCAGTAGTTGAGGCCTCCGCTGAATTTGCGCCTGAAACTGAATTCAGAACTGCGGGTAAAGCTGCAGGTTTTGCCGCCATCACAGAAGTAGCTTCCGTTGATATGACTGAACCGCAAGCCTCTGACTTACCTTCTACCACTGACTCAACAGGCACTGATAATAGTGACCTCGTGTTTAGCGATGCAGGCTTTGCTGGCTTTAGTTCAATTCACAATTTATCTGAAGCTGCTATGTCTGAACCAGAACCTTTAGCTCAAAACGAAGCTCCTGCTCCTAAAGCTCCACGTCAGCCCAAGAGAAAGCCACGTAAAGAAGCAACTGTAACGCCTAATGTCACCGCCGAAGAAGTAGCGCAAAAAGTTACTACCTCAGAAGCTCAGGGCACTCCAGATGTTACCTCAGTAGAAACTACTCTTGAAATTACCCCTGCTACTCAAAACCAAACTTCTCAATCTGCGCCACAAGAAGCAGAACAAGCAGAGCTTCCGGTTGAAAGCATGGTAACAGCCTTCGAAGCAGAAGATTCAGCAAACGAAGCTTCTAATAAACAGTAACTAAGTAGCCAATAATTTAGTAGCTTAGTTTACTTAACGAACAAGAGTCCACCACGGTGGACTCTTTTTTTACCTTGCGCCTTGTTTTTTACCTTGCGCCTTGTTTTTTACCTTGCGCTTTGGTTTGATGTTTGTTTAGGTGTAATTATTTTAAGTACGTTTAGGAAGTTAGATTAATTGAGGTTTTAGCTGTTTTGTTGTGATTGGTTTGGGCACTGCTTTTATCGTTTCAGTCTTTTTTAAAAAATTTGGCGCGCATCTGGCCCTTACCGCCATGAATATAGATGAAATAGAACCACAATAGATAATTGAACGCTATTCTTATAACATGAACAAGAACTAAAATTCAAATCTTTGGCCCTAACTATGCTTGTACGCCATTTTAAAATCCAAGACGCTGTGACTTTATATGAACTTTTCTACCAAACCGTACATCAAGTAAATGCGAAAGTTTACACGCAAGACACAATTAGACGCATGGGTGCCTTAACTTCAGACCTGCAAAAATGGCCTTCAAGCCTTGCACCAAACTTTACATTAGTCGTTTAGCCCCCAAGATCAAATTGTTGGTTTTGGCGACCTTTTGTTTAGGTTTAGCTTTTAACTTATGACTTTGTTTTGCGCTTACTTCCAAAAGCTCAATCTAGTGGACAGTATGATGAGGATTACTTTTTAGCAACTAACTTCATCTTTCTTCTTACAGCTAAAGTTGTTCTTGAAACACAAACTAAGTGTCCTGCTTCATCAGAAATTTCAACCTGCCATACTTGGGTTGACGCCCCGCCATGAACCATAGTCGCTTTAGCCGTCACTACACCACTTTTTACTGCTCGTAAATGGTTAGCATTAATTTCAAGACCTAATACCGAAACCCCAGGTGTGGCGGCCATGTTACCTGCAACTGAAGCTAAGCTTTCAGCTAACGCTACAGAAGCGCCCCCATGCAATAACCCAAAAGGTTGTTTGGTCATCGGCCCCACGGGCATGGTTGCACATAGATAATCATCACCTTTAGCTGAAAACTTAATTCCCAAAGCGCTAATCATGCAATTATCACAAAGGCTGTTTAAATAATCTAAGGTAAATTCTCGTTGCCAAATACTACTCATTTATTAATCTCTCATCACCGGCTCAACTCTAGATCTTGGTCTTAGTTTTTAACGTTATGTTGCTCGTCTATCTGTTTTAGGATGTTTTTAGTGTGGCTTTTAAAACTAGAACTTTTTTAGGGAGTTTTACTTTTAGCTTTGCCAATTTGCCCACCAAAAACACCCATTACTATTACAAGGTCGCAATTTTACTCGTTATTCATGGTTCTTTGGTGGTCACTACCATCTTTTTTATTACCACCTAAACGATTCTTCATTAAAGCATCAATCAGCGACATATTGTTATTTTGCTTACCCTCAAAGGAGGCCATGCTAGAAATAGCACTTTCTTCCATAAACTTTTGTGGAATTTCTTGAGTGGTTGATGAATGGAGAGGACAAGGTTTCCCTACGGCTAGACCATTCTTTTCTAAACGTTCAGTACTATCGTCGATAACTTCTTCTAGCTCAAGCAACAATTTCTTTAAGATGACTGAAGTAACAGGTTTAGAGGCAATACTTACCATCCCTGCTTCACGACAGGCAATACGTTCTTCGTCTGTACTATTAGCCGTTAAAGCTACAATTGGCACATAGGTAAGTTCATTAATAATATGCCGTGTTGCTTCAATCCCATCCATCACAGGCATTCTAAGGTCCATTAATACCAAATCTGGAATTTCTGCTTTAACTGCTTCAACCGCTTCCGCCCCGTTAGAAGCTAGGCGCACATTGTGTCCCAGCTTTTCGAGCATGGTTTTAATTACAAACTGGTTGATCTGTGAATCTTCAACAAGCAAGATATTGTAATTATGTTCCTTGTGCTCAATAGTCCGCTTTATCGAGGTAGCCCCAATAAGAGAAGAACTTGGAATGCGACATGGAATTTCAAACCAAAAATCTGAACCTTTACCTACTTCGCTCTTAATGCCAATGCGACCGCCCATGTGCTCAACTAAGCGTTTACAAATAGCCAAGCCAAGTCCACTCCCCCCAAACTTACGAGAGATAGAACCGTCTAATTGCACAAATGGCACAAACAATTCAGATAAATGTTCACTCGGAATCCCCGGACCGGTATCTATAACTGAGAACTTCAATCTAGTATCAAAACGTTCTGCCACTACCGTTACCCCACCTTTAGAGGTAAATTTCAGGGCGTTATTAATAAGATTAAAGAGAATTTGGGACAAACGATGTTGGTCGCCACTAATCATCTGCGGGAAACCATCTTTTATATTAAGTTTAAGATAGATACCTTTAGATTCTGCTTTTTCTTGCATCTGTAAAGATACAGATCGCAGGGTAAACTGAATATCAAAGTTAATATTCTCTAGCACCATAGCCTGAGATTCAATGCGCGATAAATCGAGCACGTCATGCAAAATGGTTTGGAGTAAAGACGCACTTTGTGAAATATGCTTAATGTAAGTGAGCTGGGTTTCGTCGAGTGAAGTTTGTTCTAGTAAATCAAGCATCCCCAAAATAGCTTGCAATGGGGTTTTGATTTCATGCGACATTACCGCTAAGTATTCACTTTTAGATCTATTAGCTATTTCAGCTGCATCACGAGCCTTTTGTAATTCTTGGTTTTGTGCATATTCACTCGTAAAATCAGATAGTGTGCCTCTAAAACCGACAAATTGTTGGGATTTACGATCGTAATAAGGTTCTCCGGTAACGCGCAACCAATACTTACGGCCCTCAATTTGTAGGGGCAATTCTACATTTTCACATAAGAGGCGCTTCTGACGTCGTTCTTTTATAACTTCAGGTAAATCTGGTCGGAGTTTTAATTCATCAGGGTCGAGCAATTCTTCGAACTTACGCCCAATAAATTTGGTGTAGTCTGGTAAGGAATTTTTAACTGAACTATGGCTTTCTTCATGGTTATCGCCAGGAATGGGCACAAAGCAACCATTCTCATCGGTCTTCCAATTAAGCTCATGGGACAAGTGAGTAAAGGCTCGTAGATGTTCTTGTTCATCTAAAGCTTCACTAGTACGGCGTTTAATTACTTCTTCAAGCTGTCCTTTATACTCAATATTAGTAACCAACTGTTCCAAAAATGGCTTTAAAAGACGGACATCACGTCTACTTTCCAAGTTTAAAGCTAACTGACGTTGGTGGGTGCAAACAAACAACAACTTCGAATCATGTAGACTCATTGGAATCAACATAACGCTACGAATTAGTTGTTTAAACTCAGGGTTGGTACTTTCAAAACCCGCCGCAATACCAGGATCTGACAAAACCATGATGTCAGAATTATCCAAGGCTAGTTTTAACACCCCGCGGTTTTCCCAATTGTTTTGCGCTAAGGCTGGATGCGAAGCATAAATAGTTACTAAGTTATTGCTTTCCACATTAAGAGAAAGCAATACTACTTGGTCAAACTCAACTAAGGAACGCATCACATTGAGCAAAATGGAATACTGAGTTTCAGTATCAGGAGCATTCGAAAGTTCTGTAAAGGCGGAAATCAAATGCTTTCTTGAATTTATTAACCATTTTTCACAATCATGCGCAAACTCCGCTTCAAGCTTTAAGCGTTGGAGCTTGTTTTCGTATTCTTGCACTATGCGTTGAGCTTCACTGGCCATATCTGTCTACCACTCCAAGAAATAAACAGTGGATACAGTATAATTACCAAGGATCAACCCACCTTCAAGATCCTTGCCGAACTCACCATACATGGCCCCAACTAAAAAATTCTTGTCCCCATAAAGGTTACGCACCGGAGTAACTACATTCTTTCGAAACACATCGTGATTAGTGCCGATACAAAAAGACAAGCACATGATATGTAAAGTCCCTAATATCTTACCTGCAGGTAGAGTTCTACCACTCGTCAAAAAACAACTGAATAAATCAGTATTGTCATTGTGCATCAAACTAATTTTTTCTTGTTCGTTCCATGAACGCCCCGTAAATAATGCACGTTCAGGGGTAACATCTCCAAGAACCGAGACATCATAACTAATATCACCACGAATAGTGCTCTTTTGGCGTCCTAAAAAGTAATTGTTGTCTATTTCGTGCAATAAACACCGCATTTCAGGTACATTCATGCCAATAGTGTTATACCCAATCCACTGGAAAAACAAATCAGCCGAAGGTTGATGGTCAATTTCTGTAATAACACAATTATCAGCCTTCGTAATAGTGGCCTTTATATCATCGCACTCACAAGTGGAATGAGATTCAACTACGACCTGACATGGCAGATACATCAGGGTTAAAACGTAAAAAGAGCGCCCTTTTAGAGCCCCTTGTTTGGTAAAACTAGAGCAAATTTCATGATCAACAGGAAGTCCCCCACCTAAAATAGGGATACTCGAGCCTAGTTTATTATCGATTTCAGATCTTAAACCATGGACTGGCACTCGAATCTCATATAAAAGTAATAAGTCAGGCATTACCCCCAGGCGGTCAGCTTGTTTTTGAGCGTCAAAAACAGCTTGCGACACCTTTAGATCTGTTTCTTCTTCGACCGGCACAATCACACTGCCAAACGCCCCTTCTTCCGTAAAAAAGGCCATCGCAAACACCGCCCCATTGCTAACTGTGGTGGCTTGTGATTTCATTTTATAAACGGAAAAGCGGGAGGCCGAAGTTTTGTTGCCCGTAACTTTCAAAGATTCTTCCGGGAAACCAGCCGTTACATTTCGATCAAACGACCCATTGGCCACTTGAATCCCTGTGATCTCAACATCCGGAAATTGAGCCGTAAAAGCTTGGTGTAATTCTGTTTCTGAAAAATCTTCGGTATAGTAGACCAATATAAATTTGGGTAATTTTCCTTCTTTAGGGACTAGAATTTTCTTGATGTCAGCTACTGCTTCAACTGCACTTTGGCAATTACTACTTGCTGTAAGAATCTGCATCCCCATGGAAAAACCCGCCTACTATGTCCTAATTTTTTTAACCTTTAAAGCTTCTATTCTAACCGTAAAATTTCGGTCATTTTCTTTATAGAGTTATACCACTCAAAAGCTAATCTGCTAAGCATTTTTCACTTTTAATCCACGTGCTTTTGACCGAGTACAAATTTCTACAAAACAAAGAATCTACCCCCATAAAAAACTAGAACTTTAACCACCTATTTTTCTATTGAAAGCTTAAACCATAAGACTTAAACATATACGTGCATTTTTTCGAAAATAGTATGTTTATTTAAACTTAAGAAAGTTTAAGCTTTCGCCGTCAACCTCATAATTAGGCTTTTTAAAAGAGTATCGTTAAAACCAAACATCAAAATTCTCGCCTCATTACTTATTAAGGGATAAATTGAGCGAAACCTTAGGCCAAAGGCACTCGGATGGATGACAAGAAAGAAAAAACTTGAGCCTAAACTAGATTTAACTTAACAGGATTGGAAAAACCGAAGACAGTTTGAGATATTGAGATATTGTGATCATTATGCCCACCATAAGTTGGCAGGCATAAAAATTTGAGCTTTAAGCCAAACTTGACACATCTAAAGTGCCAACTTCCGCAATGGTGAGTTTTAAGCTTTCAATCAATTGTTTTACCTGGGGAAGCAAATCTTTGGCGGGAATTTTTTTCTTACAAGAAGCGTCAAGATCACGAGCTAATTCTAAAACCTCAAAAGCACCATAAGTTGCGGCTACAGATTTTAAAGTATGAACTTCTAAGGCCAAGGTTTCGTCGTTTGGCTCCACAAAAATATGTTCTAATTTTTGCACCGTTAAGCCAGCATCTTCTTTGAATAGGTTCATTAAGGTTTCAAAAGCCTCAACCCCTAAATCTGCCACCAGCCCCCTTAAGGTGTTAACATCAATTAACATATAATCCTCTCATCAGTCTATCTTAGTTTTGTTGTAATAAGTTATAAGGCTATGCCTAAAAGCATAAGTAAAATAATTTGATTCAGTATCCTTGCCTCGCTTTATAGCAAGTTTTTTCTGCGAATTTACAAGGCTCAAAATATGATTCTATCACTAAATTTTAAATCTAGAAATCTGTATATGAGACCGTCAAAGTCCCTACGTTTAATTAAATCCTTTAACTTTGGTGCTGGGCCGCAAACTCAATTTTTTTGACCACTAAACCTTGTTTCTTCCACTTTTCTAATTTGCGGTACAAGGTGGAGCTATTAACCCCCAATATACCTGCGGCTTTCACGACTGAACCATCACACAATCGAACGATCGCAAGAATATACTTGCGTTCAATAGTTTCAAGGTCAACCACGCCGTTTAACGAGCGCATCAACTCAAAACAATCTCCCGCTTCACGCACCATAACTTTTATGCCATCATTAGTCACGGCCGGAATTAAAGCGCTGTTAGAAGCCTGAACAGCCTCAGGGCCTTCAGCCCCACTCGCTACATCACATCTAGCTTGAAAGCTTACTTCTTGAGTCTCAGGCCAAACCTGATTATCTGGTTTTAAATTTCCCGATAAAGGTTGTTGGGCGAGAACATTTTTATCCTGGCTAAGGTTTGAATTTTGAGTATTAGAAGTCACAAACTCTTCTGGCACCATGCCAATTTCTTGAGCTAACATAGCCTTAGTCAACACCCGGCCATCATTTAACACGACAATACGGTAAATGAGGTTTTGCAGTTGGCGCACGTTGCCCGGCCAGTTATAACGCATTAAAAAGCGTTCCGCCTCGTGACTTATATTCTCAAAATTTTTCTTTTCCAAATTGGAATAGTAATGCAAAAAGTGATTAGCAAGTAATACACAATCCCCATCTCGTTCACGTAGTGGAGGTAAGTGAATAGGCACTACATAGAGGCGATAGAACAAGTCTTCACGAAATCTTCCTGCTTTTACTTCTTCTAATGGATTACGGTTGGTAGCACATATAATACGAATATCAACTTCTTCAAACTTGCTTCCCCCAACCTTTTTATAACGACTGCTTTGGATAAAACGCAAAAATTTAGACTGCAAATCTAGGTCCATTTCGCATAATTCATCCAAAAAAAGCGTGCCTCCATCAGCTAAAGCCACCGCCCCTTGACGTTCTGTATTAGCCCCAGTAAACGCGCCTTTCACATGACCAAAGATTTCACTTTCCATTAATTCATGCGGAATTGCAGCACAGTTAATCGGTACAAATGGCCCATTACGTTCAGTGTTTTGTTTGTGGACCGCTAAAGCTGTAACTTCTTTACCGGTCCCACTTTCCCCGGTGATAAATACGGTGGCCCGTGAATTTTTGATCCGACGAATCTTGTTATAAACTTCCTGCATAGCTGGAGAATTACCAATAAAATCTCCAGGATTATCTTCTTGTTCAAATTTATAACTAGTGATTAAAGCGTTTAATTTACGCTTTTCAATGGTGTTACCGATGGTGGTTCGTAGACGATTAGGATCAATCGGTTTTTCCAAGAAGTCATAGGCCCCAAGGCGCATGGCTTCTACAGCAAAATTTACTGACCCATTAGCCGTCATAACGATTACGGAGATATCTAGTTCTTGTTCGTTGATACTGCGTAAAATGTCCATCCCTGGCATATCGGGTAAATGTAAGTCCAAAAGCACGATATCAGGAGACAATTCCTTAATCATCTGCATAGCTTCGCGACCTAGACCGGTCGAAAGAACATTAACCCGATCTGATTTCAGAACAGTTTCGTATAGTTTAGCTAGCGGAAGAGCATCTTCCACAATCAGAATTGAGATCTTATTTTCAGTATCATGGGTCATTTAACCTTATTCCTTGTTGCTCTTTTCTTAGCTAGTCCCGGCTTTTCACCATCACGTTAATCCATTAAATTATCAGCTAAATTATCAGCTTTGATAATTTTTAAACCAAGGCTAAACGTTTAAAGCGAAAGAGAAATTCATCTTACACAAAAAATATCATGTGAAGAAGTATCTGTATGAAGTTTTGAAATATCATTCTACCATTTTTAAAACCTAAGTCCTAAAGATCCTGTGGGTAAGGAGCTATAAACAAAAATTAATATTAAATAATTCCATTAATGCTACTAAGCAATTAATACCACTAGGATAAGTAATACCACTAAGCTAAGTTGAAATTATTCAGACTCAAATTATTCCGCAGTTTTCCCTTGGTGGCCCAAACAAAATGCCCACCATACTTAGTAAAACAAAACCAATAGGCAGTCAGATCAAACTATAACCTTTTTCCCGTTTCTCTTTGAAACTCACATATTTTCGTAGCAATAAAAATATACCCCAAACTGCCATTTTTCCGCCCTCTTTAAGGTGGAGATAAAAGGCTCGAGGCTTGAAATAAGTTTAAAAATTAGTTAAAGTTAAGCCATGCTAGCGAGGCGTGTTTTTGACACTCAACAACTACATATTCAGGGCGGGACATGCCCGTAGCGTCTATTGAGAATGGTGCAAGCCGTCAGCAGTAGAAACCCACCGAAGTGAGCTAAAAAATTTGCTTTAGACACGGTAGGAAATTCCTAGCCTTAAGCAGGACTAGCTTTAAACAGGAATGGATGTCAAGTATAGCTTAAAATAACGTATATACGAATTTAGATGGCGTCGACTCTTAAGAGTCACCACTCCCCACACTACAAAATATAAAGATTTACAAAAGGATAATACAAACATGGAACGTCGTATTCTGCTGACAGAATGTCCTGACAGCAAGGGTTTGATCGCAAAAATCACTGGAGCTTGTTACAAGTTTCAATATAATATCATCAAAAATGATCAGTTCGTATCCTATGAAGATGCAAGATTTTTCATGCGCACAGACCTTGAAGGCGAATTTGGCAATAACAACGCTTTTGAACAAGAAGTGCAAAAACTTCTCCCTGAAGGCGGTGAATGTCGATTAGTTCCAGTTCGTCGTAAGCGCATCCTTATTTTAGTAACTAGAGAATCTCACGTACTCGGCGATTTGCTCATGAAAAGTTACTCTGGCGCACTCCCTATCGATATCGTTGGGGTTATTGGCAATTACGATATTCTTGAAGACTTGACCCGTCGTTTCGATTTGCCTTATATCACTGTGAGCCACGAAGGTTTAACTCGTGAAGAACACGAAACAAAAATGCTCGAGGCCATGTCAAAGTTTGAATATGATTACGTCGTATTAGCAAAGTACATGCGCGTCTTAACACCAAACTTTGTAAATGCCTTCCCTAAAGGCACTCTTATCAATATCCACCACTCATTCTTGCCTGCTTTCGTAGGGGCTAAGCCTTATCAGCAAGCTTTTGACCGTGGGGTTAAGATCATTGGGGCTACCGCTCACTACGTAACTAATGACTTGGATGAAGGTCCAATCATTGCTCAGGACGTAATTAAAGTTAGCCACAACTATAGTGCTGAAGCTATGGCTAAAGCTGGTCGCGACGTTGAACGCCAAGTATTAAACCGTGCTCTTTCAAGAGTTATCGATGACAAGGTGTTTATCCACGGTAACAAGACCATCGTGTTCTAATAAAAAAGATCTAGAGCTTTTACACTTAGAGCTTTTAAGACCAAATCAGGCTTTAATATTCTTTTATTAAAGCCTGAATTATTGTGACATCCTCCCCCACCTATAGAGGTGGGGGCTTCCCACCAATAAGATAGGTTC
>ERZ1034739.267-NODE-267-length-15671-cov-9.534452_pt1 | contig 15671 bp, 17 predicted proteins | sample MGYA00520636_ERZ1034739 | MGnify/ENA primary metagenome ERZ1034739 (study PRJEB33766, sample SAMN09781703) | gut metagenome | biome: gut microbiome | host: Homo sapiens | place: Madagascar | study: EMG produced TPA metagenomics assembly of the PRJNA485056 data set... | reverse complement strand
ATTTTTGAGATATTTTGCAGATTCAGTCGGATTTGTCAATTCAAGCAAACTTTCATACAATGGATGTTTTGTATTTATACCTCCGATACAGTCGATATTATTTTCCACATTGTCGTATTTTTGAGCAAAAGTATGAATAAAATCCTTTTTACCCAAAATTTTCATCGTATTTACAGTTCTATTTGGATTTTCAAAAAATAACTCATCAATTTCATCATCAGAGAACGAATAAGAAGCATAATCCAAAAGTTCGCGTTGCTTATAACCTTCATTTCTTACATCTATAAGATTTTTTAAATCTTTTACCGGTAAATTAGATTTAATTACACAATCCATGAATTTATAAGGATAGCCCAAGTCTTTCACCATATAAAGTTTTTTAGTATATTCCTCAAAACTTTCAGGAGTGAAAGATCTGGAGCAATTATCTTGAAATATCTTATCAAGTTCAAAACCATCTTGCTTTAATTTTGGAAATGTATCGACGATTGATTTGTAATACTGCCCATCATCAAAATAACCTTTTTGAGCAAGGCACAAAAGGACTCTTTGCTGCCAATATTTAGAGATATCACAATCTTCTAAAACTCTAGCTGCCTCTTTCTCATTATAAAAGACTTTTTCTTTTTTCTTAAAAATATCAAACAGACCTCCAAAACTTATATTTTGAGAATATATTTGTTTTTTGGTAGACAAAATTTGATTTGGCTTTGTCGTACTTTTATAACAATATTGTTGAGTATTTGCATATTGGTATTGAACAGGTAAAATGCGCATACTAACTAAACGTATGTAAAAATATTTTTTGCCTTATAGATAAAACATAAACACTAAATATAACTTAATAGTAAAATTTTCTATTAGCAAAAATAATTATTCACTTGCTTTAAATAGATAAATTGTTTTATATTAAAAGATAAAATTCTGGAAATTTAGATAATGACAATTAGTAATAATAATCAACAATACAACATATTCACATCATATAAACCATCTTACTATTACAATACAGCTGCTAAGTACAGAACGAGAGCCTATAACCGCGAGATTTCTAATTCAGACAAAACAAAAGCACTGATAGGCTCAACTGTTGGTACGGCAATTCCACTTATGCTAATGATGAAAAAACAAAACATCAAAAATCCATTAAAATTAAAATATGGTATGTGGGATATGGTAGCCACCGCAACCGGTGCAATTATTGGTGGAGTTGGTGTAGGTTTAATAGGTGAAGAAAAAGACATTCAGAAAAATAGACTAAAAGAAGGACTATTCCAATTTTTGAACGCAGCTATACCAACTTGGGTTGTAGGAGGAGCTATAAGCCTTTGCGAAAATAGCAAAAAATTTAACACAAAAACATTTAAAATATTGTCTGTTATAGGTGGGCTCATGGTTGGAATGCAAGGTTCAGCTGCATTATCAAACATTATTACCGACCCTAAAGATAAATATCCAGATAGGAAACTATCAGTAAAAGATGCTTTAGCAAATATAGATGACGGAATTGGTGCATTAGCACTAGCTAAAATACCATTGGTTGACAAACTTAATGTTAGCCTACTATTACCATTAGTATATATATCTTGTGGCTACCGCGCTGGAAAAAGTAATTAGTAAAAATTCATTTTCTAGCCTAAGCATGTAAATTCATAAGTTCTTCTGAATCCGTTTCGATAAATTTATACTGTGCAATAAGCAACCTATCTTCGTAAACTAACTAATTTAAAAAAATTTTGGAAAATATTATTTTGAAAATATGTCCAAATTAATATTGCCCAAATCTGCAATTTAAATTTTGAGCCAGTAATTTAAGATAAACAAAATAGAAAGGAGAAATAATGAAATCAACGACTACTTTTGATTTACAATATGCACATCGTTTCTTGAATTTTAAAGGAGAGGCTCAATATTTGCATGGACACACAGGAACACTGACTATTGAAGTTGAAGATTCCATCAATGCAGGAGTAAACATGGTTTTTCCATGTAATGAGATAAAAAAAGTAGCATGGGAAATTCTGCAAAACTTTGATCACGCACTAATTCTAAGAGAAGACGACCCTCTACTACCGCCAATTTTCGAAGTTTATGAAAAACAAGGTATAAAAAATGGAGCTCCACAAAATACAAATATTGGACCGGCTTTTAAAACCGACTTGGCAACAGCTTACCCTGAATGTCGAGTTGTCGTAACAAAAGAATCAATGACAGTTGAAGGAATGATTAAAATCGTTCACGAACTATTGAAAGATAAATTAAACATTTCAAAAATAACTTTTACAAGTGGTGGTAATGCTGCTACTGAAGAATTCAAAGAACACAAAACAATTGAACGTTGCCCATTATGCGGAATTGCACTAACTAAAGACGGAATTTGTCAAAAATGCGGATATAAAAGAAATTCCCAAAATTAAATTTGATTAAATATAATGAGGTTTTGCATATCGCTTAACCTCATTATTCTATTTATATTCTTACTACGCAATTTTTATTTTTTTTATTTGTTCATATATAATGTAAGGTAGACTTATGGTAAGTATTAATAAAATTTCAAATAGCTTGGATAATTGTCAATTCGTTGGAACTCAACTGGGAAAAAGAAATGTGCCAAGGTATTTGTACCATTTGACAACAAAAAACAATTACCAACAAATGCTCAAAGATGGATACATTAAAGGTTATCACGATGAGGATATCCGCACTAATTTGAGTGGAATTTTTATGCTTGATTTAAGAAATTTCACAAAACGATGGATGACAACAGGAATTGATTGCGGTGAGCAGTTACTAACATTTGCTAAATGTCTTATTATGCAAGCATCAAAAGATGACTCAAATATTGTTGCCTTAAAAATTCCAACAAAAACTCTTAACTTGAGTAAATTAAAATGCAGAAGTCAAATTTCTGAAAACAATATCCACATCACAAATGGAGATTTCGCAACCAACCAAAAACATTACACACGAAAAAAAGAACCTATTGAATATATCTGCGAAACAGATATTCCAATCCAAAATGCAACAAAAATTGGAGAAGCAGATACAGGATTCAACTTAAAAAAAGCACTTGAAGAACTATCTGAAGACTACTCAAAAAGAATCGACGAAAAGAAAATTTTAAAAACTCTATTTAAAAATACCCCAGAAGAAAAGTGTATAAATTTTGTGATTAACAAATAATATTGTAATAAATTTTATAAATATTGTTGTAATGATTTATATCTTTTACTATTCTTTATTCTCAGAGTTCTTGTTTCTGCAAACTCAATTGTTTTATCATATAACAATCTCCATTTATCAATATCAGAAGGAATCGCTTGATGAATATTGAAATCAATATCACTTTTTTCTTCAAGAAAAAATTTTATATTTTCATTTTTATCAACTAAATCCTCGAGGAAAAAGAATTCAATATATTCACTAAATGAATTGAATTTATTAAAAAATTTTCTATCATTCTCTATTTCATCTCTCAAGGGATACCATCCGTATTTTTCAGGTGGCTCATTGAAATATCGTCTTATACTTTCCAAAGTATAATCAAATCTATCGCCAATATATTTCTGCCACTGCGCACCTCTATATTGATTTATAGATTTCTTATGTTTTGGAAATATTATTTTTCCTCCAATTGAATTCATTATTGTATAATATCGTTTCAACTCAGTTGAAGATAAATACCTGCTTATAGGTTCATTGTGAGGAGTCATAACGTTTGCTATAGAATCACACCCAAATCTCATTCCTTCATTATTTAGGTATAAATAATTATAATCATCAGAAGATTCTATATCGCAAATTAAACCTTTTAGTGGTTTATAACCATATAATAAACATAAGTGTTTTTGCAAACATTTACTTCTATTTTCCCCACAATCTGGGTCTACATAATTACCATTTTTTATTGCATCCCAAAAACCGTAAACATCTTTTGTATAAGAATCATTATTTGAATTCATTAACCACCTATTTTAGATAAATATTCTTCAACACGTCACTAATTTTATCAGCTCTGCTTTTTACTATCAACATAGCTTTTGCAATGCTAAAAGAAAGCTCCTCCGCACTCAGCTCGCTCCTCGCCAAACCACATAATCCTGTTCTCATCCTACCCAGCCTTTTTGCACAATAAAAAAGACCTCTTTCGAGGTCTTTTAAAAGTTTGGGCAGGGGTGGATTCGAACCACCGTACTCTCGCGAGAACAGATTTACAGTCTGTCGCCTTTAGCCACTCGGCCACCTACCCATATTCTATTGTCATTTGCTTGCCTTAGGCATTAAATATGCCCTTGACGAGACTTGAACTCGTGACCTCTCCCTTACCAAGGGAGTGCTCTACCTCTGAGCCACAAGGGCTTGAGTTTATTACTGAGAGTCAGTGGCAAGTACCTGATTAGGTTTAAGCTTTCTTCTGATAAGTCCGCCCTACTTTCAATTGAAAGACTTGCATAAGCTCGTTATTTCAGTAAAAAAGCCGGTAATGGGACTCGAACCTACAACCTACGGTTTACAAAACCGTTGCTCTGCCAATTGAGCTATACCGGCAAGTGCTTGTGTGTTTATTATACGCAAAAAAATATTTAGTGTCAAGCACTTTTATTTGTTTTATAATAATTTTGTTTAAAACTCACATATATAAGGATTTTAACAGCATGATTAGAGCAATTTCACCAATCGTTTTATTATTAATTTCAAACATTTTTATGACTTTTGCATGGTACGGACACCTAAAGTTCAAAACTTCACCACTTTGGATTGTAATACTTGTAAGTTGGGGAATTGCATTGTTTGAATACTGTTTCCAAGTCCCTGCAAACAGAATCGGCTATGGCGTCTACAATGCCGCGCAGTTAAAAACCATACAAGAAGTTATTACTTTGATTGTCTTTAGTTTTTTCTCTGTATTTTATTTGAAAGAGCAATTTAAATGGAATTACCTTGTAGGATTTTGCTTTATAATTCTAGCGGTATTTTTCATCTTCAAAAAATGGTAATTTAAAATTATCAAATAAAAAAGAGGCTCTGAAATACAGAACCTCTTTTCACTTCTTTAGAGTTTTCAATTAAGCACTAACTTTTTTAATAGCAAGAACTAATCTTGATTTTTTTCTTGCTGCAGTGTTTTTGTGTAAAATACCTTTAACAACTGCTTTATCACAAAGTTGGTAAACTTTAGAAATAGCTGCGTTCAAAGCTTCTTTATCTTCACTGTTAGCTAAGCTTAATGCTTTTTTAACTGCAGTTTTGATAGATGTTTTGAAAGCTACGTTCTTTTGTCTGTTAGCTTCTGCGATTAGTACTCTTTTTTTAGCAGATTTAATATTTGCCATAATTGAATTTACCTTTCCTTTTATTTTTGCGCAAGTAATGAATTTGCACGTACTCTACGAGGATGTGAGTATCTATATTAAATCCGAAAAAAATATTTTTTGCAAGTTATTTTAAGAAAGGTTAAAGCACAACCGCGCGACAAAATATAGAATAATACCAATTGCGCATTAGATTCTTCAGTCGTTTCACTCACCCTTAATGACAAAGAGCTATTTTTTAAAATAAATATATCCTTTAGTGAGCAGTGCCAAATTTTGGAGTATCAAAGGCCAAGCCGCACATATCATAATAAGTAAAAGCTGAACCTGCAGGAATTTCGCACTTTTGATATAAATCACTGTCATAAGTTTCAGGATATATTTTATCCTTGTTGAAATTGTACAACTGTGTACCATTACGCTCCATAATTTCTCTTATGTAGTCATTATATGTATATGACAGAGTCTTTTTGAACTTTGTATTTGTATCTGACGGAGAATACCAATGCCAAGCAGCATGTTTAGCTTGCCTATAGGAGTAATACGGTGAAAAATAAATTGATTTATTTTCTCTATACGAAATTCGTGTAGGTAAAAATTTCGCATCATATTCTGCTATACCCATCGGAATTACATCTCCTGTCGGAAGAATCGCAAACGCAAACACGTCAGGCATTTTTTTCTTCTCTTGGTCATATTTAATTGTGTGCGCCCTATTTGGATACTCCGTACCATTAACATCAACATAAACCATGAAAAACTGTAATGTAAAATCAGGTGTTTCCGCATCATAATAACTTCTTTCTTCAACTGGAAGTTTATCGTCAGTAATCAACTGCGAAAAATAAAACTTCATGCCCGTCAAAGATTCAATATTAGGTGTCAAGGTTTTAAAATCGACATCTTCATTTTTCAAATAAGTCACATTATTTGATAGTGCAGGAATTCTGCATGCCTCTGAACTATTATTTACATAACTGGCAATTTGTTTACAAAGTTTTTGATAATGATCTGTATTACCTGTATTTTTATCCTCTTCGGTTATTATAAACGGATTTGTTTCATCTTTATATACCATATCAAAAGCCGCAATATTCAATGCATCATAAGCTGTAGCATACTTTGTCTTGACAGCCTTTTGGTCTAGATATTGTTTAGGCTTAGTTGTGGCAAACATTATTGATATAACTGCAGCAGTAATCATCAAAAACAACATTACTTCTGCTAAAGTGAACGCTTTTCTAAAATTCATAAATCCTCTATTTTGAAATTTTTCTTGAGTTCTTTAAATATTGTTTTGCAATTTCATCTTTGATATACAATTTGCCTGATGAGGCTACATAAATATCAAAAACATCCGGCTCTTTACAATTGCTATCACCTTCATGGCAATTTGGATTGTTATCAGGTCCGTTTACATCCACTCTAATATGTTCTTCACCTGAAAAGTTACCTGAAGAAGTTTTCGGAGGGAAGTACCATGCAATACCATCAAGTGTGGTAAAACTTGGACCATCTCCGACACTACAATTTGGAGTATCAACAGTATTTACAAAATTTGCAAAGACCTTACAAAATTTTGAAACTCCTTTTGGCTTTTCGCCATTAATTATCTCAGAAGATTCTTCTAAATTACTCAAAGAGCCACCTTCATAATATACAGCACTTTGCATCATTTCATAAATTGTAGTAGAGGTAACATTATAAGCCTTACGGAACATTACCATATTAGAGTTTGGCTTGACTCTGATTGCTGACAGAAACAACGCTGCTAACGCTGCCATAATAGCCAAACATACCATCATTTCACTTATTGTAAAAGCTTTTTTCATCATCTTTATTTATTATCCTTATTTATTTTTATGTTCAAGTTTTTCAACTCTTTCTGCCAAAGCTTTAATCTCAGCCTGCTGCTGCTCAATTGTTTTAGCTTGAGCCTCCAAAGCTTGAGTGTGCTCATCCGCCGTAGCCTTCAAAGCCGTAACATCTTTTGCTATAGCACAAACTTTTGCATTCAGTTCCTTAATCGCATTAATTGCCGCATAGAACATATCGTCCCAACGAATTTGCAACCATCCTTCAGAATTTTTAGTTACAGCTTGTGGGAAAACTTTTTGTAAATCTTGAGCCATTACACCAACTTGCGGTTTTTGGTCTTTATCATCTTTGAAAGTATAGTGATAAAAGTTCAACTGTTCTAACTCGTTTAACCCAGCAGTAAAATCTGCACCAACATTTTTTAAACGGCGATCTGACAAACCTGTCTTATAGGCATCATAATATTTTTTACCACGATACCAACCAGGTTGAGCAGAGATAGAATGTCCACCCAATTCAACGTTGCCATCATCAACTAACCCAAAGTAAATACTTCTATCATGACGGTTCCAAGACTCTTCATTATCACCACTTAACTTATCAGTTTCAAATCCGGCATGAGACCAAACAGGGAATAGCAAACGTTGATATTGAGCTTTACCTGCCAATTTGCCATTTTCTCTCAATATTGCATAACCGCCTTGTTTTCCACCGAGAACTGATATTTTATCAACAATCAAATTCCCCGGAATATAAACAGTTGAATTTTCCGTACCTAAAACAATATTATCTCTTTTGTCAGCTCTTGCATTATATCCGATAGCAACAGAATTTTCTGCAGATGTAGCAACATATGCACCATATCCGATAGCTACAGAATTTACTGCAGCACTAGAGGAATTCCAAAGACCTGTCCAAGAATTTGCACCAATAGCTATAGAATTTTTTGCCTGAGCTTTAGCATTGTAACCAATAGCTACAGATTGAAATGATTGCGATAGTGCTGATGCACCTATAGATGTAGTATTATTACCCTCGTTGATAGCTGCTCGACCAATTGCAACAGAATCACCTTTTGCAGCTGCACGATATCCAATAGCCACTGAACCTAACTCATTCTTTGTATCAAACCCAATACCAATAAGATTTGCAGCTACACCATCCGAAGAATTACTAACCGTATTTTTTCCAAGCAAAACTGAATTTGCAGGAATAGTTACGCCGGATTCTACAATGCCAACATAACCATCTTTCCTACCATTCATAAATATTCGCTGACCACGACCTTTAATATATTCGACAGCATTAGTTGGGTCAGAACTCAATGCATCAAAAACTCTATCTGAACGTTCCCTTGAAACTTTTCTTGTTATCATTGGTGCACTTGCTGCCAATACAACCGCAATCAAAAGCATAACAATCATCATTTCTACTAAAGAGAAACCCTTTTTCATCTTAAAATCCATCTTTGTCAAATTAAACTTCCTCAAATATATAATTAATACATACACATGATACAGTATTTTTTACACTTTTTCAATTAGCTATTCAAAAGTTTTACAAAATATGTACACACAACAGAAAAATAAGGTGCACCAACACGGTACACCTTATTTTTACTTTTCAAGCTATTGCTTTGATTTATTCGTAAATCCAACCGTTAGTAAGGTCGATTTTCAAAGGTTGAAGAAGTTTCATATTAGCAGTACCTTCAGCAGGAACTTCTAATTTTTCACCCTTGAATGCCCATCGTACAAACTTCATCCACCAATTACGATCTTTTTTGATTTCACCAATTGCATTAAATGCTGTTGTTTGATCATTATCAGTTGTAATAAGTGCGTTTTTCAAAACTAAAACACCATTTCTTACAAAATATTTACCAGGACGAACATCCAACAATTGACCGCTTAGTCCGGCACCTTCTCTTACCAAAATATATTTATCTTTAGTTACATAGTTTTGAGGAACAGCAGCTGTATACATAGCTCCACCTTCTGAAGTTTGAGAGCTGATATAAGTTTTTAATCTTACAGGAACAACTGTACCTGCAGGAATTGTACCAACACTACCTTGAACTGTAGCATCATCAATAACAAAACCTTCACCTGTTTTCTTTCTCATAGCTTCTGCTAATTTTGCATTTGGATTAAGTTTTGCTTGTTCCATCATTTTGAACAAAATCGCAGCAACTTCTGCTCTTGTTGCTGGTCTATCAGCCTCTAGTGCAGCTTTTTTAGCAGATGGAGCAACAACAATCATGCCCAAAATTTCAGCTTTACCTGCCGGAATCAAGAACCATTCCGGAATTGTATTTGCATCAATGTATCGTCTTTCAAGAACTTCTTTTGCTTTATCAGGACTAATTGTTTCTGTAGTCAAAGCATTAACTGCAACAGATAGAGATTCTGCTCTTGATACAGAATCTTCCGGTCTAAACAAGTCATTTTCTTTTGAATTTGAAATCAAGTCAAAATAAACAGCTTTTTGAATATCTTGATATGCCCAATAATTTTCATCAACATCAGCATAAGTGATAGGTTGAGCAATTTTTGTATGCTGTTGACCAAGTGCTCTAATTGCCATTGCTGCAAATTCTGCTCTTGTTACATTTGCATCAGGTTTGAATGTTCCATCAGGATAACCAACAATTACACCTTGTTCTGATAACAAATTGATTTGAGATGCCGCCCAATAATCTTTACTAACATCAGGGAAAGCTAAAGCCGGCATTACACCAATTGCAATAACAGCAACTGATAGAAGCGCTTTTAAAAGATTTTTCATATAACCTCCTTTAATCAATAATACACACTCAAATCTAACATACTCATAAAATTTTTACACTTTTAATTTTACAATTGTAACTTTCTGTTACGCACAAAAATTTAACAAAATAGCAAAATATTTTTTTAGAAGTTTTTATACTGTCATTGAAATCAATTCTAAAGGATTTTACATGCAAATTCATAATATTTCTACCTACAACACTCAAAACACACCAAGAACTTCATTTGGAGCAATACATCCGACAAAATACTATGTAAAACTTGATGATGGCGCATACCACGAAGTAAGGTCTCAAAAACTCATAAAATCACTCCAAAGAAAAATTATAACTTGGTTAAACAAAGATTATAACTCCGCACAAAAAAGTAAAAAACAAACAAAAGAAACTGCGCAAAGCAAAGCCTTGCGCGAACGCATTGTAAGATTTTTCAACAACCGTGACTCGGACTACAGAAAAAGACCTTACACAAGATCATTCTACCACACAAATAGTCTTGGCTATGTTGATACTTATATATTAACAGGTAAATCTGCCGAAATCGTAGAAAATGCAGCTAAACCAATTGAAGACATAAATAGAAATATAAAAAATCGTGCAGATGCAATTGCTGATTTTGCCGGCATGGATTACACCACAGCAAAAGAATTTGCAGCAAATGAATCAGAATGGGAACGTATGGTTGCTGCAAGAATGTATCACGACAAAGCTCGCGCAACAATCAGAAATATTTTATCAAGATATTCTCCTGAGAATTCTAGATTTGATGCATTTTTTGTACCTCATACCAAAGGAAGTAAAATATCTTACGAACTTGTAGATGCAAAATTTGACGGTAGGTAACTTCAAATATTCCTTTCTAAAATCTTGTATTTTCACTAATCCAATCAAGGTAGGGTTTTGAACCTTCTGAAATATCAAAACTAATGATTTCTGGAGTTTCGTAAGGGTGTATTTCTTCAATTTTGTTTTTCAAATTTTCAAACAAAGCTTTTTGAGTCTTTATTATCATCAAGACTTCGCTATCTTCAACGATTTCGCCCTTCCAGCTATAGATAGAATCAATTTTATCAACAAGATTTACACAAGCCGCAAACCTGCCTGAAACAAGAGTTTTTGCAATTTGCTTTGCACTATCTTTTGAATTTGTAGTACACAAAACGATAATATATTCTGCCATATAATACTCCTTCTTTCCTTATTATACAAAAAATCTTTTATTGAGGGGATTTTATTTTTATTATAGAGTTTAATTATTGAGGTGAATCAAATGTTAAACCAATTTTCAAGAACAGAATTATTATTAGGCAATGAAGGTATTGAAAAGCTTGCGGAATCAAGAGTTGCCATCTTTGGAATAGGCGGAGTCGGCGGATATGTAGTAGAAGCTCTTGTTAGAAGTGGATTAGGCGCAATTGATATTATTGATGATGACAAAGTTTGTATCACAAACTTAAACCGTCAACTTTTTGCAACGCGCAAAACTGTAGGGAAACAAAAAGTAGATGTCGCAAAAGAAAGAATTTTGGACATTAACCCTGATGTAGATGTAAAAACCTATCAAACATTTTATACTCCTCAAACTGAAAATGAATTTGATTTTTCGCAATATGATTACGTTGTGGATGCAATTGATACCGTTGTTGGGAAACTTTCGTTAATAGAAAAAGCAAAAGCGGCAGGAGTCCCAATAATTTGTGCAATGGGTGCAGGTAATAAAATGGATCCAACGAAATTTGAAGTAGCTGATATTTCAGAAACCTCAGTATGTCCACTTGCTCGCGTAATAAGAACAGAATTAAGAAAGCGCAAAATTTCAGGCGTCAAAGTAGTTTATTCAAAAGAAATTCCGATAAAGCCTAAAGAAGACACCGCCATAAGCTGTAAATACCACTGTGTTTGTCCTCCTGGAACTGTCAGAAAATGCACAGCAAAACACCAAATTCCAGGAAGTAACGCATTTGTTCCACCTGTTGTCGGCTTAATCATAGCAGGTGAAGTTATTAAAGATTTAACAGGATACAACAAATAAACTTACAAAACTTTACAATTTGAACAATTTCACACATTCACCTGTTTTACAAAAATGAAAAATAGGAGTGTGTATGCAAATCTCAAATTATTCTGTTCCAAATTTTCACCCAAAAGCAGCATCAAAGCCTAGTTTTGGTGGAAGTGCTGTGCAAGAATTAACAGCAATTATCCCAAATACAAAAGTTGCAAAAAACTTGACTCAATTAGACCGAAATGCATTTAGTTATTATATTTATGCCAGAAAATTTCCAAACGGAATAACCGCAGAGGATATAAAATCAATTTCAAAATTTGAAGGTTCGGAGTTTATGATACAGGCTTATGAACTTTTAACTAAGAAATTAGGACTATCGACAGATATTCGACCACCATTTTCAGGAGTGCCTCAAATTAAAGGAGATGCACTTGGCGCTTACATGCCAACAACAAATATGATTGTTGTTGATATGCAAAAAATGCAAAACCTAAAAATTTCAAAAGGGAATATTTTTGGATTTATTCGCCACGAACTCCAACACTTTCTACAAAATGCTGCAGTTCTTCGTCATGAAACAATCGGCGAACAAGCAATTGAAAAAATGAGAACAAATTACATCAATGCAGAAAAAGCAACTGCAATAAATGCTGTTAAAATGGTCCCAATGGAGCAATTGGAACAAATATTTGCAAATAACCCTGAAGCTCTAACCCTTATTAGAATGGTAAAAGATTGCTTAGAAAAGGGAACTCTTGAAGACTTGGAGCCGTATTATGAAAAAATGGGAAAAGAATATACACAAAATCTCATAAATCTAAGACAAAAATTAATCGATAAATTAGGATTGATTAAAAAAGACAGCAATCAAACAAAAAAGATTCAAGGATATTTCAATGAATTTGATAAGATTGGCTACTATAACTCTGATGGTCAGGTTAATTTGGCAAAATACCTAAAATCAAAAATAGAACAAGAGGCAATATTATCTCAATTGCAAGCACAATTTGAATATTCGCAAGAACCTTGTTTTATGCACTACGCAAAAACCGAATTTTTGAAAAGTCTTGAAAATCCTGAATCTTTAAAAGACATTGAAAGAATTCACAAAGTTTCAAAAAATGCAACAAATGGGGTGTAAGATAATGTTTAAACAATTGTTGCTAAGCATCACCCTGAAAGGATTAAAAATCTTGCCAACTTGCTTTTAAATTTTATCCTATGCAGAATGACACAAATGACGTACAGTCATTCCGAACTTGTTTCGGAATCTCAAATAGAGCACTGGGGGGCAAAAGACTTAATCGCCCAATTTGAAACCCTGAAATAAATTCAGGGTGACATAGTCTATATTGTTTAATAGAATTTCAGAATGACAGTTACAACTTTGTCCAGTCGATTTCTGTTTGATTGTGAGATTTTAAAAATTTATTACACTTATTAAAATGGTCACACTCTATAAATTTTTCATCCCCTTTATTAAAGCTAAAACTGGATGGGTGCGATGCTGTCAAAACTAAAACATTTTCACCACAATTTTCAAATACAGGCTTATATTTTTGAGCTTTTTCTCCCCACAACATCACAACTAGCGGCTTGTCGCGATTTATTATTGCGTCAAAAATTCTATCGATAAAGTCTTTCCATATTTTAATTCTATTTGAAAGGGTTGACTCCTTGTCAAAAGTTAGTGAAATGTTTAATAATAAAACACCCTGTTTAGCCCAGCCAATGAGAGTATTTGTCGGAAACTCATGATTTGGTGCTGCAACTTCAAAAATATGTTTAAGTGAAGGTGGTCTGCGTTTGTATTTACTTGAAAAAGACAAGCCATGTGCAGCATTAGGGTCTGGATAAGGGTCTTGCCCAAGAATCAAAACCTTTACATCATCTAGCGGAGTAAATTTAAAAGCATTAAAAATATCCTCCCTATTCGGTGTAAAGAAAGTTTTATCCTTTAATGCCTTTTCCAAAGCAATTTTAGCACAATTTATGCCATCTTCACCTAATACCTTATCCCAACTTTCACTAATAAAATTTTCCATAGAATCCTCACTATTTTTATTATGGAAATTGTGACATGGAAAAATTTTCTAATCAAGAGGAATAACAAAATAGGCTCTATTTGATATGTAAAAGAAGTTCAAAATACCATAATTCGACATTCTAAATAATGCAAAATTTGCATTTACATTGTTTTCTTATTACCATTCACGTTATGGAAAACATTTTAAAACCTCAGCTGGAATACTTGTTGCTATTGCAACACTTTAGAGAATATACCCATGGCATTTTTGACTGGTTATTTTACTATATAACATATTTTGGAGACTTTATCATTGCTTTTTTGATAATTGCACTTGCCTATTGGGTAATCGATAAAAAATGCGGATTTTTGATGTTTTTGAACCTGTCATTTGGGTTACTTGTCAATCAGCTTATCAAATGTAGTGCATGCATCTATCGTCCTTGGATTTTGGATGACAGAATTAAGCCTTTGGCATCCGCAATGAAAACAGCCGGAGGATATTCGTTTCCGAGCGGACACACTGCAATTGCAACTAGCACACTCGGCTCAATTGCAATTACCCTATGGAAAAATAAAATAATAAGATACTCCATGTTTTTATTGATTTTGCTAGTCGCATTTTCAAGGAACTATTTAGGAGTACACACCCCACAAGATGTTGCCATTTCGTTTATATTAGGAATAGTTTTATTATTTCTCTCACCTAAAATTCAAAAATGGGTCGATGATGGCAAAAACAGAGATTTAATTCTTTATTTGGGAATAATCGTAATATGCGTACTTTTAACAATTTATACAGCTTTAAAAAGCTACCCTATTGATATTTTAGATGGCAAAATCCTCGTTGACCCACAAAAAATGAAAATAGATTCATATCCTAAAACAGCCTTAACTATTGGATTTTTCTCAGGTTGGTTACTTGACAGAAAAATCATTAAATATGATGAGAAATCAGGAACAATTATTTCTAAAATCATCACTTTTTTAATCGGAGCAACGTTAATATGCGCTATGATGAGGGAATCTACACCTTTTATTAGCACTCATATACCTGTAGCTCTGGATGTTTTTGCAAGATTTATTACAATAGGATTTTTCATAACAGGACTTTATCCTGCAATAATCAAACTTTACAGACTCATTATCAAAAAATTTATAAAAAACTCAAATTAAAAGAAAAAGTCTAAAATTGAATCTAGCAAGGATTTTTGCTCATCCATTATCCTAAACATAACATCACGCATTTGATGTTCAGGATGAAGAAGTTTATATTGCTTATTATACTTTGCTTCTTCTCTTTCAAAGGTTTTTATCAATTCGTCACACTTGAACTGTCTCAAATTAGATAATGTTTGTTTTTTATTTGCCATTGGAGTAATTTCTTGATTTATACCCATAATTTTAAATTTTCTGGCAAAAGTACCCATAATTGAAAAAAGAGTTTCATTAGCGACCTTATTTGGTATAAAATCTTCCATTATGGTTAATTCTAAAACTGAATGTTTCTTTTCCAAATAGTTTTCAAACTTTTTAATTTCTTTATTCTTACGAACCGCATCAAGAATATCTTTATCCCAATGCTCTTTGCTGATTATCCTTAAATGTTGAAAACTCGGTGCTGTAGCATTATTACGATTATTATTAACATTATAAAAATTATTATTTACACCAATCGGCTGAATATTCATTTTGAATTTAACTCCTTAGTAATGATTT
>ERZ1034739.259-NODE-259-length-16111-cov-9.549016_pt1 | contig 16111 bp, 38 predicted proteins | sample MGYA00520636_ERZ1034739 | MGnify/ENA primary metagenome ERZ1034739 (study PRJEB33766, sample SAMN09781703) | gut metagenome | biome: gut microbiome | host: Homo sapiens | place: Madagascar | study: EMG produced TPA metagenomics assembly of the PRJNA485056 data set... | reverse complement strand
AAGTGCCGAGCGGAAATTTCCGTTGGGCTATTTTCTCCCAAGCTGGTTCCATTTTCCTGATAGCTTCAAGTACATCAGAGTGTCGCTTGCCGGTAATCTCAGCTATCTCTAGCGAGGTCATCGTTTCATTCTTAAAGATTTCACTTCCATTCATCATAGTTCTTTTCTATTTTAAGTTTCTCTACTTCCTTCGTATAGTAGTCTATGAGTGTTTGAAGTTCGAAGATGGAGTATTGCTTGGTGGAGTGCTTAGTGTTCTCCAGCCATTCCACCTTGTCTTCTCCCAGTTTCTTGACCAAGGCTTTGCGATAGTCCAGCAGATTTCCATTCAGCATACGATTGCAGTAGCGACATTGTCCGAACACATTAGTCTCGCAATATCGTAGCGACATCGAAGCTCTGCCGATGAAATGACCGGCATCCATCTGGCTGAACGGCTTGTATTTACCACAAGATATACATCTGAATGCTCCTTGATTGTTTACGTCACGGAGTCTTATGTATAACTGGAAGATTCTATCAAGCTTCTTCACCAAGGATTGCTTGGATGGAATACCCTTAGCCTTCTTCTTTTCCTGCTCCTTCTTGGGCTTATCCCAAGGGGTTTTCTTTATTGGAGTCCTTTTCAGGGGCTTGTTTCTTCTCAATACCATACCTTATTATATATATTAAAGTGTATTGTACTTGCCCTCTTCACGTCCCATATCTGCTGCGAGATTCTTGATACGTGAGTTGAGCATATTAATCTTTCTGATTTTCAGCTCAAAAATCTCCAGCGGACACCACGGATTCCTTTCGAGCTGTTTGTATATATCGTCCACTCGCTCTTGATAGGACCGAGTCGTGAATAATTGAAGCATACGCTATTGTTTTTAAGTTTGAAGATAACCTGCCTATCCTCACGGACTGGCAGGAACCATGACATGATAAAAATCTCAAAATCCGCCCAATATGTTGCCGCTGCAACAGGGGGCATTGCTTTTTAATTTAAATTTCAAATAAATATGAATATAAGAAGTTGCAGAAGTGGGACTCGAACCCACGACCAGGTCGCACGGTTGATAAGAATATGTTAAGGGTTTACTCATTATGTTACGTGCCTGCTCTAACCAACTGAGCTATTCTGCAATATAGCGGCATCGTGCGCTACCACGAATTTAAGAGCCATGCTCACCGCTCGGGCTTGCGAAGGATTTTTGTAATACTAACAAGCAATCAGTTATTATTTTGCTTTCATCCTCGCTTACCCTATATAAAGACTTAATATCCTTCAGCTTAATTTTTCCAATAAGTCAATGATCGTATGCCCACCAAAGGGGCAATGGGATAGCTTTGCGATTGCCATTAAAATGAAAGGTGTTGGTAGAATAGCCGCCAAAGCTATTTCCTTCTGGTTCGTGGCATCTTGTTTCGACCCGCAAATAATGAAATATCTGCCACTTGACATATACCGCTCTTTTATCACCTTACATCACATTTTTATAATAACAAAACACAAAAACTTGTGTGGGCTTGGGGCGAGTTGAACACCCTTGCTAGAAAACCTTCTAAATTGCCGACTGGCGCCTAGGGTCTCCCTCTACTACCGAGCAGACTGGCTCAAACCCGATTGATACTCCTATTCTCACGAACGAGAGTACCGTGATGTTATTTATTAAAATTATGTAAAAACATTTCTTTCAGGTAACCTCCACCCTGCTCACGCAGGATGGGGGCTTAACGTTAAATCACAACTTTTATCTAAAAGCCGAACGGCTTCCTTTACTCTTCCACAAGTTCGGGGTACTTCTTTACGAGGATCCCGCCAAACCTATTGCAAGTAACATTTCGAATATCGACTGCTAACTTGCTGTTTGTCTTATATGCTATTGCAGCGTAAACTGCCGCATTGCAGCAGCCGACTGACTTAGCTATTTTGCCGATTTTTGATTTTCTAACCAAAATTTTCGGTTTATATACCACTTTATCCATACTTTTTTATTATCTTTGCACACGTAAAACATTAAATGATAAAGAAACGATGAATCGTTGTCTGAATCACGGATGCAAAGATACGCAATCTTGTAGAAATATCCAAGCTTTTGCATATTAATTTATAATTACTTAAACAATATTTAAACATTTAAACATTAATGCAATATGAAAGATATAGTTGATAGAATAAACGAGCTTAGAAATTATAACAATCTGAGCGGCAGGGCTTTTGCATCTAAAATAGGTATGAAATATACCACGGTTAATAACTACATCAACGGCACAAAAGACCCTACCCTAGATTTCATCATGCACATAAAATCCACGTTTGTGGATGTTTCGTATGATTGGTTACTGGACGGCAAAGGTTCGATGTTCAAGGAAGACAAGCCAACAGATGAAGCGCTCTTGAAGGAGCTGGCAGAAGCAAAGGTCAAGCTGCTCGTACAGGAGGGCATCACCAAGGAGCTTCGTGATATGCTCCTGGAGAAGAACAACGGAAAGATAGCCGAAGACCGCAAGAGTCTTGTAGGCTGATACCTATATATACGAAAAAAGCAGGGCACTAGGCTCTGCTTTTTTTATTTGCTGTCTTTGCGTATCTCCTTTTCGTTACGATATTCGCTTTTCTAACCCGATGGTCTTTCTTTGAACGAATATCTAACAACAGAGACCATTCGTAGTCAACCCGTCTATCTTCCCAATAGCGGCATTGCTTCTTGATAATTTTCTTAGCCAACCTAACCTTCATATCCACCTCACTTTTTGACAAAAAACGCTCCGGCACACCAATCGTTGCTTTCTGCATCAACATGAAGTTTAATACATCTGCCGACAAACTCATTACCTTTATAATGCTTGCAACGACTACATTCCTTTGAATTTCTCAAAATTGCACGAAACAAACTGACGTTAGCACTCGGCATATTTACCTTATTCCATCTGATAGTTGCTTTCTGATAGAGATTCTTTAATCTAGGAATGAATCTACTCTCTTTCTTGAATGTATATTTTGAATCAAAGTAACGTTCATCCGTTCCTCTCTTCATAATATTCAGGATCTTCTTTGCACTTCTAATTTTCATACGCTACTTGAATTTTATTATGAAAAACTCGGTATCTAGCCATTTGTCGGGGCATAAGCCCTTTTTCGGCTTGCCAATGGTGATACTCTCAATTTTCTTTTCAATCCATGGTCGGTTTTTTGCGTAACCATGGAAGAAGCGGACGTAAGTGTAGGGGATGAACCTGGCGGTTTTCTTTTCAAGCAACTCTTTGAGCTTGGAATTGCTTATAAGCATATCTAACTCCGGGTGCATTGTAACCTTGCGATATTCATCACTTCCTCCGTATTTTGCTTGTAGTAAGCGGTTTATCCAATACGATTTAATAGCTCTGTATTCTTCCGTCTTCTCGCCCGATACTATCTTTTCGAACCATTGCTTGGAGACTACGAGATTCAGAACATTCTTCTTTGCTTCGGACAAATACTTATCCATTGCCTTTGCCAGTCTGTCCATACACTATTACTTTAATTGTTCACACGCTTTCTTTTCCCACTCGGCAAAGGAAAGAATATCCTTTCCCTTGCCAAACACTCTCATGTGTCGCTTGTAGCTATTGTAAGCCGCAAGCTTTATCTCATCCATTTCTGTCATACGCTACAACTTTTCTATTTGCGACTCCAAGTTACGAATTTTGTCCTTGATGATGGCGATAATTTTCCCTTTAATTTCTTTAATACCTTCATCGCCAAGAACACGATTCATAATGGATATATCTCCGTTTCTTTCTCGACTACGAAGAATCACGTTTAACTCTACAGAAGGCTTCAGCGCAAATTTCAGAAGCTTTCTCTCGTAATCAAGTTCCTCCTTGATCTTGATAGCTTTCTCTAAATCCTGCTCTGTCATACACTAGCCCTCCTTTCTAACAAACTTGCCGTCCGAGATTCTAAAACCTCTTCTATGCAACTCCCCAACCAGAGTTCCAGAGTCGGCATAGTTGATATGCTCGTTCACAAACTTCTCTGTGTTGCTGAAAGTCATACCCGAAGGGGCTTCCGTGAAGGTGTACTTACGCAACTCAACATCTATTTGTCGAATGTTGTTACGAAGCATACCATACGTTATGCAGCCAATCTTTCCTTCGGAACGCAAGATTTTAGCAATCAAAACTGCGTTCTCAATCAGTTGAAATACCTTTTCCATAATCTTGTTTGTTATTTATTTAAAAAACTTTAACTCTCCTCTTCCATGCATCAAGCGTGGAAGGAAATTTCGGCTTTGTCTTGTTGTAATGTCTGTAGCGATGAATTTTCCAACGCACGTTGATGTAGTTCCGGCAAGGCTTGCCAGTTTCAACGCAACTGAAGCTACATAGCTTCTCACGCTTCTTGCCATACATGCATATAAACACGTAGCAGGATTCGTGGCAAGCACCATTCTTGCGAATTTCATTTCTTCTAGCCATAAGCCTATAATTTATCTTTTATCTCGCTCAGCTGCGATATGATAACGCAAAGGGAGATTATAATGAATACCTTGAACATAACACTACTTTGCTTTCTTTACTCGTAAAAGGTGGGATTTTTCCACCTTTTTCGCTTTGCGCTTCTCAAAGGCTTCCTGCTTCTTCTGCATTACCTTGATGATGGTGTTCTGCACTTTTTCGAGCACAAATTTTGGGGTCTCTTCATTACGGATGAAGATAGGATGCACACCAACATGGTGGTTTTCGTAAAATAGCGCATCATCTTCTCCTTGAAGCTTGATGTAGATTCTAAAAGCTGGCAGAACCAAGTCACTATGACCTTTCTTTCCTGCATTCTTAGACACAGAGTACTTGATATTGTTGCCATCAAGGAACTCCTTTACTTTCTTAAGTTTCGTTTCATTCTTCATAACTATCAATATTTATAAATTTTCTTTCTTTCAATGTAGGTTTCGGAAATGAGCACTAAAGAATTTAACAGAAGAATCCGTCAGGGATTCCTCCAATACTCATATCCTTCTGAATAACCATTTCCTTTTGCTTGCCATAGATAAGATGTCTGAATCCATCAGATACCATTCTATCGGCAATAGAGTAAGAGCATGCAAGAACAACAAAACCAAGCGTACCGATAATAAAATCAGCTTTCTTCTTTCCTGTTCTCACCATTACTTTCCTAGTCTCATCCTCGTTTCTGACATCGAAGGAATGTTTCTCGGCTAGGGAAGAGCTTATCTTGCCCTCTGCTATCAACCTCTTCTTCAAATCCGAAGTAGCACCAGCACTCATATTGATAGCCTTCTGGAATTGTCCTATTGTGATTGCTTTACCTTTGGCACCGATTTTTCCATCATCAGATGCTTTCATGCAACAGTCCTTGTACTCAGCAGCACAAATCGGATATACAAAAAGCTTCTCGTTTATGAGATTGTAGAGTTCCTTCATCGTGTACTCTCTTACTTCAAACTTGCAGACCATAGCTCCCCGATACTCTCTACCCTTCTTAGTCCACTTTGTCGTATGGTCACGAAAAGAGGAGACAACAACCTTGTTGCCCTCTACGGAAAACAAGTCGCTATCTTTCATATCTCGAATAAGTCTTTCAGCTTTTACATTTCCAATATGTAATCCCTTGCGTAATTTGAAGGTTGTAACATTCCAAATCACGGAATTGCTATGCTGCATCTTGAACCAAATGGCGAGCGCAAGAAGCTCCTTCATCCTCTTGGTTGAAGAGTATGCCTTTAAAAGTTCTATGGTAACATTGATGTACTGCATAGCAAAAAAAGTGGGGAAAGAAAAAACCGCTCTAACCGATTTAATCAATCCCCTATATTTTTGATACCTATTGAAAGTATTGAAGTTTCATTAAAGTTTGTACCAATAAAAGGTTAGAGCTTTACATTGACGAGTGCAAAAGTACACAATCATAGGCAAACATCCAAGCTTTTATACACTCTTTAACTGAGAAGGAATGCAAAAAGCTTGTATCTTGTTGGTTTTTAGTAACTTATAGCGTTTCCCTTATTTATAAAACGTATAAATATCAAAGAAAACTACCTAAAAATGTCTGTTATAAAAAAGTTATCAGTATCTTTGCATTAGAAAAGGAAGTGTCTGAAACAGACTATGTTAGAAATTTTGTTGTATGACCCCTAAGGGTGTACCAAATTAAGAAAAAAGGCACAATCACAGCTTAAATTTCTAGAAGCAGAACGGATGTAACTTCCTATTAATTAGGTAGTTATGTCCGTTTTTGCATTTATTGGCTGATAACAGATTGATAACATCGGAATATAGACGTGTCGTCGTATCGTTTACGTGACAATCTCTGCAATAGGCTGATACATAGTTCGTTCGGCATTCCTTTAGAAATGTTAAATCTAAGTGGGTTACTAATATGTTATCACCTGCTTGTAAAAATGTTATCAACTTATGGGCGTAATTAATTTAAGTGTTATTCACAATCGTCTCCACCGAGGTACTGCACAGAAGGCAGTTTCGGTAGAATTGAGGTTCACTTGTGGAGGTAAGCGAAAGTACTTCTCTACGGGTGTGAAAGTGTGTCCGGCTCAATGGTCGGATAGTAGTAAGCGTGTCATTCGCTGCAAGGAATCTGACTTGTACAACAAGCAGATTGATGCCATACTGGAGAGGGCAAACGATGTTGTCATCAAGATGAACTCCAAGGGCATTACTGATTTGGATCAGATTCCTGCCCTTATGCAGGGTGCTGCCAACAAATCCCTAGACTTCATCGCCTACTGCGAGAAGCGCTCCCGAGAGCGCAAGGTAAGCGACCATACCAAGAGAAGATACAAGGTCTTCACCGACTTCTTGAAGACGTATGGCAAAATCAAGGAGTTCTCCGACATCAATATTTCCAAGGTTCGTGAGCTTGATGAGTATCTTCACGCAAAGGGATTGGAGCAGAGTACCGTATATTGCTATCACAAGTACTTGAAGCTATTCGTGCGTGATGCCTGCATAGATGATTTGATAGACAAGAATCCGTACAACCATCTGCCTTTCAAGATTGAGAAGGGCGATAAGCAGTTTGTTGACTGCCTGCCGATTGACAAGTTCGAGAGCATCAAGCGCCTTCACTTGCAGTACGGCTACCTTGCGAAGGCTCGTGACCTCTTCTTGATGCAGTGTTATACCGGATTGGCTTACTCCGACTTGATGGCATTCGACTTCACCAAATGCAAGCAGGCAGACGGCAAGTACTACTATCACGCCAAGCGTGTGAAGACTGACACAGACTTCACCTTCCAGCTACTGGCTGGTGCGGTCTCTGTGCTCAAGAAGTACAACTTCAAGCTGCCCTGCATCAGCAATCAGAAGTACAACGAGTATCTGAAGGTAATCGGGATGATGGTCAACGTGCCCAATCTGCACTCCCACATGGGCAGGGCTACGGCTGCCACCTTGTTTCTCTCGTTCGGGATGCCACTGAACGTGGTGGCTAAGGTGCTCGGGCATACCAATATCCGACAGACCCAAAGATATGCCCGAACGCTCAACAAGGACGTTTACTCAGCATTTGATAACATAGATGGCAAATTCTGATAACATCCTTGATAACATCACCCTATCTAACTCGTTGTGCTGCAAACGAATAAAGGGTAGTCGTTTCTGACTACCCTTTGCTATTTCCCTCTCGCTCTCGCTTCTCTCTGATGGCTTGCCTTATCCATTCAGCCTTATTTCTTCCTAGAGACTCGCAAAAGTCGAAGGTTTCTTCATTCACGTGCAGTACTACCCGATTCGTAAGGGCTTCAGCGCCCTTGCTCGGTGCTCCTGCTCGGTCTCTCCGTCCGCCCCACCCTGGATGCAGGTTCTTGGATGGTACAATCTTGTGCTTGCGGTTGTACTCGAACTTCATCGCAAGTTTGCCGCCTGCCCATACTTCCACCATTTCGGCATCGGGGGTTTGGCTTAGGTTCTGCTTGGCGATTCCTGCAAGCTGCTCCTTATCCTCAAAAAAGGTCTCGGTCTCGTCAAGTATTCCCACATCGTCATACACGATGATTCTTGCCTTCTTTTCCATATCTCCTTTCCCTTATCCTAGTATTGCCATCAATATCGTAAACAGAAAGATGAAGAGCACAAACCATTCCTGCTTTGTCATTTCTTACCTCCTTTCTTCTGATAAGCTCGAACCCTTCGGATAGCCTTCGCTATTCTGTGGTTTTTACTAATACCATAAGCGTAAACTAAAATTCGGGGTCTCCAAAAATAGTTTTTCTTTCTGCAAAGTATCTTCTTCGCCTGCCGTAATTTCATTTCTTACCTCCTTCCTCGATTACTCCTATCGGCTTGATGTCGTTAACTGTCTCATCCTCGGTGAAGAAAGAAACCTTCATACTATCGCTTACATAGCCCATAGCAATCACGTTCTCTCGGCTATCCTTGATGATGCAAATATCACCTCTCACCTCGTTCTGAGTCTTCAAATACTTCACTGCGGCATCCTTCACCGCCAAAGGATTCATTTCCTTTGTAATTGTCTCCCCTGACTGAGGGAAGACGAAATAAAATAACTGCTTGTTCATACTGCTATCTGTTTCTGTTTTGTTTGAAATCTGATTAATATGCTGCGTGTGTCTAAATCGAAATAGGCATCTTTCTGCTCATTAAAGCTGACCCAACCTTCTTTTCTGTACTTCACACCTTCTGTCTGCATCAGTGCGTTGCAAATGGTGTCGCTCCACTTGTAAGTTAGAGCAAACTGCTCTTTGCGCTTTATCACGATGCAGGTTCCTAAGAAGACAACTTCTGTTACTTCTCCACCAACATAACCGCAATAACTTTGCTTCTCATCGCCAATTTTGCTAGCGCAATTCTTGCCGAAGATACGTGAGAGGGCTACTTCCTTCGTCCCCTCATCAATCATTTCCAATTTTATCTTTGCCATTACTCTGATCCTTCTCTTCTACATCAAATGTAACACTCTCCAACTCGCCTGTGCCTTCCAAAGCGCCACTATCGTATATTTCTCTTACGCGCCTTTCAGCGTATTCCTGTGAATCGGCAGAAAATTCCACCTTGTAGGTAATTTTCTCTACAATCTCTACTACATACTTTTTCATACTTAAATCCTTTCTTTTTTAAATTAATACTAGGGGGCGGATGGTACTTGCAACCATCTGTAGCGGCTTCTACCACATTCGCCCTATATAAACAACTAGCAACAACTTCACTTGATGCGCTCTAAGCAAGTACTCTTGCTTGTCAGCTTCCCATTCGTGAGATAATAGCTCTCACGGAATGGGGTCTGTCTGATTACAAATGTCGTCTTGGCTCTGTACATATTGTTAAACCTATCAACATACGTGGCTCCCTTGAAGCATCTGATTACTATTATCATATCTAGCCCTCCTCTTATATATCAACTATATCTTCAAATTCATTCTTCTTATACTTAATATCCATGGAAATCAGACTCTCAATGTCTAACACGTCCATTTCAGGGTGTTCTCTGTACGTATGAATATATACACAGAAACTATCTATCTCGTACTTTTCACTGCGGAACAAAGTATAGCTACTTGTTGGAAAGCGGAATATAATTCTGTCCCAATCATTCTTAGCCAGCAAATCCTTAACTATTGCGTTAGTCATATTCTTTATTTTTGTGAGGGAGATTGCTCTCCCTCTGGTTAAACTTACTCCTTCATCAGACTTTCTACAAGTTCCTGCTTGGTGGCGAACACGAGATTTCCCTTGATGTAGTGTCCTTGGTCTGCACCTAACACAAGCTTGCATACTTCCATACCTCCTCCCCTCACTAGGTTGATGTAAATAACCTCGTCTTCAGCTATCTTGTTATCACGCATAAGATAGACCTTCTGACCTACATAGAAGTTGGTGCGCATTGTGGTAGCAGCCCTCTTCTGCACACACCAGTCGTTTGCGATGTACATACAAGCGTAAACTTCATTATCCTCTGCGAGGTCTTTAGCGATGCGGTTGAAGATTTCCTGCTCGGTTGGCTCTCGCTCTTCTCCGCTCTCCTCGTCTTCAATCCAATATTCGTAACCTATTCCGTCTTTGTTCACAAACACGAGTCCTGCGGCTTGCGCCTTTACAACATCTTGGATAGTATGAACCTCAATACCTACCAAATTGTCACTCATTCTAACTGCGTCCTCTGTCTTCATAATCTTATCCCCTATTCTTTAAATTTGTTACTTGTTCTTGTTCATTTTCTTTATGGCTCCATGCTCTACCGAGTTTTCGTAAAACTCTTGTGTAAGAAGATTTATTGAACCATAGTACCGAAATATTGTATCTAATGCCTGTTCTGTTGGCATTGCTAGCAATTCACTTTTCAAGTAGTTGTGTATTACTAGTTTAAACTCCTTATCGTCCATAAGTCATTCTTGCATTATAAGTTCTACCAATAATCTTGTTAACTTCTGCTTGATGCTGATAGTCGGTGCAGTCTGCGAAATTCTCCTGCTCCTCATAGAAACGTGCTGCGCTCTTCAGTTCGTGAAGGCTGGCTTTGGTGTAGTCCTTTGCCGGATTCACTTGTCGAAGATTCTCGCAAGTCTTGCAGTACTCGATGAAGTCCATAAGTACTTCCTTGTCATTGATGGTGTCCTGCATGCCTGCTGCCATAAGTGGTAGGGCAACTATCGCTGCCACTACCAATACTAACTTAATGCTCTTCTTCATTATCTTATCTCTTTTCTAGTTTAACACTCACTACGTATGGTAATGTATGCTGAGGCTTGTTGTGCTCGCCCGAGAAGATGAACTTATTCAACTTATTGTTGAAGGTGTGCTCGTTCTTCTCTATTACCTTCTGTATTATATCCTTACTTATCTGCTCCGAACGCAAGATATTGAAGTGATTCTCCGTGTCCTGCTTTGCGTGTTGTCCTCGCTCAGCTACTGCCACAAGTCCGAAATCTGCGTGAAAGAACAGATACTGGGAGCCAGTGAAAATGGCATCCACTCTGTTGCGTGCCGTCTTTGTTACTCTGATAACATTCATACTACTCGTCCTCCATATCTTTAGCTTCTCTGATTCTGTACCCTGCTAATGCTCCAAACAAGGCGCATAGCAAATAAATTGTAATGTCCATAATACCTGCCCTCCTTAATATCCCAAATTCTTTCTGATTAATGCGGCTGCGAGAACATTGTCAGCGGTTATAGGCTTCGGCTCTGCCTTGCTTTCTACCCATGCCGCACCGCCAAAACACCAATGGTCTCTTTGCCATTCCTCGCAAAACTTCTCGGCTTCCCAACGTGTAGGAAACTCCTTTTCTCTCATTTCCGAATGTGGTCTTCTGCCATACTCGTAATGTGCTACGTGATGTACTTTCATTTGTCGTTCCTTTCTTTTAATTGTTATACTTGTGCGGTCTCACGGCTTGAACGTGATGTGCTCCTCTATTCGCTGACCGCTACCAATTTTACTTCTTGCCAAAGTTGAAGATCCTAACGAACTGATAGAATTGTTTCTTGTCACAAAGGTGGAAGAGGTCTTCCATAATGTATTCCTTACATTCCTTTGTGCCTTCTCTGTAGGTCTCCTGCATCTGTGCTGCGGTCTCGTTGCCGCATTCAAGCCAATACATAAAGATGGCTCCTAAACTCTCATAGTCGTTACTACCATCGTAATACTTCTTCTGCTGCTCGTAAGTCTTGTTTCTTCTCATAATCGTATCTTTTAATTGTTCAACTTTGCCAAAATACCTTTGAACTCCTCCAATTGCTTGTGTGCTATGGGAGTGCCATCGTGGTTTGAAAGATAATCCTCTAGAAGGATTATTCTATCTTCAATAGCTGATGTGATACTTACTATCTCATCGCTCGTTAGTGTTATTGTTCTGTCCATAGTCTCTTAATCATTAATCTTGTTAACTAATTCTTGCATGCTAGCAAGTTTGTTTAATGTCTGCGAAGATAGGGTAATACCGCATATCTTCGCTGAGTTCTTGATGCTCATCGCCTTATCTAGTAAAGCGAGAGTGATGATACAAATATCATCGCTTGTAAGTATTATTGTTTTTTCCATAAGCCTTATTTTAATTTTGTTATTTGATACCTATAGAATACTTTTTCCTCGGGAAGGATTTCACTTAGCTTTATATACTTCGTGAAAATGTTGTCGTACATATCTCTGTCACGTCCTTTGTACTTGTAACCTAACTCCTTTATCTGTTTCTTGAGTTCCTTCACACGATTATCATTGCATATCTTACAGGAAATCGGTTCAACTTTCATTCCTCCTTCTGCGAGTATTCTAACTCTACTGAACTCTACGATATTATTTGCCATAACTCTTAACTTTAATAATTATTCTTTCCACCAATCGGAAACGTCACATCTCTTAAGATGTCTCATTTCCAAAAACTCTTTGAGGGTGCTGCAATAGGTGTTCATCGAATAGCAATCACCCTTCAATATAACATGTACTTCCTTAGCCATAGTTTTATGCTAATTTTGTTATTGTTACGAAGTAGGTAACTTCACGTTCCGAGTTAGAAAACTCATCAGCCACGTACGCATACTTGGTGTAATAGCGTCCGTGTGTATCTTTGAAACGTCCTACGTACTTGTAGCCAACTTCCTTGTTAGCTTGTTTTGTGAGCTTTACTACATTCTCGTTAAGCACTTTGGAGAAACCTTCATACCGGAATGTATCTCCGTTTGTTTTTCTGATAGTGCTATACGTGTTTACCAAATATTTTCCCATTATCTTTTGTCTGTTAGACGTGGGGAGGGGCGCAGCCCCGTGGGGGCGTTGCCCCCTTATCTCCCCACATTGTTACATACTCATTTCATACACCCAGCATTTGCCTTCATGTCCCAAAGCAAAGGCTTCTGCTTTATCTCTTGTCTCAAACTGCCCCATGATACGTGGTATCTTGTTAGGCTGAATGAACTCTCTAACTACGATATACTTCTTCATTGTGTTGTTGCTATTAAATTGTGAAACATTAAAGTGCAGGTGTACGTTTGCTCCCAACGTTCACAAGCTATATGTGACCTAGCTCCCTCACTTAACGTTCGTGGGTCAACGTGTTTCGATATTTCTCTAGTCTAACACGACTAGCGTTTTTCCATCTTGCGTGATGAGTGTTTGAGGCTTCTTTGCCTTTGTGCTTTGAGAGTGTCACTAACTCGGTGTACGTTGTCCTCGGTGTGTTACAGAGTTCTACCTCTCCGTATTGCTGACTAACACTATTTATATAGCGGTTGTTTCTCATCAATTCACTAATGTGCCATCCTGCCGCTTAGAAATCAAACCAACTTGATTTCGAGTGCAAAGATAAGGCAATCTTTTATTTCTGCCAAATTTTTATGCACTTATTTTCAAATTCTGCCTTATTTTTAACTCTCATTAATAAAAGATTGCCTTAATTTTACAGATATTAAGTAAAATATCGGTTTATTTTTCGTATCTTTGCAACCTAATTAATAAGGCAATATTTTATGGCATTCAAAGTAAATAGTACAATAAAGATAAATCTTAAAGAGATTTTGAGAGAAAAGGGTGTAACATCTAAGGAGTTAGCTGAGAGATTGGGGGTTACTCCAGTCACTATCAGCTATATCGCGACTAACAAAACTACCCCTTCTCTCGATATGCTTTGCAGAATAGCGAAAGAGTTGAACGTGAAGTTATCCACCCTTCTAGGTGAAGAGCCTTTAAGAGTCGTTGATACCTCGAAGGAGTTTGCGGCATTCGTGCGCTACAAGGGCATCCATTATACCGCTGACTCCCTCGATGAGTTCTTCAAGCAGGTGGACGAAATAAAAGCTATAGCAAAATAACAAATGTAATATAAATCACAACTTTTATCTATGGTATTCTTATTAATTTTATTCGTAGCATTATTAATTGCTGCGATTATGGTTTGTGTATCTCAAAAGAACAACAAGCCACAGAAATCACCAGTCGTGTGTGCAACAAAAGCAAGAAATGTAGTGATGTCTTCAAATCCTATTGATGGCATTCGTTTTGGTGGAGTTATGGGGTTTGCGCTCGGTGATAGTTATGAATTCTGCTTGTCCAGATTCTCACATCTTGAAATTAGCGTTGATTCAATAGATAAGACTGGAGCTAACTCTATGATACTTGTTTGGGGTAAAGGAGTTTACGAAAACATCAACGAGGTTCGCTTCATATTTGAAAACAATGAACTTGCTTCTATTGTTATTGATGTTGATTTCTCTAAAGAGGGTATTAGAGATATGTACGGCATCTTGATAAGCCGCATTTGTAGAGTGCTGAAGACAGAGCCAATATTAAGCGATTCCAAACAAACAGCATGGGCATCGCCTAAAAGTGGTATCATTCTGTTCAGACACCTTGTGCCAATAGCGGAAGAAGAAAACCTCTTGATACAGATAGGTAGCTTGTAGGGATGGCGCCAGCCCCACACGGCATGGGGAGGGCGCTTGCGCCCGTGGGGGCGCTGCCCCCTTATCTCCCCCGAGGATTTTATTTCCCCTTCCCTACATAGAGAGAACACACACAATAGAGAGAAGAACACACCGCATAACACATCACGCAACACTCACGCAACACGACACAACACCTTTGCCGGCAAACCCTAAGACTTGGTACGGAGAAGGTATCGAGAGGGTACGGAGCGGGTCTATATCGCATCCATAGGGCTTCTTCCTAGATGAGCGGTAAATCCTGCACGAAACTGACTATACCCCGAAAAACACCATAAATCGGCTCTAGATGGGCTAAAAACGGCTCTTATATGGCTCAAAACTCACGAATTTGGGAGAAATCCCGACCATCTGCCCGAAAATCGCAAAAATCAGCGAAAATGGAAGGAGTTCGCTTTTGATTATACCTGCACAACATTCAAATGTAGCGTTAAATCTTCTTAAAGCCACCCTTATGCGCACGTGCGTACCTATTAATGCAAATGGGCTTTTTGTTTGCAAAGTAACTTCATTTGGGAAATAAGAAATAACTTTACTCTAGTCTTTTATTCACCCTCGTGAACGACTGAGACTAAAATCCACAATATCAAGTACTTGTAGTTTTATTACAATTAGCACTATTATTTACAAAATTGGCGGTTTTGAGGGTAATGAGGGAAAAAGGTTTGGGGTGGATTGCGCCCCGACAAACAGACTAGTGGTTGGATGGGTAAATTTTCACGACCGGAAACACGGCAAAACGTATCGCCAAATATTATATATTTGCCCTCGTAAATCAAATAATTGCAATTATGAGTGAAATTTTAGCAAGAATCCCAAAGAATTTGACCTCTTCCCCAGTGCTTGGGGAGAAGAAGGAGTGGATATTGGGCGCTGCATCCTTGGCGCTTGGTGTTGGTTCGTCTCTGTTCGGCGCTAACAAGGCGAAGAAGGCAGCTAGACGAGCACAAGCCGAGAATCAGTACAGAACGAACGCTGAGAAGGCTTGGTACGACAAGAACTACAATACTGACTACCTCGACACGAAGGCAGGACAGAACCTTATGAGAAGAGCGCAGGAGGTGCAGGATGAGTATATTCGCAAGGCTGATGGCGCTGCTGCCGTTGGTGGTGGAACTGCTTCAAGCGTGGCACAAGCGAAGGAGAGTGCAAACAAGGCGATGGGAGATACGATTGCCAATATCGCAGCGCAGGATACTTCACGCAAGCAGCATGTGGAGGATGCTCACCTTGCCAACACTCAGCAGTTGTCTAGGGAACGTCAGCAGATTGAGCAGCAGAAGGCGCAGGCAACGAGCGATGCAGCCCAAAATGCTTCAAACGCTATATTCAATTTCGGTGTGAACCAATTGGGGTCAGAACTCGAAGGAACTAAGGCGCAGAATAGCAGCAAGTTAGGCGGTTCAGCGAGTGCGAATGATAACAAGAATGTAACACAAACCCCTAAAGTGAACCCAACTGCAATAGCATACGAAGCTCAGTACGGCAAGGGAGCCGCTAAAGACCCTATCCCTGCTGGATATAATGAGGTTGGGCAGCAGTATGACCCTCTCGACCTAGCCACTGGAGCCAAGAAGAGGTTGAAGGGGTAGCAGCCCAAGGGTGATGGCTGAGTGAGGAGTGAGCGACTGGCGAGGCAAGGGCAGGCAAGGCATAGAGGGCACCCCAAGACCCCCACCCCCTTTGACCACCGTTTGTAATTATAGTATATAAA
>ERZ1034739.257-NODE-257-length-16398-cov-76.416141_pt1 | contig 16398 bp, 12 predicted proteins | sample MGYA00520636_ERZ1034739 | MGnify/ENA primary metagenome ERZ1034739 (study PRJEB33766, sample SAMN09781703) | gut metagenome | biome: gut microbiome | host: Homo sapiens | place: Madagascar | study: EMG produced TPA metagenomics assembly of the PRJNA485056 data... | reverse complement strand
TTCGTTTCTGTCAATATAAGCGCGATGTGCTTCAATAGGATCACTAACGATATCGAGAAGGAGAACTTATATACCGCAGAAGTGCCGATAAACCGCGGTTTTACGGCACTTCTGAAAGGCACTTGGTGTTTGGTTGATGTTTAAATATATGTAACGATAATGCACGATACCACTACATATAGTGGTACATAACTTTTAAAACTTATGTAATATACCTAAAAGGTTATCATAGAAAATTGCCACTTTTTTTGATTCATTATGATAGTTTTTCGACTAAGCCTGATTTATGTAATCGTATAGAAAGCAAACTTCCTTGTTGTTCTGATGTGCAATGTATATTATTAAATTTACTTATCAATTCCTGTTGATGGGATTTATCGACTTTGGGTTTTCCCGAAGAAGCATCATGATTCGTAGAAATGACAGCTTCTTCTCCCCATACGCTATTTTGAAGTTCACTAGTATCCATCCGAGAACAGTGATGTGGTACATGCAAGAATGTTAGTTGATTTGAAAAAATGCTACTATCCATACTATTATAAGTAACGTCGCCAGCAAGAACAGAAATTTTATCGTTCTTTTCGCCAAGTTCAATGTACAGGCCTTCTCGGTTTTTTTGTGTTATATTCGTAGTTTCTGGGGCTGTACAACTCCCCATTAGTAATTTGATTGAATTACCATTCGTTCCGGATAAAGCCACTAATTTACCGGCACTATTTCTGTCAATGAGCATGAGTTTTTTGTTCACCGTCAAATAAGCCACCAACCTAAATAAATTTATAGAATTATCTTGGCCTTTGATCAACTGTGGGGCAATCCATTTTACAGTGAATATGTCATCACTCGCATACCCGCACCCCATATAGTGGTCTGCATCCCAATGAGAAATAATAACAAGGTTAGGTTTTAACTGTCTAAAAGCCTGCTCAGCTTTCGGAAACGATTTTAATGAATATACTCTATAAGGGGCCCCTATGTCATACAAGATCTTTTTTTTATCATTGCAAACAATATAGTCAGCATTTCCATGTCCAACATTATATATATCTATATATTTATATCCTTTATTAGTCCATGCATTGCTCAGTTCTGTTGTGACAACATCATTTTTTGCAACTATGTACTTATTAAAATCATTGATATCGTATTCTTCTTTTGTTAGAGCGTTAATATCTTTTCCGTTATATATGCAAGAACCATTTGATATCCTGATGTTTCTTTTTGCTATTATTGGGCGAGCAAATGAACTATGTACTAATATAAGATTTGCAGGGTAATAGCCGTTTATTGGCTCTTCATGGAACTCTGCTTTTAACCATGGGTTTTCTGGTATTTTAAATTTATCAAGATCGGCCTCTGAGATACGAACGGTCACAGAAACAAAAAAAGGACGATAATTTTCAATGGAGATTTTTTTATTTGTATCTTTTTTATATTCCCCGCTCTCGGACTTCTCAGTCGGTCTGGTACTCTCGGTTGAATGCTCAGTTTTATAATGTAATATTGTCTCCTTGTCATACTCATATATCATAGGAGTAAGAACAGATAATTCGACAATATACTCTGATTGGCAATCTTCGCTATTTGAATCACTAATAATTTGTTCCACTCTTACAAACAAATCTGAATCATCTGATGATCTGCGATTTTTAACCAAATCATTAAATATTGCCCTGATACTGTCTTCGTGGTCTTTACGATTATATTTTTTACTGTTCCAACTCATTGTTCCATCCGAGTTTAACTAGACGTAGCAATCTTATCCAAACCTCACTGACACGTGCCAAATATGTCTCAAACTATATTAATAATTATTCATTACTAGACTTAACAGGAATATAAACCATCTTCAGTGGAATTAATTCCCTGTGCTTTTCATCTAAATCATTGTAGTGCTTAAGCACCAAGTCAACCAATTCGTAACCATTAATTCCACGAATTATAGGAACACTATCTAAATATCGTTGAGCATTTTTGGTATAGTTGGATAAGGTTACAAATAAGCCATAATCACCTTCACGCATGGCTCCTTTTAGAGATTGAATTGTTGTTTCCTTAATGTCACCATCCTGACTTTTGACCTGAACCAATATGCGAGGAGGCAACTCATCCTTATAAGCTGTAATGTCAATACCACCATCACCACCGTGAGGAGATACGATAGTTCTATACCCCATCGTTCTTAAGAGGTCAGCGACAAAGTTTTCCAAATCATATCCCTTAAGATGACGGCTGATTTCTTTCAACACATAATCTCTGGTGTTTTCAATGATTTCATCTGCTGTTGCTCCAACAGTAATGTCATCAATATTATCGTTTTTTTGTTTGAATCCTTTGGACAGCACCTCCAAAAATTCACCTGCATAATTCTTCACGGAGAATAATGTCAATGCGGAGCCGATCTCATACAAAGCTCCTTGGGAAAACATCAAACGAGGAATACGCTTCAGCCATTTGACAGTTCTTTGATGAACCAGATGAGGGTCATTCGATTCATCATAAATATAATCACTGGTGATTTCTCCTATGTTGATCATTCGATCAATCTTAGAAGGATAAACAACGTAGTCACCGATTTTGATTTTATTACAGAAACGATACAACATGGCTGAGCAGGTATTCACAGAACCTTTTTTGGCATCAGGATAAGCCTCTAAGTATTTGGTTTTAAATGATTCTCGATTAGCTGAAAGAAAACTGAGATTACCCATGTGTTCCCAACCGATAGCAATTAAATTTTTGTTCAAAAACAAGGAATCATTCAATGTATGAATTCCCCAAACATTCTTATCGATATCGGTCATTTGTAATCATTCCTTTTCTCATCACAAGATCATTATCCTAAAAAATCCATGCAATACTTCAACCACAAAATAAAATAATTCTGCGTTATGAGACTTGTTAATTGGCCTGTTCTGATTCTTTTTCTTCAATTTCCTTGAGTGTAACGCCATCCTTATTTTTCCATACTTGGGGGCCACTTACACTATTACCAAGAACAAAAGAGGCTGCGTAGGATGATGAGGAAATAATTAAATCTTCAGTTGTCTTTAAATCTTTAATTTTCCCTGCCTCAAAATATTTATTGCGAAGTTCTAAAACTCCTTTACTCACGGATTTCTCAGCTACCTTTTCCTTGATGTCAGAGCCTGCTAAAAGAACAAAACCTTCAGACGTTATAACTCCTTTTGCATTAATACTACCAACGTTTAAGTATAAAAGTTTATCTTCGCTGGAACATTCTTCTGTGCTTTGAATATCTGTTTTAGGTTCAAGTACTTTATAGCCTAATGCATTAATCAGAATCTTTACGTTATCAACGAACTCTTCCATTGCAGCAATTTGAGATTCTTTCATAACGGTCTTGCTATATGTATTTTTCGTGAGGACAGTGTAACGATTCGTTTCTCTGGCAATGGTTACAAACCTATCCTCGAGATAACGGATTAGAGCTTTATTCAAATCTCGACCAAGAAAGATAACGGCTGTTGTCCAATAATACTTTTCCTTTTCTGCATTATAGTCACGAATATGCTGAACAAGCCTTTCGTGTATATTTTCGGATTCACCAATATAGACAGCATCTTCCTCATCTTTATTTTTGCAGAACAGAAAGTATACCCCTGCACCTCGTATATCTTCACGCTTGCATGGTATCACTTCAATACGTGGTATCTTAATAGCCTTTCCATTCCAGTTAGAAAGTTCAGCCGTTATCAAGCTATCTGCTGTACCATTAGCTAAGAATAATTCTATAGATTTGCCGTATGCCATATGACGCCTCATTTATTAAGTTTTGGTGGCAACAAATAGGAACTTCAGTTTCAAATAAGCAAAACAACTTGCTTCAAAATATCAAGAATTTAGCATATCTACAACTGAAGTTCTCTTAATCTCTCTGCTACTTAACAAAAAACATTAACTTAAGAGACCTTGCATATCTGTTTCGAACAATTCTTTTCTAATCTTACATTCGTTATCCTTGCCGGTAAAATTAGTAAAATGGAAGCCTATTATTCTGAAATCAGTATTTTCAAAAATTATATGTGATTTATCTGATTCATTGATTTGCAAAAGAAAATCCTCCTTCCACTTGTCTTTTTCAATTAAATTTTCACCTTTAGGCTCAATTATAACCTGAATTTGTTCATACATATCTTTACTTTGATTAGCAAGTATCAGTAGAAAATCAGGCTTAAACGTATTCCCCTCATCAAATGAATATAAAACATATTGAAGTTCATTTCTAATCAAATAAACTTCTGAGTATTTTTCTTTAAGTGAATCAACATAGGATGCCAAATGCTTAATTAGAGCTTTTTCTTCGGTTGTTCCGTAATTATCATTATAAATATACCAATCAGTGCCGGGTAAATCTAATTGATAATCTCCGGCATCACTACATGATTGAGCCACTCCTTTTCCCCCGTTTTCTGCAGTGCATGTAATCGTAATTATTTTATCTGTAAAAACACCCTTGATGCTCAGGGGATAAAAGACTCTCGTTCCTATATAATCAGATTTTCTACTACATAAATATCCAGACAATTTAGAAAACAGCTTAAGAAGAGCTTTATATAATGTAGATATAAAAAAAGAACTTTCAACAGATGATATAGAAATATTAACTTTGCCTAGATAATTGTCAGAAGTAAAAAACTCTCTCAGCGACTTCAAATTAGGGTAATGTCTTAACAAATTAGCAAAAGCCAAAGAATTATACTGCCTTGCTGCCTTGTTAACCACGGAATAATAAGTACTTGAAACATCTCGTAAGGATTTGTTTATCACCTTCATTGAACCGGTGGAAGTCTTAAGATTGTCAGTGTCAAACAAATTATCTGTGCTTGCAAATCCTGAATATTCGTTGTACGAATAAATAGCATTGACAACTTTAGGATCTATACCTTTTATGTCATCCTTTTTTATAGGAATACGCTTATTAGCAAAAACAACACCTTTGGAATACAACTTATTCTTTTTAAAGTTATTCTTAAGTTCGTATTTGATAGTTTTTACCTTCGGATCCATATCCAAACCAGTGGCCTTCAAAGCGTTTCTTAATTCGGATATATAACGTTCCTCATTATAACAGTGGTAATAAAGAGTTTCGCATAAACGAAGTATGTTGCTATCATCATTGTCAAATTTTCGTTGATATTTATTAGCGGTATCATCATTTAAATAAAATGGGCAATATCGAGCCCCTCGACCTATTAATTGAGCCTCTTTAATGGTATAACTCTGACTTTTACCACCATCCTGTCTCGTATCATAAAGCCTAACGATATCAAAAAGATTTAAAACATCCCAGCCTTCATTAAGTTGATCTACTGCAAATATAGCCCTATATGGATTTTTAAAATCTTCCAATGAATTTAATAGCAGCTGAACATCTTTATCGAGTGCAGGATCTTTCTTTTTATTCTCCTTGGCATTTTTGCTATCTGTTTTCAAACAATGCTCTGGAGAAAAATCACTCTGAATCTCAAACAACAACGTTGAAAAATCTATTCTTTTTTCAACAAAGTACTGATTCGCCAGAGTGCAAATATTGCTTTTTGAATTTTTAAGTATTCTCTTTATAGTTTCAACAGACAAATCTTTTATAAGCCTATTAAACAAATTCAGATTTGATGAATTATCCTCTATTCTCCTTGATTTAAATAGAATCACAGGCTTAACAGCTATTTTGTTGTCGCTGAATAATTTCAAACGAAGCTGACTAATAATAACAGCCTGAATAATCCTATCTTCCATTTCTAGGTCGGATCTAAGACTCTTAATTTCTTTTGAATAACCGTTTCTATAGAAACCTTCTAGTGGGTAGTCATATATCAATTTACCTATGTAAGCATCTCTAATAGCATCATTTTTCAATCCGGCAGTAGCAGTAAATTCAAGTAATACATTCCTGTTAGATTGATTGAGAATTGCGTTGACCGTTGCCTCCCAAGAATTGTTATCATCTTTTATTCTACGATTCTTAGTATCAGCATTTAAGTGATGTGCTTCATCAGATATAACAACTATCCCATCAGAAAAATCATCGTAAGATACAGAATTTTCACGGACGGAATTTACTAGATTGCTATGTAATTTTTGAATAGTGGCGAACAAGATTTGAATATCTTGAGTATTATCAGAAAATGATTCTGTCTTCTTAATTTTGTATTTATGGCTATTTAGTTCTATCTCACTATCATATCTAAACAAAAACTTGTTAGACTGAAAGTTCATGAAATTATCAATTGTCTTTTCAATTATGTTATTACTGTTAACACAAAAAACAAATTTATGATATCCCTTTGAAAACAGATACACTATTAAAGCAGCCATGATGATAGTTTTACCACTACCTGTGGCCATTTGAAATAATACCTGGGTTGGATTAGCTTTCAAATTTGAATCTTCAAAATAAGAAATAAAATTCCTTATGGCTTCAATTTGATATCCTCTCAATTCAAAATTTTGATTTAAATTTGCCGTGATGAAATCAGGTAAACTCCTGTACCACGAATCATCATTCAGTCGCATTTCACGAATTCTTTCATGGAGATACTTCTGTTTAATCATTCTTCGTCTCCATAAAAACTTCTAGAAAACTTTTTGTCTTCTTCTGAAATATTATAATCAGCATCATTCAGATCTGAGTAATTTACGTAAAGCATATTTAAATCAAGCAATTTAAACAGCACTTCTTTTTTCTGTAAATCATCTAACTGAGAGAAATCACCTGATACTTCATCAGAAAACAAGTCTTTTGGATCAACTTTTATACTTATAAAACTGGAATTAATAATAGTGCTATATAAAAAATTCAGTTCATCAGAAGTTGTATTGGTATCAGTAATGGTTCTGATAAATTGTTGATTTAATTCCTTTAATTCACAATAAACAAAGGAACCGCCACCTTGCCATTTAACTTCCTTCGATATGCCAGTAGTATCACCATTTAGTACATTTAGCATTCTCTGTTTAGTTAAGGATTCAATATAATCTAACTGCTCAATCCCAATATATTTACGATTTATTTTATGGGCCACAGCAGCAGTTGTTCCAGAACCAACAAAGAAATCAAGAACAATGTCTCCTTCGTCTGTATTTTGATCAATTATTCGTTGAATCAAACGCTCTGGTTTCTTCCCTTTCTTTAGCTTTACTCCACCTTCTGGGGCTATCCCTTGCCAAGGTATATCATCCCAAAGAGAACCTAATTCTTTTGCGATTATTTTTTTACCATGCTGAACTAATATATTCTTGGAGTAAAATCTTACCATGCGTCCTTTGTAACACAGAATGTCGTCACGCTCTTCTCTTTTGTATATATCCCATCCATCATTGATTTTACTTCGCTCCATTGCATCAGAAAGCCCTTTGCCTGCCCCCTTTGGCGATATTGTTTGAAAAATTCGCTCTGAATTATCTATAACAAATTTTGTGTAGTCATAACCTGGATGTGCTTTAATATATTCTTCATACTCTTTTTTAAGAGGACGAACTTCCCATTTGTTATAATCCTTCTCCTCGAAATTAACTACGATTTTATTATAGGCAGAATCCGGTTTTTCTTGACCAATCCACGTTGGCTTATATTTTCTTTGACTATAATCCTTGGCATACATCAAACCATATTCGCAATTTTTGGGCATAAAAGGATTTTGGTATTCATTTGCGGCTCCAACATTAGCTTTAATTTCAACTAATTGTATAAAATTATCCCTTTCAAAGATTGAATCAAGAAGAACTTTAAGATAAGGCATTTCATTATCGTCACACTGAACAAAAAGAACACCGTCAGCCCTTAATAATTTTTTAGCAATATCTAAACGGTTCTTCATGAAAGTCAACCACGTGCTATGGTTAAATGAATCATTATATTTGAATGAGTCTCCACCGGTGTTGTAAGGAGGATCTATATAAATAAGTTTTACTTTTCCTTCGTAGCGTTTTAGTAAACATGAAAGAACAAGTAGATTATTCCCCTTAATTAGCAAATTATCATCATCTCTAAATTCAATTTCTGTTGAGCACCCGTCTTTCGTGTAACGTTTGGCATTAGTAAATACCTTTGGAGATAATAGGCAATCAACCTCGTCAGGAGCTAATGTTTGGTTATAGAATATTTCATCTCTATCCTGGTCTTCTTTGGTTTGCCCTCCCTCGAGAACACAATCTTTATAAGGGAATGAAAGAACAACATCATTCTTTTCTGAAATGAATTCCCCGTGCGAATCAATTAAACCTATTTTTTGTTTAAATCTAGTGTAGGAATCGGGAAGAAACTCTTTATTATTGATAACATAGTTGAATTCTATTTTGTCAAAAACAAGGACACCATTTATTTCAGTGAAGAATTTTGATTTTAGCTTAGGATTATCTAAAAGAATTTGAATTAGCTCCTTATCCATTTTAATAGCATCTTCAATTACTGTGTTTCTGAGCAGTTTTGGATCTTTATCAGCGGAAGCATATTTACTATTTGATAGCAATGCATTTGACAATTCTGCGTAGATGGAGGTACTAATATTCATACAGCACCTCGCTGTTAAAAAACACAGTATTTAATAGAACAACAAAATGTCGAGTTAGGCTCTTACCCCCCCCCCTGATTAGATTAAAAAATATACTATTTATCATTATAAACCCCAAATGAACGTACAAACTCTTAAATTAATAGCAGTGACCTAAGGTGCACTTATCAGACGTAATTTAGCTACCTGAGACAATAAATACCACAAATAAAGCAATGATAACATAATTGCAAGAGTCAAAAACTGATATGGCACATAAAACAAGTTAATTTCTTGACTTTTAGAATACGATTCACTCAAATGCGAACGCAGTGCGTTCGTATTTGGAAACATGGCGTAGAACCTTAATATTTGCAATGCATCATCTAAAAAATAACCTGTTTATTATCCCCACTTACAACTTGCTATCCAGCAATCATAGAGGGATATATATGTACCGACCTAGAACAACAAAGGAAGGTACAATTATGCAAACAAATATTAGATTCGATTTACAGCCAAAGCAGAGACCTAAACTCGCTGAAGAAATTGCCACGGCACTACGTGCTATTCCGTGCTACCAGAAAGTACCGAGCATGGCCTACAAAATCGGAGACTGCACTTTAGAGAAGGACGGAACATTACGAATTCCTGATACGGTTGATCCGGAAACAATCGAGCGTCTGCTCAACCATTTAGCCGACAAGGGCTTTACCGGAAGCACGGAGCAGACAGAGGACAGGCTTATCATATCCATGCCAAAAGACAGCTTCACCGAATCGGCTCTCGCCAATCTGCAGAAAATGATTGAGAACAAAGCTGAACTGCTAGAGCGAGCATTCATTACCGATAAGCTTGCTCTTGATATCACGGAGGATACTGTAAGTTTTGCATGGTTTCAGTTCACCACCAATCCCGATGAGGTGTCAGCCTACACTGAGTTTGTGAGCAGACTCTGTGATCTTGCAAGGAAGCTTAAGCGGGTATCCTCCTGCACCAAACAGTCCGACAATGACAAATACGCATTCAGGTGCTTTCTGCTAAGGCTAGGTTTCATCGGTGACGAGTATAAAAAAGCCCGTAAGGTTCTGCTTAAAAACCTCACGGGCAATTCTGCTACGATAAGTAAAGCGGTTCTAATGGTGCTCTGTTACTTTATCCGGAGCACCTTCACCGCCTCGGTGCGGATTAGTTTACCGTCAAGAAGCTCATAGGCTAAATAGCCAATCTGCCCATTGATGGTAAATCCCTCAACAATCGGTCTCATGCTGACGGCTCTTCGGTCGATTACCCAGTAATAGCTGAAATCACCAAAGGCAACCGGCTTCATTCCTGATTCAGCGTTCGGCATGAATTCCGAAATCATTACAGGCTTTCCGAGGATAGTGTCATTGGCTGAGTTCCACAGATAGTTACCGCCATCATCCTTGAGTTTACGCAGAGCCAGTGCTGTTTCATCATTCATGAGCCACACACCTTTACTGCGATACTCCGGCTTAACTGAGAAGTACAGTTCTATGAGATTATCATAGGTAAGGCTGTCTGTGGTAAGTGCCACATCGGCACCTTTGCCATCACAGAGAATACCTGTCGGCATATCAATACCCGTACCGTTGATAAAGGCATTGGTTTCCGCTCTGGCAAAGTTTCTGACAAGACGCTTTAAAAGGTACTTTTCAAAACTGAAGTTGGCATCATGAACCAAGTCCTCCTCGAATTTAACGAATATCGCCAGCTTCCAACTGTCTACCAGAATCTTTCGGAAATCGTCCTTCCCGTCATAAATCGGGATTTGAGCATATTCAGAAACGAAGGACGCCATGTCGTTTGAATCAACTGCAAAGATACGGCAGGCAGAACCATAAGCCTTAATGCCGGAAGCAATCTGACGGAACAGGCTTTCCAGCTCAAGAGCCTTGGTGAACTTGTCATCAGCATATTTTGGCAGACGATAGCTGTCGGTACTGGTATGACGGCCTTTGGTAAGTTTATCGAGCACAACAATCTGCCCACGCATGGCATTCCAGAAATTCTTGTCATACTAAGGTTCTGATACGCATAAATTCTGCTCGGTTAATGAAGTCATCATTATTTACTCCTCTTGGTTCGTTGTTTATCGCAGCATGGGCACTTGTAAAGACCGAGATTGTGCATATCAAGAACACGGCCAATCTGCCTCAATGTATTTCTGTGACCGCATTCAGGGCACTTGATGTCGTAAGCAAGAGCATCCTCAATGGTATGAGGCGCACGAGCGTGAAGGCGGTAGTACTTATGAAGATTTCCATCTTCATCTCTGTGTATTTCATCAGAGAGATAGAGACTGAACATACGTTCTGCATACTCATCTGAGCTTAAAGTATGATTAGGGTAAAGGATATTGCTACCCTTTTTGAATCGTCCTAGTTGATAATGCACTTAATTTACTCCTATAAAATATCTGTGGGGTATATACCCCGTTTGAATTAGCGTTTTTGTGCGTGGAGGCAAGCGCCCGAAGGTCGCAAACGCAGCTTGGGAGATTTTGCCTCCCCCTGGGGCATCGAATTGTTTAAAATTTCTACAAATTACACCTCCTTTTAGTGATTTTGGTGACAGTACATGATAGTCAGGTGACAGTAAGGTGAAAGTTTTAAAATCACGCAAAGCCTTATGCCATAGGGGATTCCGCAATTTTAGTGACAGAAGTGACAGTATTTTTGAAAGTCCTTTATTAATATTTTGATTAATATGTTTTTGTGTATTTGTATTCACACTCTCACTATTACTTTATTTTTTCAGGCTTAATACATAAAAGAACTGTCACTACTGTCACCAAAACACCTCAAAGCCTTATGCCACAAGGGTTTAATGAGGTGACAGTACTGTGTGAGAACTGTCACTAAACTATCACCTACTGTCACCTCATTACGTTTAATCGGCCAGAAACTCCGAGCCGTCGTAGCCGTAAGCCTTGTGGTAATGCTCCTTGACTTCATCTTTCAGCGTAATGGAGCGGTAAAAAGTACCGCCTTTACCTCTGCGGACGGTCATATCTGCAAAGCTGGTATTAAGATGTTCAGCCAGCGTGTTTCTGAACTCTCTGGCGGTCTTGTAATAACCGTGATTGTTATCAGCGCACCATGCTTTATAGACGTCATACACTTTGCCGGTAGTGCATTGGTCGGTAATCTTTCCGTCCTCACGCTCCATCATGCACTCATGGTAGAAAGCGATAACGGTATTGTTTTCGTATCTGTACATCATTCTTGCGTGAACAACTGACTCAGGCTCAGAGTAGTTATAGCCGTTGGCAATGACCATTTTCAGAGCCATGACGAACTTGTAGATGATGCCTTCACGCTCTGCGTACATTTTTTCGAGCAGTAACTTATCCCGCTTTTCCGGAGGAATGACGTTATTGTAGAACAGAGGTGCAATACGGTCATATACCCATTCGCCGTCATCCCCGGAGAACTTTGGCAGCTGATTGGTGCAGAACCACAGAACACCTCGATATCTGAAGGAAAAGCCGTTTTCGCCCTTGAACTCGGCGAAGATTGGATCACCACCGGTACACATCTTAAAAGCCTTTAGTTCAGTGACACGGATAAAACTCATATCAGAACATCCTGCAAGTCGTTTGCCGTAAAGTGTTCCCGAACCGAATCTTGATTCAAGCTCATGTAAATCTATGCTGACGTAGTTTGCTCTGCCCACAAACATTTGAAGCAGACCTATAAACAGAGTTTTTCCGGTATTGCCTTTACCAACCTGTAACATGGCTTTTTTCATGCGATACCCGGGAACATTGGAAATACACACTCCGCCAAACTGATTGATGAAAATGATCTCTCCCTGATTACTGCTGGTCAGCGTGTTCATGAAACCATCAAATACAGGTGTCGGAGTCGGATGACCAACCCAGTTACAGGGGATCTGAATGGTTGAGAGTTCATCCGGTGTATGCGGCAAAAGCACCATGGTGGGTAAATGCAAAAGACCGTTCTGAAAATTGATGATGTCCTCATTGGCATCTATTTCTTCGTGGGAAACGAAATTCAGATCAGTGGTAATAAGACTGTAAGTTTCATGAATCTTCCCCATAGATACTACGTGTTCGTCATACTCAACCACAAACTTCTTAATCCTGCCGATCATCATATTTACGGAATAGAGACGATAGCAGCCGTTCTCATACACATAGGTGAGAACTCCCTCCTTGGCGTTATCCCTGACAAATATATAACGAAGATTCTCTCGAACGTATTGAGCAAGTTTTGTGGGAACAATTACCTCAATCCCCTTGCTCTCAATGTACTCGATAAAATACGGTCTGACCTTTACCGAACGATGGAATTGACCGTTAAGGGCATCAATACCTGCACGGATGGTTCTTTCCCTGTAATCATCCCGATTCCACTTCTCACGCATCAGAGCAGACTTCTGTATGATCTTATAAATCAGTTCAGGATCATCACCGGTGCGGAAAGCAATCAGAGACACCAGAGCACAGTCAGCTGCAGAGTCATCATCGTTGTAGTCCTCTAAATTCCTGTCCACGAACAGCTTGATAAACTTTGCGCCGTTCTGCTGCTGTTTCAGCTCTTCAATAACCTCGTCAGCAGTTTTCCCGGTTGCTTTAGTGATCGGGACTTTAGCTTTGCCTTTGCCTCTGCCTTTATTGTGGCCTTTCTTCGAGTAATTCTCCTTGAGCATTTCGTTGTCGAGAGTAATCAAAACCGCCTGAGTGCAGTCTTTCATCTCTTCATTCAAAATGGCATTACCGGTATAGCAGGCAAAGCGGTTGGTCAGACCTCCGATATAAAGTTCCGTGTTATTATGAGGATTCTTCATGTAGTAGAGAGTCTTATCGAGTTCAAGCTGTCCCTTGGCATTTTTGACCGTGGGCAGTTTGTCCAGCTCAATTTTGCCGTATGTATGAACTCCTTCTCCGCTCTGAGAGAACTCCGAATAGCTGTTATATCGCTTTATCATTTTCTGCACGTACGGATCATTCAAAGCCACATGGTCTATATCCAGAAAGAAATAACCTTCCGGAAGAACAAAACCTACGCCTGCGGCTTTCTGCTCTTTAACGGCAGCCATAGCCTCATCAAAAGTTACCCACGTGTGTTTATAACGGTCGTTGGTTCCTGTAGCCTTTCCGTTGGCGGCTATTGGCTTTTTAGTCTTTTTGCCGTCTTTGGTCGTTACCCATATCCACAGGATCCAGATTCGCTGAGCCTTGAGTTCCCTCATAGGATCATTCTGCATTCATTAACCTCCTTGTTGTTCTTATTCTTACAGGAGCATTTCAGCACCAGCCTTGAACTGTTTTTGCAGAAGTGTCTGTCTCCAGTGCAGACAACTGCTCACACAGCTTGTCGTAGTTGATTAAAGCCTTATTGCCAACATAGATGGCAGGAAGCTTTCCGGCTTTAAGCATGATGCGGAGAGCGTGTTTGGAAAGGATTCCGGTTTTTGCCACCTGGCGGATTGTCATCATCTGCGGTTGTTTAACTGTCATTGATTCTCCTTTTAAGTAATGATAACTGTAGTACTTTATGTAACGATATTATAATAACTTACACATTATCTGTCAATGTTAAAAGTAACGATACAAGTAAACAAAGCACTAAACAAAACAATTTTAAACATTATAGTATTGACATCTGTAATACTTTATTCTACTATTACCGTACATTGTTAAACGATATGTAACGAGGTTAAACGCTATGGCAACTTTAGGTGAAAGAATTAGGGAACTCAGGAAAAAGAATCTGCTCACGCAGGTGGATTTGGCTCAGAAGATGAATGTTACCAAGGGAACCGTGTCCACATGGGAAACTGACAGCCGTAAGCCAAGTTTTGAAACCCTTGATGATTTGTGCGAACTTTTCAATGTCTGCATGGATTATCTTATGGGACGTTCCGATGAGCCGAACTCATACATAATGACTCAGGAGGATGCCAATGGACTCGGAGCAATGCAGATTGAGGATGATCTTTCAGAGTATGCGGCCAAATATGCCAGACTGGATGAATACGGAAGAAGAGCGGTTGAAAGTATTATCCTCGCAGAATTCAACAGATGCCGTGATCAGAAATCCTTACACGCTTCCGGCAGCTACTCCGCGCGTATTCATATCAGGAAAGAAGATTCTTATGAAGAATAAGGAAGATGGCTTACATCTGCGTTGACTGTACGGCATTTTAGAGCGATGTATAGAGCATCATATATATAGTAAGGAGGTTAAAGCAGAATGCCGAGTATATCTAGGCGTGGCGATACATTCCGGATCATGGTTTCATTAGGCTATGGGATGGATGGCCGCCAAATCAGAAAAACAACAACCTTTAAGGCTCCGCCGAACGTAACTCCGGGCAAGGCTGAAAAGCTGGCTACGGCTTACGCATACGAGTTTGAGAAACGCTGTCAGGGCATGGTCAACATGAATGAGAATATCCGCTTCTCAGAACTCTGTGATTGGTACTTCGATCAGATTGCCGTTCATAAGCTGAAGCCTATGACTTTTGCAAACAACCGTATGATGATCGAGCTTTACGTTCTGCCATATCTCGGTAACATCAAACTCAAGGACATCAACACCGCAAGAATTGATGCGCTTTTCAATGAGCTGTTCCGGCATGGCAGAAAGCGAGAAATGTTCAAACTGCGTAATCCTGATTTTATTCCCGAGGGTACACGAAGACCTGTCTCCCGCAAATCCAAAGTCAATCTGAACACGGTTAAATCCTGCATTGACGGGGTTCCTGTCGGCAGAGATGTGGCTGAAAGGCTGGCTGACACTTTGTGCAAGAAACTCGGAGAGGCGTTTATCAAAATTGACTCTGAGGAACCTGGGCTTAAAGAAGGCTCAATAAAAAGAATCAGATCTGCATTGTCTCCAATCTTCTCAACAGCCGTAAAAAAGGAACTGCTCCTGAAGAATCCGGTATTTCATGCCACCACGCCACGCAATGGAGAAATAGTGGAAAAGCAGTTTCTCAACGCTGAACAATGCAAAGAGCTGCTCGGCTTTATTGACGAAATCGGTAATCCGCAACTTGCCCGTGCGGTTAAGACTTTGCTCTATACCGGTATGCGTGTTGGCGAACTGACTGGTCTGCATTGGAGCGAAGTAAATTTTGAGCAGGCAACGCTAACAATAAAATACAATCTTTACCGCTTAAACCATGAGTATCGATTGACCACGCCGAAAACCAAGAGCAGTGCCAGAACGATAACCCTGCCACCACAGGTTATTGAAATGCTCAAAGAGCAGAAGGCTTGGCAGGAAAAACGTAAAGCCGAGGTTGGAGATTTATGGATTGAGCGTAAGGCAGTATTTACAGGGCAATATGGGGAATATCTCAACAAGACTCATCTCAATACGGAGTTCAAAAAACTGCTGAAAAAGCACAATTTTCCGGATGTTCACCTTCACGATCTCCGCCATGCCAATGCATCCCTGCTCATTAACATGGGCGTACCGGTAAAGGTTATTTCAGAGCATCTCGGCCACTGTGATACCAGAACCACGGAAAACATCTACGCACACATTTTCAGTGAAACTCTGGCACAGACCTCCGATGCCATCAGCAGAGCCTTATCTGACGACAGGAAATTATCCTGATACATTTCTGTCCCCTTCAGACACAGAAAGCACCGAGGTAAAAATTCAGACACAGAACGAAAGGACTTTTGGTGTTTACTTGGTGTTTAAAGGGGCTAAACGAAGCAATATGATCCTCAACGACATACAAATTCACTCACCACGATACCGCATGAAACGGGCATTTTTCAACGATATGCAACGATATGAATGACCATCAGATACGCTCGAGAACTAAAACTCTAATACCTTTAGTAATTAAATATTGAGCTTTAGCCACATTGTTA
>ERZ1034739.251-NODE-251-length-16573-cov-9.593111_pt1 | contig 16573 bp, 10 predicted proteins | sample MGYA00520636_ERZ1034739 | MGnify/ENA primary metagenome ERZ1034739 (study PRJEB33766, sample SAMN09781703) | gut metagenome | biome: gut microbiome | host: Homo sapiens | place: Madagascar | study: EMG produced TPA metagenomics assembly of the PRJNA485056 data set... | reverse complement strand
TAAATATATTTTTCTTTAAGATAAAGTTTAAAAAAGACATTTCAAATAAAACATTAGAACTAAAGATAAATACATTAGAGCAGGAAATAAACTCAAAATTAAATACAATTCTTGCAAATGAAGTAAGTTTTTTTGATATGTATATTCCACCCAAGAAAAAGATGGAACTAAATTTTTTGTCAATACATCTTGTTGACAAATGCAATAACAACTGTGAAAGTTGTTCTCATTTTTGTACTCTTGCAGATAACTTTAAACTTGACATAAAAGATTTTGAAAGACAGTTAACAATATTGTCTCAAAAATTTCATATTAAAGAAATTGATTTGATGGGTGGCGAACCATTATTACATCCAGAAATAAATACTTTTTTTGACATAACTAGAAAAATATTACCTGATACATTCATCTGTTTGCATACAAATGCAATTTTGTTGCCAAAAATGGATGAAACATTTTGGGATAGTTGTAGGCGAAATTCTATAGCATTTAAAATTACAAAATACCCTACTGTTGAAGATTTTTCGTCTCTTTTAGATTTATGCTTAGAAAAAGGAGTATGGATTGCAGGAATTATAAATGGTAAAACTTTCTTACATTGGATGGATAAAACTGGACAGGGGAATATTGAAGAAAATTTCTTTGCTTGTAAATCTAAATTTGGATATTGTTATATTTTAAGAGATTACAGATTATACACTTGCCCTACAGCTTGCTATATGAATTTATATAATTCAGCTTTTAATACACATATTCCAGAAGAAAAAGGTATAGATATAATAACGGCAAGTGATGAAGAAATTATAAAATATTTAAATACACCACTTTCAACTTGTAAATATTGTAGAAATGTTCATAATTTAACACCTAGACCGTGGCGACGCTCAAGTCGTGCGGAATGGGAGTGGGACGATGCAATTTATAGAGAACAAGGATAGCAATGAATAAAGGTATTATTTTTGACATAAAAGAATTTGCAATTAACGACGGTCCGGGAATAAGAATAACTATTTTTATGAAGGGCTGTCCTCTTCATTGCATTTGGTGTCATAACCCCGAAGGGATTTCAGTTAAACCTCAATTAAATAATAAAAACCATTGCGTTAAGGGAAAAGAATATTCCGTCAGAGAAGTAGTAGATAAAATTTTGACATTTCAGGATGTATTTGAAATGTCAAATGGTGGGGTAACATTTTCAGGAGGAGAACCCACCTTACAAGCAGAATTTATTTATACTGTTGCTTCAAAACTCCAAACAGTTCATAAGACCCTAGATACATCTGGCTTTTGTAAACCTGAAATGTTTAGTAAACTTCTAACAGTATTTGATTTGGTATATTTTGATTTAAAACTAATTAATGAAGAGGAACACATTAAATACACAGGTGTATCAAATAAACTAATCCTTGAAAACTTAAAAATATTAGACAAAAGTAGAGTGCCTTATCACATAAGAGTTCCATTAATTCCTGAAATTACAGATACCACAAATAATCTCAATGAAATACAAAACATAATATTAGGTCTAGAAAATAAACCTCTTCGTGTTGACCCTTTACCATACAACATTCTTGCTGGAGGAAAATATGAAGCATACGACATGGAATTTAAGCTCAAGGATTTGAAAAAAGGAAATAATATTCAAAATATTGAATATTTTAAACAAAATTTAAGATTGCACAACATAGAAGTAATGGGGGACGAAGTTAAATGCTTACAGAACGATTAGAAAATATGCGAAATTTTACGCAACAAAGGCAATATAAACAATTTAGAACAACTATTGATGAAAATTATATGCGAATTTTGAGGAAATTAAAATATGATTTTACGCAAAGAAGTGCCTTTATCTTAAGCAAGATGTGTGAACTTGAGGACCCAATTGTATTCAAAGATGAACGTATTAGTTTTATTCGTACAAAGAATAACATTCCTCAATATTGTGATGATAAAACAATTAAAAAATACTATGGAAACCATAAAGGTAGATGTTATGAGCCGTTTCATAACATTTGTCCGGATTATTCTATTTTATTAAAATATGGACTGGAAAATAGGCGAGCTAAGGCAGAAAAGTTATTATGGGAAACTAAAAATAAAAAAGAAAAAGAGTTTTTACACTCAGTCTTATGGTCAATAGACTCAGTGCTTAATTTGGCAAAACGATATGAACTTACAGCAAATGCTGTTGGGAATATAGAAGTTGCAAACTTATTTGCTAACGTGCCTAGATATCCGGCAAAAAGTTTTCATGAAGCCTTACAATCCGTAAGGTTTATTTCTTCAATATTTAATATGGCAGATAATTACCAACTTGGTTTTGGTAGAATGGATCAATATTTATATCCATATTACGAACATGATATAAAAGAAAATATTATTTCTAAAAACGAAGCAAAAGAACTCCTTGAAGAATTTTTTATTTCCTTAAATAAAGATACTGATTTATATAGAGGGATACAACAAGGAGATAACGGTCAAAGCGTAATGCTTGGAGGTTGTAAACCAGAAGACGGCAGTTCTGCAATAAATGAACTAACTTATTTAATCTTGGAAGTGTCTAAGGAGCTCAAATTGATTGATCCAAAAATAAATTTGAGAATAGATTCTAAAACTCCAGATGACTTAATTGAATTAGGCTGTGAACTAACAAAATGTGGCTTAGGGTTTCCACAATATTCTAATGATGAAATTGTAATTCCAGCATTAGTAAAAAAGGGATATACACTTGAAGATGCAAGGAATTATACAGTTGCTGCCTGTTGGGAATTTATAATTCCGGGAAAAGGAATTGAAATTGTAAATCAAGGGGCTGTATCTTTTCCTTATGCTGTAGATGCGGCATTTGAGAAAGCAATAAAATCCTTTGGTGGATTTAAATGGGAACATTTTAAAACAGAAATAAAAGAAAATATTAAGCAACAAGTTAAAACAATTTTAAATTGTAGGAAAATTGTTACTCTACCTTCACCATTTGCTTCCATCTTTTTTGAAAATTCGATTGAGCAAAAAAAAGATGCCACAGAAATAGTCAAATATAAAAATATAGGAATACATGGAGCCGGTTCTGCAAATGGAGCGGATGCACTTGTTGCAATAAAATTAACATACGAAAAAACAGGATTAGAAGGCTTAAAGAATTTATTTACGGCAAAACAAAATAATTATAGAGGATTTGAAACATTACAACAAGAATTACATGATACAATGCCAAAAGTTGGAAATGCAGATAATTTAGTAGATAATGAGTTAAAATTTTTATTTGATACATTTGCAGATGTAGCAGAAGAGCTCTCAACGATTACTCAAAAAGTCCGTCCTGGAAGTGGTTCTGCAATGTATTATTTATGGCTAACAGATCCCGATTTTAAATGGGCATTTGAGCCTAAAGTTCATGCAACTGCAGATGGGCGTTTAGATAGAGAGCCATTATCCACTAGTTTAGCTCCTTCACAAGGTATAAAAGTCAACGGAATATTAAGTGTTCTTAAATCTTATTCTGTTATTGATTATTCAAGAATTATGAATGGAGGACCTATAACAATTGAACTATCTCCATCTGTTTTTAATTCAGATGAAGGTATAAAAAAGTTAGCACAATTAATTAAGTATTTTGTTAAGCTTGGTAACCAACAACTACAATTAAATGTTTTAGATTCAAGTGTATTAGAAGATGCAATAGCTCATCCTGAAAAACATCGGAACTTAATTGTTAGAGTTTGGGGTTGGAGTGGATATTTTACAGAATTAGCACCTGAATATCAACAACACGTACTAAATAGACACAAATACAATTTATAAGGAGTAACTAAATGAAGGGAATTATATTAGCAGCAGGAGCAGGAAGTAGATTATATCCCGCTTCACATCACATATCAAAAATTTTATTACCAATCTACGACAAACCAATGATTTACTATCCATTGTCAACACTTATGCTTGCGGGCATAAAGGATATTTTAATCATTACAAATGAAGCTGATTATGACAACTTTGTCAAATTGCTTGGCGATGGTTCTCGTTGGGGATTACATATAGATTACAGAATTCAATATATTCAAAAAGGTATTGCCGATGCGTTTCTTATTGCCGAAGACTGGATTAACAACGAAAAAGTTGCACTAATCTTAGGTGATAACATTTACCACGGACACGGATTCTCAACTATTTTGAAAAATGTTGTTGAAAATAATTCAGGTGCAACGGTATTCGGTTATACAGTAAAAGACCCTGAAAGATTTGGGGTTGTCGAATTTGATGAAAACAAAAAAGTTCTTTCACTAGAAGAAAAGCCGAAGCATCCAAAATCAAATTATGCAGTAACGGGTCTATACTTCTATGATGAAAATGTTTGTCAATACGCAAAGATGTTAAAACCATCGGCTCGTGGAGAATTAGAAATTACAGATTTAAACAAAATTTATCTTGAAAAAGGAAAGTTAAATGTTGAAATCCTCGGACGAGGTTTTGCTTGGCTTGATACAGGAACACACGATTCTATGCTACAAGCAAGTAATTTTGTTCAATCAATGGAACTAAACAAAGGCGTTAAAATTTCTTGTTTGGAAGAAATTGCCGTAACACATGGATTTATTGATGCAGAAACTGTACTAAAGAACTGTAAACAGTTTAAAAATAATGACTATTATAAATATGTAAAACAAGTGCTTAAACACAAAACACCTGTACTTACATAAAAGGAGGTTTATGTTAAAAACAATCCACCAATCAATCCAAAGTTTCATAAACTTTGTCAGACTAATACTCAAGGAGAAAAAAAGAAAAAATGATTAAAATAGAATCAATAAATAAATTAAAAGAATTCATGAAATCCCAACGTTTCATAATCAACTACAGCCGCATGTGGCCGTACGTAAAACCGTTTTGGTTCAGAGCATTGTGCTCAATGCTCATTTGTATTCCAATTGGTTCGTTGGATGCGGTTATCGCGCTAGCCCTAAAACCATATATGGATTTAGTTATGGTTGAGAAAAGCGTAACATCCCCTTGGTATATTCCACTTGGTATCGTCGCTTTTACATCTATTCAAGGCGGTTTGAAATACTTATCAGCATACCTATCAACTTGGGTTGGCGGAAATATTACAAATGGTCTAAAGTTCGACTTATTTAGAAAACTTTTGACATTTGAAACCTCTTTTTATGATAAACGTAACTCAGGCGATGTCGTATTTCAGTTTAATAATATGGCAGATACCGCTTGCTCAGGTCTTTTGGATAACTTGAGCGTGTTTACCCAAAGAATATTCTCCTCAATTTCTTTGGTGTGCGTTTTGTTCTATAACTCTTGGCAACTTGCTTTGATTGCTTGTGTGGTCTTAGCTTGTGCGTTTGCTCCTGTCGCAAAACTCCAAAAACGTATCAAAGAAGTTATGAATAAAACAGTTGTAGCAGATGCTGCGATTATTACAGAATATAATGAAGTATTTGCAGGGAATAAAACAATCACGTCATATAACTTGCAAAATAATGAAACAAATAAATTCCATTGGATTTTGAAAAATATCTTTAATTTAAGAATAAAAATGGTGCAAAAAACGCAGTGGTTGTCTCCAATGATGCACGTAATTGTGTCTGTCGGCATCGCAGCAGCAATAGGATATGGCTCACATTTGATTATGACAAACAAAATAACAAGTGGTAACTTTGTATCATTTATTACTGCTCTAATTCTGCTTTATACGCCTGTAAAAAACATTGGTAATAACTTAAATGCAGTACAGTTTTCATTTTTTGCAATTGAACAAATCTTTGATTTATTAGATGCGCAACCAACAATTAAAGATAAAGAAAATGCAAAAGTCTTAGAAGGACATCCGCAAAATATCCACTTCGAAGATGTTTGCTTTGAATACGTAGAAAATACTCCTGTACTAAAACATATAAATCTTAATGTTGAAAAAGGTGAAACAATCGCATTTGTCGGAAACTCCGGTGGTGGGAAATCAACAATAGTCAGCTTAATCCCACGTTTTTATGATGTTAAATCAGGTTCTATTACAATAGATGGTACAGATATTCGTAATTATACCTTGAAATCTTTAAGACAAAGTATAGCAGTGGTATTTCAGGATAATTTCTTGTTCTCAGGTACAATTAGAGAAAACATTATGCTAGGGAATGAAAATGCGACAGAAGAACAAATGCAAAAAGCTATTCAGATGGCATATTTGGATGACTTCATTTCCACTTTAAAAGATGGTGTAGACACTCAAATCGGTGAGAGAGGAATTTTACTTTCAGGCGGTCAAAAACAACGTGTTGCAATCGCGAGAGCCTTCTTAAAAGACGCTCCGATTATTATCTTGGATGAAGCAACAAGTGCACTAGATAACAAAGCAGAGGCAATTGTACAAAAGGCTATCGATAACCTAATGCAGGATAAGACTGTATTTGTAATTGCACATAGACTTTCAACAATAAGAAACGCAGATAAAATTGTTGTGATTAACCAAGGTGAAATTGCAGAACAAGGCACACACGATGAACTTCTACAAATAGAAAACGGAGCATACAAAACTCTATACGATATGCAATTCAAAAAACAGGAAGTTGAGGCATAAAAATGGAAAAAGAATCACAAATGTTGAATAAATCATTTGGCTTGAAACTCCAAGAGTTGAGAAAAGGGCAAAAGATATCCAAACCTGAATTTGCCAAGTATATAAATGTATCATTGGAAGATTTGGACAGCTTTGAAAAAGGTGATGCTTTTCCCCCAGAGAATGTAATCGCAAATATTATTCAAATACTAAAAATAGAGCCAAGTGAACTTTTTGCGTTTAACCAATATATTGAGCAACTAACGAACAACCAAGAGTATGCAAGAATAAAGCAATCTTTAACACCAAGAGAATTTCAGGTTTTGTGGTATATGTGCCGAGGTTATGACAATCCTGAAATTGCAGAAGTATTGGAAGTCTCAACACATACAGCCAAAGCTCATGTAGCTGCAATCTTGAGGAAATTTGGAGTGAAAACACGAACCGCAGTTGCATATATTGCAGGGAAGAATTATATGGTGTAGGGATGGGAAAACTAGTTAAATTTGCCTTAAAGAACCCAATGAGGTCGTTCTAGTTGTGTCTTGAGGTCTTGCGCCTAGTCTGACACGTTGTTCCGGAGTTAATTGTTTAATAATTTTTCTTTCAGGTTGAACTGTTGAATTGTTTGCAACTTTCACTTCTGCTCTAGGAGTAACGCTAGAAACTTTGTTATTTACACTTTGAACTTTTTCAAGTGGTTTTCCTTCTTTGCCGATAGCCCAACGGAATCCTGCAGTTAGAGAAATACCATTACGTCCACCATTTTGAATCATAGCTTGACCAAAAGCCATATATCTGTCTTTGAATCGTTTTTGAATCCCAACACCATATTGAACATATGGTTTGATACTCATTTCAGGTAATCTTACATCGTTTGCTGAAACTTTAGATTTGTCTAATAAATTCCAAATCATGTTAACCCCGATGTATGGTTGCCAACCGTTTTTGGTATTTACAATGAATTTTACGCCAGGAGCAATTTGTATTGCATGTAATGGGTCGTTTTTAATTCTAACCCCGGCAGCGTTAGTGTAGTCGAAAGTGTTAACGAAGGTATAGCTTAACAACATACTAGGTTGTATGATAATTTTTCCTTCTTTAAATTCAAAGTTGTAACCAGTTTTGTTACCAACACCAGCCATAAGCATAGTGTAATTATCTGTTCCGTACATAGTTCGGTTGTCGCCAACGATAGCACCAGAAGAAACAGTTGTAGCGTTGAAGAAGTTACCTTTGTATAGAGTTAAAGTTCCACCAACAAGACCGCCGTTTTGAGTAGCATCTACTCCAGAGAATCTTTGGCTCGCACCGTTGTAACCGATATATCCAGTCCAAGCTCTATCCCAACCGTGTTTGATAGATTTTATTGGAGTGTCGAAACCAACTAAAGTACCGTATGTAATGTTAGAAACTTTAGGGCCGTTTTTAAGTGGAATGTTTTCAAAACTTGCATAAGGTTTTACCCAAGCACTAGAAGTTTCATTTTGAGCATTGAATAGTGGTGAGAAAGTTCCAACATCTGTAGCATCACCAGTTGGAGATAGAGCGTATCTGTTTGCAGTTTTGATTGCGACACGTTCAAGATATGGAATAGTCATGAAGTTATCTGAGTTTTGGAAAGCGTAGTTGAATGTTTGGTTCATTGTAGCATTCGCACCAGCTTGAGAAGCAACAGAAGGGGCTAGAACAGATGGGTTAAAAGCATCAGATGGGTTGCCCGTAGGAGTAATAGTTGTTCCTCCACCGCCATTAGGGGTAAGGATTTTGTCTCCTTTGGAGAACATGAAATAACCACCATCATCTCTGTTGTCATAAATTGCATTGTATTTGTAGATAGGAGTATAGAATGTTGTTTGAGCTGAACTTGGAAGGTTGTATCCTCTGTTAGCTGGCATACCGTTAACAACATTGTCTTTCAATCCTTGTTGAGCAAAATAGATTTCAGTAACATCTTTTGTTGAATCAGATAACAAGTTCATTCCAACGACATTCAATTTTCCTTGGTGAGTGCCGTAATTTGTTGCTGTAATTCTATCCATTTGCTCGTTAGCTAGGTCAACATCTGCAACGAAGTTAGTATTTCCAGAAAGAGTTACGTTGTTTAATGAAGCAACACCAACTTGGTTGTTCACCATAGATAAAGTTCCAGATTGCAAATCTATGTTGTTACCGTCAAGAACATTATCTCTAGCTCCAAGATGTAGATTTGTACCGCTTAAAGAAATATCCATATTTTCAATATTATTATTCAATTGAACAACACTAGAAGAATCACCAGTGATTTTTAATTCTGGAGTAACAGAAACTTCTGTTGGTGTATCTATTTTATTATAGTCATCATCTACATATTGTAGTATATATTTATCAGCATCAGAATCCCATCTATCATAATATTTATTAATAGGAGTCTTTGTTGTTTCTCCAGTAATTTTATCATTAAAGATAATTTTACCATTATTTATAGAATTAAGGGTTACTGCTGTTTTATGTGGTTCATTTTGATAAAACCATTTTGAATGACTATACCCAAGGTATTTATTTTCAATCATATTGGTTACAAATATTGCTTGTGGGTCTTTTTTGTCTCCATTTTGAACATAGTTTCCAGAGAAAACGGATTCTCCATTATCTGCAACGATATTCAAATCTCTATTACTCCAGATAGCACCACCTTGTGCAGTTCCAGATTCAGATTTTGCGTAGTTTTCTATGAAGGAGGTATTTTGAATCTTACCTATAACCCCAGCTTTTAAGTAATCTGAATGACCCTCATGATAAGTGTTAAATATCGCACCACCTTGAGCCTTTCCAGATTCTGCTTCTGCATGGTTATTATAAAAGAAGGAGTCTGTAATACTGTTTATTGTTCCGCCATTAAATATAGCACCTCCAGCTGCTGTTCCTTCCACCCTGTTGCCTGAAGGATCACAATTGTCTTTTGCAATAACCTTATTTTCTAAAAATACTCCAGTTATATTATCAATAAATGAGAATTTTTCTCCATGTTGTGGGTCATAATAACTTTTTTCGTTATATATAGCACTTCCAAATGCTACCGATCCGCCATAAGTGTTAGAAGTACCTCCAGATATAATGGAATTGCCTACAAAAGTTCCAATAATATCCGTAATTCCACCATAAATATTGGCAATCCCGCCCCCTTGGTTAGCAATAAAATCGGCAAGTATTAATTTTATTAGATTCTGATTGGATGAATAGCCGCTATTATAAAGCATGGCATCTGTATGATAAGCACTTGAGCCTTTACCATTTGTAAATGTTCCTTCAATTTTATCAATGGAACCGCCTAGATTCGATATCTTTGATTCAATAAAATTACCTTTAATATTGTTTATAGTTCCATCATCATTATATATACTTGATTTAATAAAATCACCAACAATATTAGTAATAGTTCCACCGTCGTTATTGATTCCACCTGTTTTTATAAAGTCAGCAAGGATAGACTTTATTATTCCTCTGTTGGATACTGCATAACCACTATTATCTACAAAAAGACCTTCGATTTTATTTATTGTTGCATTTTTATTATTATATATCAGTCCGTATTTTGCTCCATTTATTGCAAAATTACCTTTTATATTATCAATATGCCCATTGTTATCAATTAATTTACCGCCAATATAATCATATTGACCATTTCCAAGGTAGTTACCAGTAGATCCATCTGTATTCTTGTTTGCAATAAAATTGCCTGTAATATTGCTAATCGTAGCATTTTCATTGTTTAAGATTAAAGTTCCATTTGTATTAACAAAATCTCTAGCAATATTTGCAGAAGTACTATCATTAGTGATTGAACCATCTATGGTTTCACCTTGATTATATTTATAGGTAATTGTACTTGTTGGGTTTTCTGGGTTTAATTCCCATTTGTAGTTAGTATAGCCATATTGTTGATATTCTACTCTTCCAAATGTTAAAGTCGTATCGCCGTCTGGATTACCGAATTGTGTTTGGTAGTTAATTTCATAGTATAGAGGAGAAAGTGAACCTGTGGTTTTGTCATAGTCGTATTTAGTAATTATATTATCACCAGCAGGTTTTGAGCCATCTGAATTAGCTTCAACATTCGTCATAGTGTAGCTACTTTGTGGAATAGCTACTTCCGTTCCGTTTTCATCTTTGATTTGAACATTGTTATCATGTAGATAATCAAGTATTGGCGTATCAATAGGCTTTTGTGACAAATCAACTTCATCAAGAGTTGTAGCTTGAGCTTGTCCAACCCCAATAAAAGATAAACCCGCAATCGTTGCAACTGCTAAGGTTTTAAATGTTTTATTTTCTTTTTTTACACTAACACGTTTCATACTTCTTCTTTTCATGTTAGAATATCCTCATACTTTACCTATCGATATTTTTCATATCGACAGAATTGGCTAGTATCTTTAATTTTTTCTGGTAAATGTTACAATTGTTAATATTCTTAACTCTTTTCTAATAACAACCTCATTTTTATTATAATACTTTTTTATTAATAATTCAACTCTTAATCGAAAAAATATTGAAAAATATTGTAAAAACATTAAAAATGTGCTATACAATGAGTATTATGAATATTGAAATTGAGAAAGCTTTTAAACAAGAGTCAGTCAATATCGTCTTTGCAACAAATGATGATTACGCTTGCTATGTGGCAGTAGCATTGAAATCTTTATTAGATAATAGAGATGTTGAAAAATTATATGACATTATCATTCTTGAATCAAATGTAACAAATGAAAACATGGCAATGATTACTTCAATGTGCGATAGCGAAAAAGTATCAATTAGATTTGTAAACTCCGATGATATATATGAAACAATGGACACTAGCAAACTATTTTGTCATTTACATTTTTCTAAAGAGATGTATTTAAGACTATTTATTCCGCAGATAATGCCGACGTATAAAAAAGTCATCTATTTAGATTGCGATACTTTGATTACTGGAGATATATCAAAACTAATGGATGTTGATTTAGGTTCTGATTATGTAGCTGCTGTTAGAGATTACAATACAATTGTTAATTTCAGAGCGTTCCCAAACGTTAAAACTTATTTTTCTGTAAATCTAAAATTAAAAGACATTAATAATTACGTAAATTCTGGGGTACTATTAATGAATATTCCAGAAATGTTAAAAATTGATATGTCAAAAGAAATTTTTGACCTTCTTGATTATTACAAAGAATTTTTGTACCCAGACCAAGACATATTGAACCTTATTTGCGAGGACAAAATTAAAATTATTCCAAATTCATGGAACTACGTTGTTATTACTAATACTCGTCTTATTCAGGATGACTATTTTAAAAATTTAGCCGTAGAATTCGTTCAAGGAATCGCCAATCAGTATGTAATACATTTTTTGTCAGAAATTAAACCTTGGAAATATCCAAATATGTACTATGGTCATATTTGGTGGGATTATGCGAAAAAAACACCATTCCTTCAAATTTTGATAACTAAATTTAGGGAATTTGAAAAATTTGAACAAGAAAATGCCGATAAACGACAAAAAGAAATTGAAGAAGCCATAAAACTTAGCAATGAAGCTAAAGCACTAAATCAAAAACATTAGTGTCTAACTCAGTGCTTTAGTATTCTCATTCGAAATATAAAAGTTTTGTTTATAAAACAATTACATTGTTGATTATAATTGTTTAAGTGTACTCTAACAAACAGTTGATTTTTGCTCAGAATTCTGTTCGTAAATCTTCCAACTTACACTTTAAATCTTGATTTTTACGAATAGCGCGTTAGACTGTAGATGCTAAAATTCAAGCAGAGAGATGAATATGGCGAATATTATTTCTAAAACGTTTGGTTATTGTCGAGTATCTTCAACCGACCAGAAAGAAGATAGACAATTAGAATTGCATTTATTCTTCCAGTAAATAGAATGAAACAACTCGATAAAAGTGAGTTAAAATTTCTACAAATTGAAAATATGAATGGCAAAATTCAAATTTTGATGACGTATAGTGTCTCAATATCATAGTTAATTTAATTCACAATTCTAGCTATGGAACAAGTCGCAGAATTTCATACATGAGCTTTGCAGAGATTAATTACTCATTTACGTAAGAAATTCGTTCGGTTAAAATATCTAAAGGATTTGATGACGTGGATAATTTGTTGAGTTTTGTATAATACAAATCAATTTTATCAGCTTTCATTTGAAGAAAATATTGTTTCAAGTCATCAGAAATTTTGTCATTCTTACAAAAATTGTTTAACATTTTCAAAAAATCATTCATATTATATTTTTCATACGCAATTGGTCTGTAATAATTCGCCAAATATTGTTGGTTATATTCGTATGGAAACAACGATTTTTCTTTTAAGTCTTTATCTAAAACAGCCATCGTACGTACCAAGTTAGTAAAACCTTGTGCGTTGTTAAAGTATTTTGAATTTTTTATCTCTAAAAAATCCTTATTATTTTTGTAAGTTTTATAAACACTTTCGCCATTTACATTACAAAAATCATTCCCATATTTTGCAAGTAAATCAAGTTTATTTCGATTAAATAATAATTCATTTCGTTTTTTCGTATCAAGAATACTTCTTTCATCCGGAGCTAAATCCGAATAAATTGTGGCAAGTTTAGAATTCAAATCACCAGTTGGAATACCGATTTGTGGCATCTGTAATGGGTAAGAACTGTATCCAATTGCTTGTATCATATTAAATCCTTTCCTTATATTAACCCCTGTCCATCATCAATCAAACCTTCCCATGTTTCATACAAAACACTGTTAAAATCTTTATTCGTAGTAGTTATTGGGAATGGATTTCGTTTCAATGTTAAATGTACTGGGTCTAAATTCTTTATTACAGCTCTTGAAAATTCTTCCGCAAATAGTTCAGGGAGCAAAGTACTGCCATATCCACTTGATTCTTTCATTGTATTACGTACAGAAGTTGAAATGAATTGATTGTTAGTGATATTACCATCCTTATCATAAATTGGAAAATTTAATTTTGACATTATATCATAGACTTTTGGATTATAGGTATACCCTGGAGCAGGGTCTGGGCTGCCAAACTTTGAATATAAATGATGGAAGTGGGCATTATGCGCAAATTCATGTATTGTAGTTTGCAAAAAATGGGATGAGGAATGATAACCATTCTCATTACTTGTTGATTTTGCATTTACAATAGCATTTTCCCAATCATATAAAGAATTAAACGTAACTGCACGTATCGGAAAGGTTCTATTTCCCCAAAAACAACGAGCAATAGTAATACCTCCCCCAGATTCTTGAGCAACTTTTTCTATTCCAATCATTGTGGGCAATGGTTGTTTAATTTGTCTGAAAATCATCGCTGTATGGAAACAACAATACCCAATGACTTTTGCAGCAGCCTCTGATACTCCCGACAGGTCAAAAGGAATGTGGAATTGTTCATTAAATAATTTATTTAATAAATCCAAGTCTAACCGCTGCGCTTCCAGCTGATGCATAGCAAGAGTTGTATCATTTAAATAATCAAACAAAAGATTTTTACCACCTGTAAAATTAACAGGCAGAGAATTTTTTATACCAGTATCTTTAATTCCTGCAGGTCTATTCTTTGGAATTGGTCTCATGCCGACATTTGGTCTATTATATGGTCTTATCGCTGATATTTGCATTCTGAAATTAGTCCCTATTTAAAATCCATCACTCAAATCAACATCTATATCCGGCTCAACATCTGGGTCAATATCTATGTCCGTATCAACATCCGTATCAACATCCGGCTCGATATCAGTTTCAGGTTCAAAATCAGTTTCCGTGTCAATATCTTGTTCATGAGTTTCAATATTATCAGATTCTATATCTTCGTCATCAAAAGGTTTTGCAGTATCTTCCGAGTTATTTACACCATCTTCTTTAAATTCATCATCAACTTTTTGGGTATCGTTATTTTGAGTAGATTTACCATCTTTTACTTTTCTAACAACTGCTTTTGCGCCTTCTATACCGCCTCCTGTTGTCACTCCTGTAACCGCACCATCTACAGCTCCATTTCTTGAATTATACTGACTGATATCACGTTGAGGATTTTCAGTGCGGTTATCATTATAATTTTGAATAATTATAGTGCTACCGTCTGTCTCTGCCTTTGAAAAAGTATCAGTATTAGGGAAATTTCCACCTTTTAACTGTTCTGATACACGTCTCATTGATTCATTAATTCCCCTAAAAGTTACAATTGGAGTTGTATAAAATGAAATTTTCATATATTACCTGCCTTTCGTTATTAACAATCCATATGAAAAAATAACATTATTGTTTTTTTTATTGTTCGATATGATTGTTTTTCTTTTTGCATTTTCATTATTTTATTAAAACAACTTTCGTAGTTCCTAGAAAGATTATTTAAACTGGTTTTTAATTTAGTATTCCTTTTTATTATATTATCTTTACAAGTTTCTAAATTTTGCAACATCTTTTCTCTAGTCGGCGTCGATTTATCTATGTATGAAACATATTTTATTCCTTCTGATAAATAATCATTTAATTTGCAATAATCATTTACCATTGTACAAATTTGCTTTTTGTAATAGGTATCTTTTATATCATTTTTTGTATTTCTTATTTCATAAATTTTGGATTTCAATTGCATTTTAAAAGTGTCTGTTAATACAGTATCATTGTATTGTTTTAGAGTACCGATAACTGGAATTTTAGAACCTGAAGGATTAGAATTTACAATTTCACGCATTTTTATTTTTGCATCAATAGTAAAATGTTTTACAACAACAGAAAGTCCATTCATTGCTTCTTTTATATGCTGCTCTTCTGTTTTTAAAGCGTTATAAGCCGCGGTCAAACCCTCATCCGTAGTTGTGGCATTTTTAATAATATTATCAATATCTTTTTCTTTAAGTTTTATTTGATAATTTAGGGACTCTCGAATTTCAGGTGTTGCATATATTTTGTAATCCATATTACCGGTAAATGTAGGGCCAGGGGATTTTATTTTATCTGATTTAATCCAACCGTGATAGTTATCATATTTGTCAAAACATTTCTTCAATTCGTCTTCATTTGAAATGGCATTATTTTCTTTCAGCAATTTGACTAAATCTCTTCTGCCCAACAGAGCAAATCTTAAAATTGCAGTATTTCCATACTTGTCTTTATGATTAATATCAGCATTATATTTTAAGAGTTCGTTTAATTCTTTTTCATTATCAATAAAAAATATCGGAGTTTGACCTTTTTTATTAGTCTTGTTAGCATCGGCACCAACCTCCAACAAATTGCTAAAAAACTCAAAATCCTTTGATTTTAGAGCTTTAATTAAATAATTATTATAGTTTGGATTTGTTCCTGCAACCAGTAGTAAGGTTTTAATTCCGCCATCTTGTGCATAATCCATAGGAATAAAACCGTTTTTATCTGCAATATTTGGATTAATTTTATTCTTTACAAGAAAATATACCGCTTTTAAATCATTTCGCTTCACGTACTTATGCAAAATTGTGGTGCCATTAACTAAAATATTAGCATCAGCACCGTTTTCAATAAGCAATTTTGTCATTCCAAAACTTTTTGAATAAGCAATTGCCGGCAGATTTTCAGAATTTTTTATATTTGTATCTGCATTATGTTTTAATAGGGCTTTTGCAATTGCACCATTATTATCCATTACACTGTAGTGAAGTGCAGTATTATGCTTTTTATCTGTAAGATTAATTTTTGCACCATTGTCACTTAACCAATCAATAGAGGCAGGTATTTTGGCATAAAATAATGGAGATTTACCCAAATTATCTTTGTAATTAACATCAGCATTGTATTTTTTGAGTATGGCTGCTATTTCCATATTTTTCTTAATCATAGCCTCATGCAAAAGCGTTTGTCCGTTTTTATCAACAGTATTTGGATTGATTTTATGCTTCAAAAACACTTCAAGACTGTTTGGATAATCTATAGACATACGGTAAGGGGTTTGGTTAAAAATGTTAGCAGAATGTGGATTTGCTGCATTATTCAATAA
>ERZ1034739.248-NODE-248-length-16765-cov-68.751047_pt1 | contig 16765 bp, 12 predicted proteins | sample MGYA00520636_ERZ1034739 | MGnify/ENA primary metagenome ERZ1034739 (study PRJEB33766, sample SAMN09781703) | gut metagenome | biome: gut microbiome | host: Homo sapiens | place: Madagascar | study: EMG produced TPA metagenomics assembly of the PRJNA485056 data... | reverse complement strand
TACATGGGATCAAGGAGTTACGTTTGGCGCGTTATGAATAAACATAATCTACGTAAACCCGTTAAGAACCCCAAAGTGGTAAAGGGGCACAACACAGCCTCAACCAAAAACGCTTAGTAGCCACAGGGCCAAATCAAATTTGATGCAGGGATATCACATATCTCTACAAGTCCATAAGTGGCGAGTATTATTACCTATACTCTGTGATTGATATGTATAGCCGTAAGATCATTCATCATGAGATGCATGAAAAACAGTCCGATACCTTGGCTGCTAATTTCTTAAAAGCCGCAGTACACAAGGAAAACTTCGAATGGGAAGAGGTGCAAGGTGAAAAAGGAAGGAATTTAATTAAGCTAAAAAAATAAGCTAATTTTACACTCCGATAATGGCGCCCCTATGAAGGGCAAAAACATGCTATACCAATGCTATGAGCTTGGGGTACAAACACACTACTCTCGCCCTAGACAGAGTAATGTAATGATAATGCCTATATTGAGTCTTCATTTGCGCTTTTGAAGCATTGCCACACTATGCCCATACCAAAGAGCTTTAGAACCCTTGAGGAAGCGCGCTCATGGTGTGAAAATTTTATACTTGGTATAACGAAAAAAAAAAATTCATAGCGGTATTTGCTATATAACACCATCAGAGTGCCATGCAGGCCAAGGACCTGCCATTATGGAAAGGCGTAATGAATTTATTTCCACGCTCAAGCAAGGTGACTGTGAAGTTACTGCTATGAAACGTCTTAAGTTTCACCAAATGCCTGCTGAAGTTACTCTCATGAACTTCAGAGCTAAACGAGACAAGATAGCTAGCCAAATAAAGAACCAAGAATACCTAGGAAACGACGTTAACCACATTGACGAGGTGGCTTAAACGGCCAAGTGTGGTATGTAGTAATTTTTTGTCGAAGCTAGCTTGACTTATACCAAAACGAAAAAAAATAGATCGATTATTAGTGCCTTAAAACTAACAACCAATCCATTTTTCTTTTAAGTTTTTACCTTGTGGTTTCAAACTTTTTAAACTTCTGTAGCTTTTGGTGGTTCCTAACTTCTGCAGTTTTATGTTTTTAAACCTCTGCTAGGTTTACTGCTTAACCGCAGGTTTGCCACTTAAGTGCAGTTTTACCACTTCACTTAACACCATTTCTTATGCCACAATCGAGCTTCTTGTTTCCCTAAAGATAGGTTCTAAGCCTGATTGCTTTAAGGCGGCCGTTACTTCTTGAACACTTCTATCATCATTGATAATAAACTGTGGTAAATCATGATGGTCTACCGCGTACCCACCTGGCTGAGTCGAAGAGCCAGCGCTAATAGCAGTAATAACCACTGGCACAATTACATCTCTAAATCTTCTGCTTTCGCGGGTAGAAATTGAGATTTCAAGTTCATGGTCAAACAGACGCCATGCGCATAAAGTTTGGATCATTTGGCGATCATTTACCGGACTTACCGGCTCAAAACCACCAGCTGCTGGTCTTAAACGCGGAAATGACAAGCTCATTCTAGTTTGCCAATAATGCTGTCTCATGTAGAGCAAATGCCTAGCTAGTGCGATGGTATCCGCCTTCCAATCAAACAGCCCTAATAACGCCCCAATTCCAACTTTATCGATCCCCGCATCCCCTAAACGTTCAGGGGTTTCCATACGATAACGCATGTCGGTTTTCTTGCCACTTAGATGGTTTTCTTTATAGCAAGCAGGATCATAGGTTTCTTGATAAACCATGACCGCATCTAAACCTAAGGTTTTTAGTTCACGGTAATCTTCAGTATCTATTGGTTGCACTTCCATCGAAAGGTAAGAAGCATATTCCCGCACAATAGGAAGCATTTCTCTAAAGTAATCCATGCCCCCGCGGCGTTCATTTTCCCCAGTAACAACAAGGATGTTTTCATAACCCATGGCTTTAATAGCTTCACATTCTTGTTTAGTTTCAGCAGCCGTTAAAACGCGGCGCGGAAACTTATTATGAGCCGCGAAACCACAGTAACGACAGTTGTTGGTGCAAAGGTTAGTCAAATAAAGAGGCACATACATGCTCACCCCATTCCCAAAGCGCTGTCTAGTAAAACGTTGAGCTAGCACCGCCATGTCAGAGAGGTAAGGAGCGGCGGCTGGAGAAATTAAAGCCATAAAATCCCCTAGCTCAAGTTGTTCGTTGTGGCGGGCTCGTGCTAAAGCGCGGGCAACGTCATTATCGGTCATAAGGTCAACTTCACGGGCGTAATCCATGATATTAACCTTAGTAATTTCATCGTAAAAACTCATGGTAATAATCCTTTACGTACTTAGTTTGACCTAAAGACCTTCTTCCGCTAAAAATGCTTCTAATGGACTAGTGGCATGAGCTACTTCACTAATAGCTCCAAGACCTGCTAAATAAGCAGCACGGCCAGCTTCAACTGCATACTTAAAGGCGGTAGCCATAGCAACCGGATTGGTGGCAACTGAAACCGCAGTATTTACTAAAACGGCATCCGCCCCCATTTCCATAGCTTCAGCCGCTTGAGACGGGGCCCCAATACCGGCATCAACCACTACAGGTACCGTCTTTTGGGCAATGATGATTTTTAACATGCTCTTAGTGGTGAGCCCTTGGTTACTCCCAATTGGCGCCCCTAAAGGCATCACCGCATGCGCCCCGGCTTCAGCTAAACGATGGCAAATAACAGGATCTGCAGCGCAATATGGTAAGACGATAAAACCTTGCGCTACTAATTCCTTAACGGCTTCTAAAGTTTCAACAGAATCAGGTAGCAAATAACGCTGGTCAGGATGAATTTCGACTTTCACAAAACGGGTCCCTAAAGCTTCACGAGCTAACTGCGCCGCAAAAATCGCTTCTTTGGCTGTACGCGCCCCAGAGGTATTAGGTAATAACGTAATGCCTGGAATTTTTTTTAAAGCCGGTAGAATCGCGTCGCTCCCATTTTTAAAATCACAGCGTTTTACCGCCATAGTGACTAATTGAGTCCCAGATGCAACTACAGCCTTAGCTAATAAATCGGCATTCGCAAATTTACCGGTCCCGGTAAAAAATCTAGACGTAAATTCGACCCCACCTAAATTTAGTGGCTTATCACCTAAAGAAGCGAGTAATGGACTTACTGCGTGTTCTTGCTTATTCATCTCTGTCATTTTTAACCTCCAGCCATTAGGGCAAAGATTTCGATTTTATCACCTGCGTTAATCACGAACTCTTGATGTTTGCTGCGAGGGACAATTTTTCCATTCACAGCTACCGCAAAAGTTTCGGGTACTCCCGGAATTTCTTTAAGCACGCCCCCTAAAACTTGCTCCGAAGTTTCTTGTGGCGCCCCATTTACATAAATAATCATATCGCTACTGTTCTTTTAATTTGTGTTGTTTAAGCACTCCTGTAAGCAACTTAATAAGCGCTCATGCAAGCAACTTATTTAAGTGTGCATGAGAACTACTCATGCTCGCTTACCGCCTAAGCTTCCTATAAGCATCGTAAGCAAATTGCCCCACCTCAAAGCTACGTATTGTGTATTACGTAATACGTATTACATTGCGTATTACGCATTATGCACTAAGCATTTATCGTCAGACGCGAGCTCAAAATACGCTAACTCACCATTTCTAAAATAAGCCATGGAGCCGTAAAGCTTGCTCTTAAGCCCCCCTAAAAGTTTAATCACTTCACCGGCAGCAAAGACTCCAGCCATGCCGGCTGCAGGCCCTAAGATCCCCGGAAAAGCCCGCCCTAAAAGTGGCGTATACCCCACACAGCCTAAACAGCCGTATTTTTTTACATAATCAGGATTTTTAAAGTCGTAGTACATCACCGCAAAATCAGTCCCTTCTGCTGATAACAACATTAAAGGTACGTGATGCTTTAAGCATAGGTCATGAGTCCTACGCATAGATTTAGCGTTATCCGTGCATTCGATGACTAAATCAACGACCGCAGTTTGAGGCTTTAGCTCAGTAGAGGCTAAATCTACTTTTGGTTTTAAAGCAACTTGCTTTGATGCAACATTCGGCTCTAAGGCGACAGTGCCCCCAAGCCCCATGGCTTCTAGCACTTGCTCATTAGTTTCAAGTAACCCGCGAGTTTTAACTTCAACTTCACTGTTAAGTTTAGTTAGCGCCTGCGCCGCTAAAGTTACTTTCGCTTGCCCAATTTGCGCTTCTTGATAGATGATTTGCCGGTGTAAGTTACTTAAAGACACCGTATCTCCATCACAGACGGTAATATGTTTAACCCCCGCACCTGCAAGGTACATAAGTAACGGAGCGCCCACGCCCCCAGCGCCAATAACTAGAATGCGGCTTTGCGTAAGCTTAGCCACATCAAGACCAGGAATACGCATGCGAGCGTAACGATCTACTTTGGCCCCTTCGGCCGTTTCCTTTGGGTTATCGTTTAGTGACTTTGGCTCAAGTTCCTGTTCATCATTAGCGTTTTTATTCATGTAAAGCCTCCTGCCACGCTTTAACCGCAGCTTCAGGATCTGACGCTTTAGTGATGGCGGTAATGACGGCAACTGAACCAACCCCAGTTTTAGCAACAGCTTCCACGGTATTAAGCTTAATACCACCAATTGCGACCGTTGGCATTTTATCCCCTAAGGCTTCGACGTATGAACGTAAGTGGTAAAGCCCTTGTGGCGCTGACGGCATCACTTTAGATTGGGTCGGAAAAATATGCCCTAAAGCTACATAGCTTGGCGCTAATAATAAAGCGCGGGCAAGTTCCCCATAACTATGAGTTGAGACCCCAAGACGTAACCCTGCCGCTCTAATTTGCGTCAAAGTCGCCGTATCGAGATCCTCTTGCCCTAAATGCACGCCCCAAGCGCCTAAAGCCGCCGCTTCTTGCCATAAGTCGTCGACCAAGACTCGCGCCTCATATTTCTTACCAAGTGCCACCGCGCGTTCGATTTCAGCTTTGATAAAAGCTTTATCCTGGAGTTTTACCGGATCTTTTATCCGTAACTGTAAAGTCTTAACTCCAGCCTTACATAAGCGTTCAATCCAAGCACTACTATCAACTACGACGTAAAAGCCGAGCTTAAATGGACAAGTTAAAAACGCCTCTCCCGCTAAGAACCAATCTACTTCCGCGCGATTAGCAGCGCAGTACGGTAAATCCGCCCCCAATTCATGAGAATAAAGAGGTCGTCTAACACAGCTAGCCAAACCTTCAGGGCTTTCGTTAAGCGCCTCACGAATCCCCCGCACCACAAAAGCTTTAGCAATAACCGCAGCACTTAAGAGGTCATCAAAACGAGTACTCTTAGCAGCGAGCATCGCCGCCATGGCTGAAGCTAAGGCACAGCCCGTGCCATGCACCTGGCCTGCGGCCGGTATGATTCTACGGTCGAGTAACCAATAGTTATGGGTTGCATCACTTAATAAGTCCACATTACAAGGTAAATGGAACCCGTCCCTTAAGCCTAATTTGTCTGCGTGCCCCCCTTTGAGCAGAATTTGTTTAAACCCAGCGTCTAAAAAGAACACCGCCACCTTAGTTAAAAAGTCAAACCAATCCCCTGCAGTTTTTATACCTGGTGGAGTTAAGCCACTCATCGCTAAAGCTTCAGGAATATTAGGCGTAATGACACTAACCACTTGGGCCATCTCATTTAAAATATTTTTAAAGGACATGGTGGTTAAAGTTTTAGCTTGGTTAGTCCCGGCCAAATCAACAGAACCTTGGAGTAACAGGGCAGTCAGAGTATCTTGAGTAGCGTTTTTAGAAGCTTCTTGAGAAACTTCTTTAGTAGCACTACCAACCGGATCCCAAATCACATGAGCTGGGACGCCTAAAGCCTCACGGTCGCTTTGATATTGCTTTAAAAATGAAACTATGACTTGAGCCGTTTTATCATTAGGGATCGCCCCTATTTTTACCGCTTCAATACGGGCCGCCCCATACTCAGCGTAAATAGCCTCAAGTTCAGCTGCTAACGTTGCCGGCTCTACCGCTTGCAAGCCCCCAAAGTGGTGACAGTTTTGCCAGGTCACTGCCGTGACCGCTCCGGCGCCTGCCACCCCAAAAGCTGCTAATGTCTTTAAGTCGGAGGTAAGTCCCGCCCCATCTATCGGATCGGTAGCGGCGATAACTAAAACTATCTTTTTAGGCGTAGAGCCCATCATGTCGAGATTTAAAATCTGCGTTTTAGTCAATTCAAGTGTTTCAAGCGCCTTAGGTTCTAAGCCTGGAGCTTTTTCATGCTCACATGTATTAGAGGTCATAAAAGCCACCTTAATCTTTGCTTGAAAGGAGCTTTTTAACCCGCTCTTTATCAAAAGCTAAATCCCTAACTTCACGGCTAATCTTCATGGAACAAAACTTAGGCCCGCACATAGAGCAGAAATCTGAGAGCTTATGACATTCTTGTGGTAAGTCTTCATCGTGGTACTTACGAGCAAGATCCGGATTAATAGCTAACGCAAATTGATCCGCCCATCTAAATTCAAAACGAGCCTTACTCATTGCGTCATCACGAGCCCGGGCCGCTGGGTGACCTTTAGCAATGTCAGCTGCGTGAGCTGCAATGCGGTAAGCCATCAACCCTTCACGAACGTCATCACGCTTTGGTAACCCTAAATGTTCTTTTGGTGTTACGTAGCAAAGCATGGCCGTGCCCATCATCCCGATAACAGCCGCCCCAATACCTGAGGTGTAGTGGTCGTACGCAGGAGCAATATCAGTCACAACTGGGCCTAAGGTATAGAACGGTGCTTCATGGCATAACTTAAGCTGTAGATCCATATTTTCTTGAATCATGTTAAGTGGCACGTGACCAGGGCCTTCAATGAGAACCTGAACCCCCATGCTCCAAGCAATTTCAGCAAGTTCCCCTAAAACCTTAAGTTCAGACAGCTGCGCTTCATCGTTCGCGTCATGAACGGAGCCCGGACGCAGACCATCACCTAAAGAAATAGCCACATCATAGGCAGCACAAACTTCACAAATTTCTCTAAAGTTAGTGTAAAGGAAGTTTTCTTTAAGGTGGTCAAGGCACCATTTAGCCATGATCGAACCACCACGAGACACAATCCCGGTTAATCTCTTTGCCGCAAGCGGAATGAACGCCTTTAATAACCCCGCGTGGATCGTAAAGTAATCCACCCCTTGACGTGCTTGTTCGATTAAAGTTTCTTTATAGATAGCAAAGTTAAGGTCAGAAGCTACACCATTAACTTTTTCTAGTGCTTGGTACAAAGGTACCGTCCCAATTGGTACTGGTGAATTACGGATAATCCATTCACGGGTCGCATGGATATCTTTGCCGGTACTTAAATCCATTACGGTGTCAGCCCCATAAACGGTACTAAAGACCATTTTTTCCACTTCTTCCGCGATGGAGGAACTAAGAGCCGAGTTCCCAATATTAGAATTGATTTTAACTAAGAACTTACGCCCAATAATCATTGGTTCAGCTTCAGGATGGTTAATAGACGCGGGGATAACTGCGCGCCCGGCAGCCACTTCAGCTCGGACCATTTCTGGGGTAATTTCCTGCCCTTTGGCCGCGCCCACGCTTTCACGCGCGGCAATGTATTCCATTTCTGGTGTAATCACGCCAGCACGCGCTAAAGCTAACTGAGTAATACCGCATCCAGCTTTGGCTTTTCTGGTAACTCTAGAGGTTTTTAAGCCCTCAACTTTAGGCGCTGCAACCACATCTTCTTCTAAGTCAGTTCTGTTTTTTAACCAAGCTTCACGTACTAGTGGCGCCCCTTGAGCTAAATCACGAGCAGGTTCACCATTACCGTAACACCCGGCAGTATCATAAAGATCTAAATGTTCCCCCGTGGTGAGTGATATACGCCTTACAGGAATCTGTACTTCGCCAGAAGAAGTTTGGCATGGGACCCAAGCTCGAGCTGAGTTAGGATATGCAAGTCCTGAAAGATGCTGCAGGCGCTGTAAAGCCTCTTGTTCAGCGGCTTGGCGTTTGTCGATAACTGATGCTGACATATGTCTGCTCCCCATGAAGAAAAAAATAATTGTGGTTTAAATTTAAAATAGTTGTCTAAAAAATTACGTAGTCTAATAGTTTAGCAATCGAAGCTTCTGTTGTTAGCCCAAGAAACAAACGAGTCCTCAGACCACCCCCTTTTAGGTAAACAAGCTTAGTCGAACCTAAATCCTAAATTTTAGATCTTAAGCTTTAGAGCTTTAGAGCTTTAGAGCTTTAGAGCTTAAGTTTTAACTTTTAGCTTTTGGCTTTTGGCCTTTAGATTTGAGTCCTAAATACCAGTGCTAAAGCAAGATTTAGCTACAAACTACTAGCAATTTGCCTGCCTCTAAAGTCCTTAGTATTAGTACTAATGCTTTGTAACCGCTAAATTAAACAACTTAAAGCTACAAAAGCTACAGCATTACCAAAACTTAAAAGCTACTCAAATGCAAATAGGCTTTTAACTAAAATGGATTCTAAAACCGCTCAAGGGATTACGTAGGGAAGAAATATGAATAGAACCAAGTTTGTTCTATAGTGAAGACGCTAGATACTAGACTAGATCCTATGGTCTAGGTTCTAAATATTTAGTACTTAGCTAGAACTCCAAATAAAGAATTTTTAGGGCGCTGTTTTAGCTTTAGCTTATGGCGCTTGGCTTTGGCTTTTTAAGAAGCTTTTAGCTTACTTATGTTTTCACAAAAACCTAGCTTATTTAAAGTATTGGCGTTTACCATCAACTAAATTCGTAATTAAGTCAACCTAATGGTATGCCCAAAGTGTAATAAATTAAGCTTCATCTAAAAGCACTTCTAGTCACCTGCGAGCGCTTTAGGCTTTTTTATTAGCCTTGCCTCAATTAGCCATGTCTTATTTTTACCAAAGCTACTTGCTGTGGCTTTTGGCTTAACCTTTTACTTGGCTTTTTACTTGGCCTGTTGTTTGTGCCTGGCTTAGCCTTACTCTAAGCTAATTAATTTTAGCTTTGAGCTTAGCCTTACTTAAAGGATAGGACCTAAATCCTACCTAGCACTCACATTAAGTCGCCACAAACTATGTTGTTCCTTATTTGAATTATCCGCCTTCACTGTATTCCTTCGCAGGCATTATCCTGGGCAGGTTCACGAATTCCGATCCTGGTTTAACTTCGGTCTCAGCCTAAATAAAGGCACTCCGACAGCGATGCTTTTGTTATTATGGAACTTTACTAGCTAAACTGCAAACTAAAATTTGGCCAAATAGCCTAAAGACGGCATTAAGTCATGATGCGGGCGCCATTTAAGACATAAAATAGCTCTCGTAAAATATAACCATATCAAAGTAGAAGCATGGCTCTATCAAAGTAGTAGCGTGTTAATACCAAAGTAGCAATATGGCTATGAGATGACATAATTTTCTCGACAAAACTAAAAAAAACGCCGAACATATACAAACTCAAGCATTAATCGCCGTACGAGCTCATCATGTCAAACGCCACCAATCAAAAACCAAATACGGTCGGCCCTAAGAATCAGGCTACCCCTAAAACTTCTTCTTTAGAAGCATCTTCATCCAAAGTAAATCAGTCTTATGCTAAAGACCATAGCCATACGGCTTTACTTACTTTAGGTGGCGGGCTTAAAGTTTTTTGGTCAATTGCCGTGCTTGTTTATGCTTTTTTAGCCCCAGTGCATTCAACTTTTAAATTTGGGCAAGGGTTGTTAATTTTAGCTTTAGCCCTAATTTCTGGACCCTTACTTCCTTTTACCCTGACTTTGGCCCTTATAAAAACCAAAACACCACGCACCATTAAATTGTTGCTACTTTTAAACCCTGACCGAGAATTAACACCTAATAGCAATGAAGCTAGTAATGAAGCGTTAGCGTCACCATCACTTCAAACAGCGCAGCCTAAAGCCAATTCCCAAGATACGTTTTTAGCCAAATATAAGGCGGTACTAGCTCCTTTAGCAATTACAGCCCTCCCTTGCTTACTCTTAGCCTCACTACTACCGTTTTGGTTTTATCAGAAGCTAGCAGATCTACATGGAGCTCAATTATTAGATTTTGGAGCCGCGCTCGTTGGGGTTTTAGTGTTTTTAATTACCGTTAGTGCCATTTTTATTAATGGCTCGTTCTCTGCTTTAAAAATAAAGCAGCCCCATCCATTTTTACATACTCTAAATGCCGTTGGCGTAAATTTAGTTCAGCTTCTATGCTTTAGCTTATCCTGCGCCATTTCTATCCCTTTAGCCCTTGCCACTGCTCATGCTTTTTGGGCTTATATTGATAGCATCATCGTCAATCGCTATGATAGCTTAACCGGTCTAAGCCCATATCTATCGATTAACACTTTAGACCTTATTACTTTAACGTTAGCCTTAGGCGCTATTGTTTATGCCATGAGTACGGTTATTCATAAGATTTCAGATGTTGCGCCCGTAACTGCAACTAAAAAATAAAAAAGGAATTCACCACTACGGTCAATTCCTTTAATTCTCTTTTTTATTTAAGTATGGCTTTAAGCCCAACTTAGCAAGCTTAAGTAAGCCAAAAGTTTACTTAAGCTTTAGCGTATTGCTTTGCACCTATTGCTTTTAAACCTGTGATTGGCTTTGGTTGGCATACTGGTCTTGAGTTTTCTTTAGGATTTCATCATATTTTCCCCAAAAGATCCCACGGCAAGCTCTGAATTTCACGAAGGAATCAAGAACTGACAAGAACCTAAGGAAAAACGTACATAGCATCCCTATTAAGCCTTGACCAATTAAGGCCACAATCAGCATAGTCCCACTTAAAGTAGCGGCTCCACTTGTAGTTGCAGGGACTAATAACAAAAAAGGCAACACAAACAGAAGCTTAAACAAGAGCACCATGGTCCAAGCAACTGTTAAGGACCACCAATTCTTTGTACAACTCTTAAAGCTAATCCATAAAGCTTTAGGCGCTGAAACTTCACCATAAATGGTAAGAGGCACGGCAAAGAAAGTACACATGAAATAAGTTAAGTCAATGAGTAAGAAGATGCTATAACCGATAAGCCAATGAAATACTATAAATGGGTGTTTATACAAGTACAACCCAACTTCGTTTAAAAATGCCTCACAAACCTTCTCTAAATGAGCAAAATCCTGATTCATTATGAGGTTTAAGACGTCATGAGTTTGCGCAAATTGCCACAACCACTGCCCCAAACTCCATATTTCGCTCCCATAAATAATGAGAATGAGTAAGACGCCCACCGCATAGAGTACAAAGCTTAACACCCAACTAGAAATAGCGTAGAACAAAACTTTAAAAAATTTTTGTCCTAAAACCGACATCAAAGTTTGGAACGAGCAGCTCCCATGAAAATGCCGTTCAACAAGCAAAATATAAATCATCGCTGAGGCTGTAGCGGTAACGAGGGTTGACGCGAAGGGAATTAAACCTGCGATGTACATAACTATCACACAAGCAAATTCAATCCCTAAAATAGCAAACATCTTTGAGGAAAAAAATTCCTTTAGTCCTTCGACAAACCAACGCCACCCAGCTTTTCCGGTAGCGGTAATATCTCCCACATAGGGCAAAGCTAGATCCTTTGCATTTTTTGGAACCGCCATAAAACCTCCGCGCTCTTTCTTGCAAAATAATTAACCAAAGTAGTCCTTCAGGGCTACTTACTAAAAAATTGGTTCTTCATAAATTTGTGTTGAATTTAAAGACCGCAAAATAATCAAAAAGGAAAAAAGCAGCCTAGGTCTTACAATTGTTGCACCAAATGAGTTACACGACTAAAGCTAACACTCTTTAAAAGTCACTAGCTTTCGTAAGTTCGCGTCATAAACTACCGCAAACTTTAATCTATCCTTATTGCAGTCAAATGAAGCCCCGTAGTCTCGAGCTAGGATTTGATTTACGCCATCCTCAAGTTTAGCTTCGACCTCATTGGAGTTTTTCGTGTACTTAAATTCAACGATGATGATTTTTGAGTCAAGTTCAATGATAAAGTCAGGGAACCCTTGGCTTTCATAAACTTCGCGGTAGCAGGAAATACCAGAGCCTAGGACAAACATCTGTAGCACGGTTTTAATTTGATGTTCATTTTCAAAATTGTAGTATCGATTGCTTCTTGGAATTTTAGCAAGGATCTCATTAAATTTAGCGACAATTTGTGCAGCAGTAGCATTTTGGATAAAGTCTTCTAAATCACCACATTCAATGGTGAAGAATGAACCAAATACCTTGTAAAGAGTAAGTCTAGTTAAGGCTATTCGTAGTTCTAGATTTGGTATTGTTAATGCTACATGTTCTGAGATCTCATACCCTTTTTTAAGTGATAAATAACCACACTGAATCATTAAGACATTTTGATCCATTGATTGAAGTGTCGTAGGATTTTTGAAATTATCGGCATTTAAAATAATTTTTGGCTGCTCAAATACATCAAAGTCAACTAGATGGCTATTTAAGTATTTCACAAGAATACTAGGGCAACCGCCATTGTCATACCAATAATCGCCAAATAAAACTTCAGGGAATTCACTTGCTTCTTTAAAGAAATTATTGACGGACCAAGTAGAGAAAACTGATGTTTCACCATATTCATCAAAACAGATATTGTCATAATAAGTTGCCAGCTTATTGAGTAAACGTTCTTTATATGACAGGTATTGTTCTTGAGAAAGGGAACTTATAGTGCAGTGGTTAAGCTTTTCGATAGCGATATCAATGTAGTCTTTAAAGTAAAGCTCGATTTCATCCCTAGTGTAGCCAACAAGGGTGGCGATTTGCGGATGATACGAAATGTCTGTGATATTGGTGCCAGATGAGAAGATTGAATCCCCTCTAAATCTCGTAACCCCAGTTACGAGAAGGAGGCGCAAGTGTCCAGAGATATTAGATTCCTTGATTCGGGCATAGAACACTCTAAGTTCTTCACTGACAGCCTCAAATGCTTCATTTTTATCTATAAGTGCATTAAGAGGAGCATCGTACTCATCAATAAGTAAAACATAAGTTTTGTTTAGTCTAATGGTAAAAGCTGAGAGTACGTCTCCGATTCTTTTGTTTTCAACAGGAAACTCTTCAATACCAAGTTTATGGCATTGTTCGTTGATAATGGTAATGAAGTTACTTCGTAAAGTTGGAATATCATTAGCAACTATGACAGAAAAGTCCAAACGTAAAACCGGATATGTAGGTTCAGTCCAACGTGGAGTCCCGTCTTCATTATTGCCGGCAATATAGGTGCCTTTGAAGTAAGGTTCGGTTCCGTAGGTGAACAAGGTTTCAATAGTATTTAAGGTTAAAGATTTACCAAAACGTCTTGGTCGGGAGAAAGATACATAAATGTTGTTATTTATCAAATGCAAAATTTCTTTGGTTTTATCAACATAAATACAATCATCATGTAACAGTTGGATAAAGTTAGAAATTCCAATAGGGATGTTTTTCATGGGTTCACCTTGGCCAAGAATATTGCTTCTAAATATGATAAGCGAAATAAGCTTTTAATTATAGAAGCAACATCGTAGTAATAGCTCTTAATCACTCTTATTCTTAAAGCATAAGAGCCTGGCAACATTCTTAATCTTTAGACAGACTCTTCTATGGGGTAAGATGGGGTATTAGCATTCTTTAAAGGCGGCAAGCTTTCGTAAGTTCGCGTCATAAACTACTGCAAACTTTAATCTATCCTTATTGCAGTCAAATGAAGCCCCGTAGTCTCGAGCTAGGATTTGATTTACGCCATCGTCAAGTTTAGCTTCGACCTCATTGGAGTTTTTCGTGGACTTAAATTCAATGATGATTTTTGAGTCAAGTTCATATTGTTGGTATAATTTAGTTTTCTTGTAAAATATTGAATCCCCGCTATTTGTTGCTATAAATCCATGTGGATATATTTTCTAGATATCCAATCATCATTGATTTCCTTTTGTAAAGCCCCAATCAAGCGCTCTAAGCTTTCTTCATTGGGGAATATTCTAATAACTCTTTCCCTGCGCCTTATTTCTTCATCTAGGCGCTCTATATTGTTAGAGGTACGCATCTTGATTTTTGATGTACTGATAACCCGTAAACAAGTAACTTCACCATCGCCTAATCCGTGAAATCCGCAATCCCCTCAACATAGTAGATAATAAAGCTCGTCATTTATTTCTACCGTTAAGGGTTTTATGTTTAGCGCTCGTATCCTTTTCATTTGAAAGTGTGCTTGCCTCATTAGGAGTTGCAACTACCTCATTTGGAGTAACACTTTTAGGCTCAAGCTTAAGGCGTGGATTTTCCTTAGTTAAAAACCCGTCTCGAGTAGAGAAGAAATCACGGCGGTAAAATACATCCCCAGCAATGGCCCAAGTCCGAGCAGTTTCTAACTTATCTTTTGGCCACGTGACACTTTGCCAATTAGCGTTATTCTTATCAAGCATAAAGCCTTGCGGTTCGTGACCAGGAGTCATAATGACGACGTTATGCTTAGTCTTATTTGAATCGGACCACATATAAGCAAAGTTTTGGTTATACTGCATAATAGCGCGTCCGCCCCCACAATCATTATTGAGGTCACGACCTACCATCGGATAAACGGCATCAACCCCAGCATAAGAAAGCAAGGTCGGCGCCATATCAATTTGGCTGACGATACGATCATCACGGCGAGGCTTAATATCAGCTCCGAGGATGAGAGCTGGAATCTTAAAGTGCTTGATTGGCACTAATGTCTCACCGCTTACGCGGCTATCATGGTCGGCAATGATTAAGAAGATAGTGTTTTGCCAGTAAGATGACGCCTTTGCTTTTTTGATGAATTCACCTAACGCATAATCTGCATACTTAACTGCATTATTACGGGTCTGTTTTGGTTGTTCATAAAGCTCAATGCGGCCATCAGGAAATTCAAATGGATCGTGATTAGAAGAGGAGAACACTAAACTAAAGAATGGCATGCCACTGGCGTTAGCTTTAGTGAAATACTCATGAACTTTATTAAACAAATCTTCGTCGCTGACGCCCCAAGACCCCACAAAAGCTGGGTTTTTATAATCTTCCTGGCCAATGATAGTTTTTACCCCATTAGCTAAGAAGAAGCTCTTCATGTTATCAAAGTGTGTTTCCCCACCATAGATAAACGAAGTGTCATAGCCCTTTGCTTGCAATAAATTTGGCAAAGAGAAGAAGAACTGCTGCGCCCGGTCTTGCTTTAAAACTGCAGGTAGTGGAGTTGGTAAAAAGCCAGTTACTACCCCTTCAATCCCGCGGATAGAACGAGTACCAGTTGCATAAGCATCGGTAAAGAACCAACCTTCACGAGCTAAAGCATCGATATTAGGAGCTAAATCAAGTCCACCCAAAGACTTAACGAACTGCGCCCCAAAACTTTCTTGTAACAACACCACAATATTTAAAGGACGCTCGCGTCTAATGACCGCCGGATTAAAACTTCTCGTCGGCGCTTCTTTAGTTGCTGGAGCAAACTGAGCAGGTTTACGGCAAGATTCCCCGTTTATGCGGCTCACTAAAACTTCGGTTTTCATGTTACCGTAATAATCAATAGCACTCTTTCCGCTTTTCATGCGGGTAATAGCGTAAATCACGGAGTAGGTTGAATTTAACGTGAGCTCATTGGTTAATGGATTTTGGCTAAAGGCCACCATGGCAGGATTTAAAGGACGATGACCTAAGGTAGAACGCGCCGCAAGCACTGCGCCCGCTTCACCTAGCACAAAAACTACTAATAAAAGTCCAACCCCAATTTTTTTACCAAAACCAAAGCTCTTAAAAAAGTAAATGAAGGTGCCTGTGAACGTCCCTAAAAACAGGACTAAAGCGATGATAACCTCGACTAAATGCCCTCTTAATAACAGATTGGTAACTTCTTTTGGGTACTTTAAATATTCCACAAAGAAGCGATTAGGACGGACCCCGTACTCATCTAAGAAGCCAGGGGTGGCCGCTTCCATAATCACCACTACCGCAAGCAATAAAGCGCATAATAAAGCAGTCCCCAACTTTAATGGTTTAACCAAGGCTTTGACGTAGCCTGATATGAACGCCACAATGACGAACACTAGCACGAGTAGCGTCATTAAGTAGCCTAAAGACGATACGTCTATTCTAAACCCTGACCAAAGTAGCTGAGACCAAGTATAGCTATCACCAATTATGTCCGCCTTATACCACACAAAAAACACGCGGCATAATAAAAACCATAGCGGTAGCCCTATCGCCATATAGACGAGAGGTTTAAAGACTACAAAGAGCGCGCTTGCTCCGCCAAACCAAAATTTTAAATTCATAAGAAATCTCAAGTTGTGACACATCCACAAAAAAATAAAAGCAAAGTTTTTGGTTCACATAAGTCCAAACGTATTGAAAACCTAGTAAAGCTCCAAACCTAGCCAAGCCTCTAGTACAGCCTAGCAAAACAAAAGCTTAGAACTACTTAGCCAAATAAATCTTTAACAAGCAAAGCCTCAAACCAAGCATGCTTTATATTAAGCCCCAAGATTTACGTTTGTAGGTGAACATGTATGTTGTAATCAATTCGTTATTTAGGTTTGGGGTCGCAGTTAGGCCCATCAACTAAAAATAAAAAAACTTCAAATACCTAAGGCACTAAACGTCCGCCAATTATTAAAAGTAAATATTAGGTCTTAAAAGGGTAACTAGACCGTTTTTGTATTTTAGATATGGCGCATTTGGGCCACATGAATTTAACCACAAGCTCCAAATACACTCCAAACACATAAAAATAGACTGCTATTTTGAACCAAAATTTTTATAAAATTTAACTTTCGAAAAAATTTAACATATATTTTACATTCTTTTTTGAATACAGAATTTTAGTT
>ERZ1034739.241-NODE-241-length-17104-cov-57.521380_pt1 | contig 17104 bp, 14 predicted proteins | sample MGYA00520636_ERZ1034739 | MGnify/ENA primary metagenome ERZ1034739 (study PRJEB33766, sample SAMN09781703) | gut metagenome | biome: gut microbiome | host: Homo sapiens | place: Madagascar | study: EMG produced TPA metagenomics assembly of the PRJNA485056 data... | reverse complement strand
ATATATTTTTATGTAATTTTATTAAAATATATAAATACACACAAAATTAAAAAGCCTGTCGCAAGGGTTTCAACATCATTACCCAAAACGATACTGTACCCAAGTTTATAAGCATAACTATTAACTTTAATTAACTTATAACATATACTAACTACAACAATACAAATTACAGCAATAAAATAATAATTAAAAACCGACAAAATCTTCGGATTTTGTAAGGCTATATATGAGAGTGAACAAAAAACAAGATTGCGGTACTTTAAACTGCAATCAGCGTACGCAGTCGAGCCTAAAAGAACCAATGGTTCTTTGGGGTAAAGCACCTGTATCTGCCAAATTTCCTCAATGCCACCATGTGGCTCATAAACCACTCAATTTTAAAGAGACCTTCAGAGCTACATTAAAAACTACTTTAGGCATTAAGGTAGGGGATCAAGCTTCGCGTTTATCTAAAACTAAGGTAACTCCTAATACTAAAAAATCTAAAGCTCCAAGCTCCCAAGCCCAAAAATCAAAAGCTACTCTTGGTGCTACCACCAAAGCAGCGGCTAGCTTAAATGAGAAGCTACAATCTGATTTGACTTCGAATAAGACCAAAGCCTCTAATAGTGGTATGGAGGCCCAAGCTCAAAACCAAAGCCAAACCCAGGCCCCCAACCAAGCCCAAACCTCAAAGCTTGAAGTTCGCTCGATTATAGGTCCCGCGTCACCTTCAACCTTAAAGGATATTGTTTTAGGGTTAGAAGGGGAAGTACCGTTTCCTGACGATGGCGTGGAATCTACTTTTAAAGAAAAGAGACGTGGCATATGTTTGATGTTCTTATACCTTGCTATTATTGCTGTAGTTATCATGGTTTTAGAGCTACACAACGTTTACTTATTTAAGTTCTTAAACGATAAAGTCTTATCGCAAGAAATGCTGCGTTCCCGGTGCATTAACGATACCTGGTTAACTGGCGACTGCCACGATGCGATTGAGCATAAGGATTCAAACGCAGCGGTACGAATCGCTGAAACTTACCAGCAAGCTGCTCAAAAGATTAAACCTAACCGTGAAAAGCTTTTGCAGGATTTTTGGCGGTACTATTTTAAGCCCCAAGGGTACTATGCAGATTACGCGCGGTATTGGTACACTAAAGCTGCGGCCTTAAATAACCGAGTGGCTTTATACGAACTTTATAAGGTCTACACTAAAACAGAAGAAAAAAGTCGCGTCGCTAATGAGATGCTATTGCGTTCTTCTGCGGCTCAAGGTTACGCTCCGGCGCTCCTTGAAATGTATGAACATAATATCGGTGGGAGCCGTAAATACAATTTTAAACTCCTTCAAAAGTCAGCAGCTTCTGGCCATGTGCCAGCTCAAGTAATACTTGGGCGTGAATACGCAGAAGGGATCGTGGTTGAACGTAACGCTGCCAAAGCTCAATTGTGGCTAATTAGAGCAGTACGCCGTGGGAGTCTTGCGGCTATGCTTGAGTTGGTTAGACTCTACGCCTCAAGCGAAGGGGAATTACCTGAGGCCAAGATTAGACATTATGCTTGGGCTCAGCATTTTTATAATTGCCAAAAAGTTTCAGAAGAAGCGTTAGAATTAGACTTCGATTATTCTGTGATGGTAAAGATGTACCGCCACCTTTCTAGTACCTTTACGCCAAGGGAAGCTAAGCGGGCGGGACAGGTGATCAACAATATTTTACGTGATTATCCTTGTGTGCAGCATTCACCATCTTCTAAAGCCCCTGGCTCTTTAGAAAATGAGGCTGAGGCTGAATCTGAGCTAAGTAATAATTCCTTGTTTTAGATGGTAAAGCCTCGATATTTTTACGAGGCCTTATTATTTTATAGGGCCTCCAAATTTAGAGTTTTTTTAGTGTTCTATAGCTCTATTCATAAGCGAATTCTTTACCGCTAAAACTCAAATGCTATAAAAAGTTCTCCATGAAAAACGCTCCGGCCTCGCTAGGCATTGGGACTTCCACGCTAACGGTAGTGGCTTTTTCTCTAAGAGCAACGCTTACTTTAGTGATAAGTTCAAGGTAATTAGAGGTTAAAGACCAATGCTTGGGTGTTAACTCAAACATGATGGTAGTTTTTAAAGGGGTACCTACATTAGACGCTAAAGTAGGAGCTTGAGTAGCTTGGGTCTTAAGAGCATAGACTCTAAATAAGTTCGGAGCGTTCATAAACCCAATAGCGTTTATATCGCCTTCATTCTTTAATGCGATTGGCTTAGTAAGCCAAATAGTAAGCGCGCGGCGATAGCCATCTCCTGGCGCATAAGCTTTCGGTAGGGTATTTAAGCTTTGTGCAAGCTCAAGGCATAGTGGCTCTCTATACGAAACTTCCCCTAAAAGCTTTAGTAAATCATTGGTGCAAGAGAGGCTAGAGACGATATCCGGGTTGCTTTTGTCATCTGAGCTTGGATTTGAATCTTGGCTCTGAGTTTGCATTGGTGTTTCGAGAAGTTTTAATAAATCAGGCACGCCGTCAGGATAGGCCTTACGGAGAGCGTTGACATCAAAGTTTTCTAAAAAGTTGTGTACAGCTTCTTCCGAAAGTGGATTAGATTCCGCTCCTTGAGTTTCTGGTAGTACTTGGTAGGGAGTTGCTGCAGCCTTAATGGCAAGAGGAGTGGCCCGCTTAGTTAAAGGGCGTCTAGTTTCCTTAGGTTCTTCACTAGATTTTACGGCTTTGGCTTCGTTTTTATCTACACAGTCTGTACCTTCACTTACTTTTGGATCTTCATTTATATCTGTGCCTTCATTTATATATTTACCTTCATCTTCATTGGCAAATACATCAAGAAGTTCATTTGGCGTTTGGTGAGCGTTTTCTATTGGTGCAAGTAATTCCACTTCAACTTGATCCCAATCGATTTCCGCCAAGATCAACTCCAACTCTTCTAATTCCATATGTAAGTTGAGGGCGTCTTTAGTGGTTAGGTCCAGATCTAAAATATCACGCGCATAAGGAAGGTTACCTAAAGGCCCGTTGATTACTCCCTTTAAATGAAGTTCTAGCTTTTGCAGGTAAGCGCGGAATAAAAATTCTTTTGAGCCATCCATGCTCGGGCAGACTATTCTAAAAGCGTAGCATGGAGTTATATCATCGTATGGAAGTTCTTCATCATCATCTTCACTAGTAGTATTAACCAAACTTGGTGGGATTGAATCTGATTGCGCCAAATTAGGTTGGGTTAAACCTGCTTGGTTTGAACTAAGCTTGGTAGCGTGAACGTTATTGGCTAAGGTTTGGTTCTTAGATTCGTTAGGGGAAGCATTATCAGCCTCATCACAAGCTACATCAGCGTCATTTGCGTGTAGTTTGGTGTATTCACTAAAGAGGTAATCTACTCTAATCCCAGCTAAAAAGATGTTTTTACGGGTGCTTTCAGTTAAGGCGCTAATTTCAGCACAATCACACAATGCGTTTTCAAGGAGGGTTTTAAGTAATTGTGTGTTTTGATTCATTAGAGACTCCAGCTTAAATTTACGTAGGGCGCAAAACCAAAAAGTAAGGTAAAGGTTAAAGTAAAGAACAAGATTACGTTTTGGTTTTAGGCTACGGTTTTAGTTTAGATGCTAGTTATAAGATAGTGTTTTTGTAGGAGCTTATCTTACCATTTTTTAAGGTTTGGTGATATGGTCGTATTTGAACCGAGGTTAATTGGTTTTCATGCTTATTAGACTAGGAAGTTAAGCTTTTATATCTAAAGAGGCAATATAAATTTTTAAGGTGAAATTATAAGTTAAAGCTCAATTTTTATTGATAAACTTAGAGCTTGGTAGCAAATGAAGCCACGGTTTTAGGTCTTATAACGGACAAGATTGAAGTTTACATTATAAAATAAAGCTAGTAGCTACATAAAGCTATTCATAAGAAAAAAAATAGAGCTTGCGCTAGGTTACACTTTTATGATTTGGTTCTTTAGGATAGGGAACTTTAGGACCAGCACCTAACCATTAAGCACCTGTGCTTAAAAACTAAATCAAACCCCAAACCCAAACGGGAAACAAAGAAAATTTTCGGCCTAACTGGCATTGGAGTTTAATATGCAAAATGGTTCAAATATAGCGCCAAACACTCAAGCTGATGATAACTCATCAACGAACGATGTGTTTATGGTGTTGTCTGGCAATATGGAATGGATGGCTATTCCAGGCGCTGACGCTCAGCTAGAAGAAGGCTTTAGAATGGCAGTTCATGAGTTGATTCGAACCTTTAGGACCTTAGGCATCCATATTAGACGGCAAGAACAGTTACGTGCCATGATGGAAAATGGTGCCGAAAAGACCGATATGTTGGCGTCGTTAGAAGATGATATTGTGCATACTCGCTATGTTATAGATCGCTTGCTGCGTGGTATGAGTGCTGGCGCTTCGGCTGAAGACGTAGGGCGCTTTGCGCGCAACTTACGTGAATCAGCGCTTGAGATCTCTGATGCCGATGGAGATGTGCTTATCTAGCAGCTCTCACAATTGTCTTTTATTTAACTAAGTCAAGTTCATATTGTTGGTGTAATTCAGTGTTTTTGTAAAATATCTAATTCACCGCTACTAAATACAAATGCGTTCTACAATGCGGACACAATACAAATCTCGTTTAAGCATGCAAACTAAAGTTAATGGTTAAGGCATATGGATATCTGGACACTACATGATGAATTAAGTTTAGCAAAACCGAGCTTTAAGTGGTTGTCACCAGACTATATTAAATTGGGACTAAGTTGTGGTATAAAATATGGATGGAAAAAGCGTATTTGGCTATAAACTACGCTTTTTTTAATTTAAATTTAGAAAAAACGTACATAATATCCATTATGCGATCATGTTTAAATGCTCCTATATCTTACTTATTTGGCGTTGTAAACAATGCTCCTACTCACACTTATTCTTTTAAATGCGAAAAACAAACACAGTGTTTTAAGATCCATTTTTCATCCTTAATAATCGTTGGTTGATTATTTAGTAAATCAAACTATTCTTTCAAAATTTTCTCAATGGGATTATTGTTATGATACTTTGGGTAAATTTATAAATCTATTAACCTACCATCACAATTTTAAGTTCAAGCTAATTTTTTTTCAAATCTAGTTTGACACATGCCAAGGCTCTCCAATCACACAGAGTTAAACAAGAATCTGAATTTGTTGAAAGTTCATAAGCCGTTAATGCGGTGCAAGTTGCAACATTTTTGTCTTTCTGAACGGTACTTCATTTCATGTTCATTCAAGTGTCATCTAAACTCCGTAACTATTAAAAAATTTATTTATATAAAAATCTCTTCCATCGACAAATATTTTCCACCACTTTAAAGCATTCCCATTTTCGAAGCATTCTTTTACAAATAGAAATTGTTGTTCTGGAGACAATATTTGTCATTTGCGCATGTTACATCGAAATCTATTAGACGCTTTTTACAGTAGTCATCTATTTTTCTCTGGTGCTAAATGTAGGTTTAGTTTTACCTGTTTCCCATCTATTTACTGTTGCAAAAGGCCCCCCTATCTCTTTTGCAAAGTCTTCTTGACTTAGAATATTGTTTGCCGAAACTATCGTACCACCTAAAGGTATTAGACATTACAAGAACTGTCGAAAATCGGATATCTAATCTCAGTTATTTTAACTCAACTTTTCCACATAAAAAAAACATAATAACCCTAGTTTCTATAAAGACTATACCTTCTAAAACAAAATTGTTTTCATGGAGATATTTGGTCGCTAAGAATAATATCGACCTAATACGCTTAGTTTTGCCTTTTTTATCTTACCTGACTTTCCTCCTATTGTTAAAGTCACAAAAGTCAATATTTAAAGCAATTTAAGCAACAATTATGTTACCCGTGTTTTGTTTTTTCTTTTAACCAAAGAAAAAAAATTATTGCGTTTTGGTGTTAGCATATGCTAACATCTCGCCTAAATGTTAGCAATTGCTAACATCTTGCCTAAAATGTTAGCAATTGCTAACTTAATTTAATAGTAACCACCCAAATAATAGGAAAAAAGGATGGCTTCAAACACATTATCTCATTTAGATTTAATCCAAAAATATTCTAATGAAAAAGAAGAAGTTAATTTTCAAGCTGTAATAGATGAAATGAAATCAACCTTTAAACCTGATGCTGCTAACTCTGTTGCATTGATGAAATCTATGCCTTCTATGCTCAAAACCAAAATGGAAAAGATGATGCAAAAGATGAGTGAAGGTGAAAATGAGAATGTAGATTTTAGAGCTAAAATAAGTAACGACCCTATCTTATATGCTTTTGCCGAAAAAAAATCCGCTCACACTGGTGGTGGCGGACAAATAATCCCACCTTTTGTAACTGATAAAGCTTTTGATTTACTTGCAGATGTTCCGCGAACAACTGAATCTGTAGCATATATAAATGTCCCTTTTTGTCAAACAAGATGTGCTTTTTGTATGTTTTATATTGGCGCATATAAAAAGGAAGAATCTAAACGCTACGCTGATGCCTTAATTAAAGAGTTGCAGTTTCATGCGGACAGACGCGCACAACAGGGACGTAAACTAAAAGCATTATATTTTGGCGGTGGCACCCCTACTGCACTTGAAGCGGAAGACTTATATAGAATTATCAAAGCTTGTCGTGAATACCTACCTTTAACTAACGATTGTGAAATTACTGTTGAAGGGCGATTATCTTATTTTGATGAAAGAAAAATAGAAGCAACTTTAAAGGCTGGAGCTAATCGTTTTTCAATGGGGATACAAACTTTTGACACAAGAATTAGACAAGCCTTAGGCAGAATATCTACCACCGAGGAATTGATAAGAGATTTAACAAGACTTGCTAGCTATGACGAAGCTGCTATTGTCATTGATCTAATGTTTGGTTTACCTGGCCAAGACGAACAAAGTTTTTTAAGAGATCTTGAAATTGCCAAGGAATGTCCTATTGATGGCCTAGATCTTTATCAACTTATTCTTCTTGAAAGTTCCCCACTAGAAAAATTAAGCAAGCTAAATAAAACAGATAAGCTTCCAAATCCAATAGAAAGAGCAAATTTATATCGCATAGGTGCTAACTACTTGTTAGAACACAATTTTAAACAGTTAAGTGCTAGTCATTTTGCTATAAATACTCGAGAACGCAATATTTATAACGTATTAGCTAAATCTGATGCAGATACCTTAGCTTTTGGTCCCGGTGCAGGTGGGAAGATACAAGGTATCTCCTTTATGAATAAGAGAAACTATAGTGATTATATTAATACCATAAACAATAATCAAAAACCTGTAGGAATGATGTTTATGCCTCATCCCAATTGGCGTATGCATAAAAAATTAGGTCAAATGTTAGAGCTAGGCTTTATCGATCTCAAGCAATTCAAAAAAAACTTCCACCAAGATCTGTTAACCATTGCAGGTGAGGTTTTTGAAAACTGGCAACAAGCAGGTCTATTAAAGATAGAAAAAGACTACATCAAATTAAATCAAGCAGGTCTGTTTTGGTCAGTAACGATGTCAAATCTACTCATAAAATATTTAATTCAAGTTTCAAACTCGTAATACAAAACACTCAACCTTCGAGGCCTAGCCTCACATAAAAATATTTTATTTTAAAAAGGCCTTGTCTGCATAGGCAGGAGCTTCATTGTGTTTTTATAAACAAGAAATTTAATAAACAATAAGGAGAAAATAAGATGAAACTTAACAAATTGGCATATTGCATGTTATTAACCCTACCAATAGGTGCCTATGGTAATGATGCTAACGATGAAAATCAAGAATTAAAAACTAATGATATTATAGTTACCGCCACTAGAACTTCAAAAGCACTCAAAGATGTACCAATGAGTGTTGGCGTAGTGACTGAAAAAGAAATTTCTAAGCGGTCTACTAATACCATAGGTAGCTTACTTGAAGACGTGCCTGGAGTGACTTTAGAAAATGACGGCACCCCTGGGTTAGTACGCGTTGGCATCCGTGGGGAAAATGCTTTTAGAACATTAGTCTTAGTAGATGGGCAAAAAGTATCAGAACATAGCTCTATGTCAGGATCGCCAATGCTAGTAGCTCCATCTAGTGTAGAAAGAATCGAAGTTATCAAAGGTCCTGCTTCTGTATTATATGGTTCTGATGCATTAGGTGGTGTAGTTAATATCATCACTAAAAAGCAAACTGATAAAAGTTTTGGTGGGGACGTAAGCGCTGGTTATAACTCAGGGTATCAGGCAGCATGGACAGAAAGTGCTGCTTTGTATGGTTCTAACAATGGTTTTAATTTTAGATTAACAGGTTTCTACGCCAACGCCGGCAACCTAATTACCCCAAATGGTACTGTGGATAACACCAATTCAATTAGTCGCTCTGGAACTTTACATTTATCTTATGACTTTGATGAGCAAGCTAGTATTGGCCTTAATGGGGAGATTTTTGAAGGGGCTTTTCATACCTCAAGTGAGGTAGAGTCCGGTTTAGACTCTTTTAAAGTAGACATTCCTCTTTGGGATCGTAAAAAAATTAACATTTATGCTAAGTTTTTAGACTTAAATGATTACTGCACCAATTTACGTTTTGATGCTTACTATCAACGTACTCACAAAAAGATGCGAAATCAAATGGAAACAAGTGGTATTGACTTGGATATTAAAGCTAGTAACTACATTGAGACATTTGGATTGTCAACTTTATCAGAATGGCAATTAGGCTCAAGTAATTACTTAATTGCTGGTTTAAATGCTGATTTTGATAACATGCACGCAACTAAAGATAATAGTGTAGAAGGTCAGATGGGACGTATGTATATGAATAGCAATACGGTAACTCGTTACAACGGTTATCAAAATACTTATTCAGCATTCTTATCTAACGAAACCACTTTACCATCTGATTTTGCCGCCACCTACGGAGTACGTTATACCTTTGTAGAATCTGGTTTACAAAATAATGATGTAAATAAAACCACAGCTATGACTATGAACGGTGTAACGTCTACTACGGTTAAAAATACCAAAGGTAACACCGACCGTTCAGTTGAATCCAAGCCTGTGCTAAATTTGGGTATTGTTTATTCTGGATTTGAGGATCTAGCTCTAAGAGCAAATTGGTCACAAGGTTTTAGAACCCCTATTATTCAGGAAAAATACTTATCTTCATCTATGGGCTCAACAAGTACCACAGAAGGAAATCCTGATTTAGACCCTGAAACTTCAAATAACTATGAACTTGGTGCTCGCTATTTTGGTGGTAACTTCGACGTTAATTCCGCCCTATTCTACAATAAAATTAAAAATTTCATTACCACAAGACAAGTAAGCTCTAACTTATATCGTTATGAAAATGTCGCTCAAGCTAGAACTTTTGGGATGGAATTTGATTTTGCCTACACCTTTGACAACGGCCTCAAACCATATACTAGTTGGAATTTTATTCGACGCAAGTACCAAGCTCTTGAGTACGAAACTTACTATACCAACTTACCAGAATTTACTTATAGAGCGGGCCTCAACTATAACAAGGATTGGGATGAATGGAGCTTCGGAGCTGACGCTTATGCCCGCGGGGCTGGTGCAAGAAAGATAGATGCTAATCGCTCTAGTTCAGGTGAATTCGAAAGAGCTCCTGGCTATACCACTGCTAATCTAGCCTTTAACTTAGCATTTGGGGCGCAAAAACAATATACCTTAAATCTTGCTGCTTTGAATATCTTTGACAAGACCTACTATGTAAATGATGCCATAGCAGAACCTGGTCGTCACTTTGAGATCAATATGAACGCAAAATTTTAATTTAAAGGAGTGTAGGGGAACTCCCCTACATTTTTTATGAAAAAACGATATTTTAATTGTCAAGAATTAGTAGTAATGGGAGTTTTTGCAGCTTCCACTAAAGTAGTTACTTTGATTATTGCGTTGGCAGGTGGCGGTCCTAATCCCATTTCTATCATGCTCAAAAACATGGTATTTACCACGCTACTAGTAGTACTAATATACAAAATACCTAAATTTGGAACCCTAACCTTATTCAATTTAGTTAGTGCTATTGTCAGTTTAATTTTTTTAGGTGGTGGAGTAACCTCCATTCCTTTAGTGCTAATGTGTGCTCTTCTATCTGAACTTTTAGTTATGTGTCTAGGAGGCTATAAACGGTTCTATGCCCCTATTGCATGTGTTGCATTTTTTGACCTTTTTTCTCGCCTAGGCTCTATAGGGCTTTCATATTTATTCATGCGTGAAATGCCAGAGATGCTTCTTATGGTAGCTTTGATTATTGCCGTAGGTTATGTAGGCGCAATTATTGGTTTATTTACCGGATTATATTCAGCAAGGGAATTGAGACATGCAGGCATTATTAACAAATGATCACGATAGTTTTTTACATAGGTTTGATGTTAGAGCAAAGTTGAGCGTTTCTATTATTTGTGCTTTTAGTGCCCTAATGCTATCAAGTATTGAATCTCTAGCCCTGCTCTTTGTAGCAACTATGATTTATGCTTTGCTCATGAACCGCATCAAAATACTAGTAGTAAGTTACTTCTTTATGGTTTTAATGATGGGGTTATCTTTATTGTGTGTCTTAGCTTTGTCTGGAATCTTTAAAAACCTAGGCTCTCAAGGGTTGAATTTAACAAATGCTATTGTTCCTTTTATAAGAGGAGCAAGCGCCATGAATGCAGTATTACCACTAGCCTTAACAATAAGAATGCAGACATTATTAACCTCTTTACAGTCTTTTAAATTACCGTTCATGTTGTATTTACCTGCTGCTGTAATGATTAGATTTATTAGTTCTTTTATCAGCGACGTAAAACAAATAGGCCAATCAATTAAGATTCGTGGTTTTAAATTGTCGATTAAAAATATTTTATTACATCCAAGAATCTTTTTAAGACTTACATTTTCACCACTCGTATTCTTAACCTTAAGAACAAGTGATGACTTAGGCATTGCGGCTGAGCTTAAAGGGCTTGGTATGTGTAAAAAAAGCAATTTTAAAATTACTAAATTTAAACGACATGATTATGCCCTAGTCGCAACGGCTCTAATTATAAGTGCAATTTGTATTTATATACAGATTCAATTAGGTGGACAATTTTTTAAAGGTATGCACTAATGATTGAAATAAATAATGTAAGTTATACCTATCCAGGAGCCAAAGCCAAAGCTTTGTCAGAGGTAAATTTTAAAGCCACAAATGGTACTTTAAGTTTAATTACAGGCAGAAGTGGCTCAGGGAAAACTACCCTCTCTCGACTAATTAACTGTTTATGCCCAGCTTATTATGGTGGAACTATAACTGGTCAAGTTTTAGTAGATGGACAACCTCAGGCAGACTTGTCTGATTCATCATGTAGAGTTGGCACCTTATTCCAAGATCCTGAAAGACAGTTTTTTGCTTTAAATGTGGAAGATGAAATAGCATTCGCTTTAGAGTGGCGTGGACTAAAAAGAGAAGAGATTAAAGCTAGAGTCGATGAAGTAATAGAACTATTTGATCTACAAGAAATAGCTTCAAATCCAATCAATTCTTTATCCGAAGGCCAAAAACAAAAAGTTGGTTTAGCTCAAATTATTGCCTTGGGAGTAAAAAACATCATTTTAGACGAGCCTTCTGCTAATCTTGATCCAGAGTCAACTCTAGCTCTTGCTGCCACTCTTAAAAAGCTAAAAGCACAAGGCTATTGCATCGTTGTCTTTGACCACAGACTTTACTATCTAAAAAATGTTGCAGACCAAGTAATGGTTTTTGATGAAGGTAAAGTGGTAGCCCAAGGGGACTACAGCATCTTAAATAATGATGCTTTACGTAAAAAGCACGGTTTAAGACAAGTATTAGTTGAGGATTGTCGTAAAAGTTATATAGAACAAGATAAAGCTGGAGAAGCTTGTTTAATAGGTGAAAATATTACTTTTGCGTATAAGAAAAATGCAAAGCATATTTTTGAAAACTATAACTTTAGGATAAAACCTGGAGTAAGCGTGTTGCTTGGTGATAATGGCGTGGGCAAAACCACCTTATGTAGATTAATTTTTGGTCTGGAAAAAGCCCAAAGTGGCAAAATTTTCTTAACAGGCGACCTTAAAGATACTAGTTATAACAATTGCTCGATAGTGTTGCAAAATTCTGATTATCAATTACATATGAAGACAGTAGCGGCAGAAATAAAGACAACTTTATCCCTATCAGGTCTTAATAGTAGTGATGAAAATGTTATTGCTTGTTTAAAACAATTTAATTTAGATGACTTAATCTCACGCCATCCCCAATCATTATCAGGCGGGCAAAAACAAAGATTAGTACTAGCATGCGCTCTTGCTAAAAAACCTAAGATATTAATTTTAGATGAACCGACCTCCGGACTTGATGGAGCAAACATGCTAAAGATAAAAAAAATGCTCGCTGATTTTACAAGCCAGGGTGGTATAGCCATCATTATTACTCATGATCTGGAGTTAATGGATAAAGATTACAACTACTTACACTTAACCCACTCTTAAATTTGGAGATGTTATGGAAAACTTAAAAAACAAAGTTCAAGAAATTATTGATTCTAAAAAGGCCAAAGGCATTGCCATGATGGCGCAAGCTCTTGGAGTAACTCATGCGCAAGTGATTGAAGTCTTAGATGCAAAATACGCAAAAGTTGTAACAAAAGATAACTTTTACCGTGTTTGGGATTTTTTAACTTCAAGAGATAGCTTAACCCTACTTGTGATATCAGATGGCAATATCTTTGAAGTTAAATCTAAGGTTGTTCCAGGAAAAGAAGCTCAAGGATATTTCAACCTCTTTGGCTCAGAACCTTTACAGGGACATATTAAGATTGATGCGGTTGATGAAATCGCTCTTTTGTCAGTGCCATTTATGTCTTTTGAAAGTCATCAAATTGCTTTCTTAAATACACAAGGCCACATAATGTATTCATTCTATCTTTCAAGAGATGATAGTCATAAGCTTTTAGAAAATGATGTCAACGCATTTTTAGCTTTAAAAGAGGAGTTAACATGCAAAGCATAATTTGCGTAAGCTCTTTAACTCAAAATACTTATAGGGTCGCCCGTTATGCAAAGAAGGCTATTTTAGACTCTTCCTTAGTTAGAACCACCAAAGACACAGATGTAAGTAATTTTGATTTCATTATTGTTGCCTTTTATCTAGATAAGGGAAAGGCCGATGGCCTTACTCAAGAACTTTTGTCTCATATTAAAGGCAAAAAAGTGGCCCTACTCGGAACATTAGGAGGCGATCCAAAATCAAATCAAGCCAAAGCTTGTATGGATGAGATTAAGCAACAAGTCTTAGCTAATGACAATAAAGTAATTGGCTCCTTATGGATTAGAGGCAAAATCTCTAAAACTTTAATTGAGGCTATGCATCAAAAATTTCCTAACCTACTTACTGATACCGCTCATTTAGAACGCATTACAGCAGCTGCCCAGCATCCAAATGGCAAGGATTATTGCCTTACCTATTTAAAAGCTCAAAGCTGGTATAAAAAGGCTTTAAGAGGATAATTTTATGCTAGTTAAAATGTTAGATTTGATCGGCTACAGTGGTGTTGCTATTGTGCTTTTAGGCGTAGTATCTATTTATTTATGTTTAGTAAATGTTATTTATACCACTATTTGTTGGAAACAGTTTAAACGCGATTTTTTAGATCTTAAAGGTTCAAATCGTTGCTTAAAGGATTACCAAGGACACAATCCATTTTTAAAAATAATTTATGAAATCATCAAAACACATGCTTCCCATTCAGATGATATCAGAGCTGAGGTAGGATATTTGTTTAATCGTTACTTTAGTAAAAATATCAATGGCATATCTTGGCTGAAGATGATTTCAGTTGTTTGTCCATTACTAGGTTTATTAGGGACTGTTTGTGGCATGTTAAATGTGTTTAAAGGGATTGAACAAACAAGCCTTCAAGCTCAACAAATGCTTGCAAGTGGAATTTCAAGCGCCCTAATTTCGACTGTTTTAGGGTTGTCAGTCGCTGTACCTACCATGCTTATTTATTACTTTTTATCTTTGAGAATGAAGCGTTTTTATATTGAATCAATCGAGCATTCGTATAAAGCAATTTCCGTATGCAAACACAATGTAACTTTAGGTAAATAAATGAAATTTGGATATGATTTTGAAAATGAGAATGACATCTTGCATGTGGATTTAACTCCACTAATAGATGTGATCTTTATGTTGGTGATCTTTTTTATTCTTACTATGTCTTTTACATCTCCTGTAATTGATTTAACCTTACCTAATTCTAAGGCTGCCACTGTAAGCAGAGAAAAAAATCCAGACATTAAAATATGTATAAGTAAGGATGGTAATTTTTACTATCAAAAAAAATCAATTTCTTTAATACAAATAAAAGAGCTTTTGGATAAGCAAAAGGACAGTTATTTAAATATCTATGCTGACAAGGAGGCTAAATTTCAAAGCTTTATTGAAATTGTAGATATTGCAAAAGAAAAAAGATCTGGCAAATTTAGTATAACTACCACGGACAAGGCAGATGATTAAATTTGCAGACAACTTGTATACTAAAGTAAAGTTAGTATCAATCCTTATTCTCATGACAATATTGGTACTAGCTTTGGTGCTTTTTAATTCCTTCAAATATAAAGATAAAAAGGTTGAGTTAAATATAGAGCAAAAATCTACTGTAGTTATGAGAATAGTACCTGCTACTCAATCGCCTCTACCTAACATAAACGACAGTGTAAAAAAGAAGGAATTAGAACCGAGACAAGAAGTAAGGCCAAAGACTATAGAAAAAGTAGACGCCCCAAAAGAAAAACCTCTAAAAAAAATAAGTGCCCCAAAAGAACCCCCTCTAAAAAAAATAAATGCGGCGCCAAAGAAAAAAAATAAATCACCCACAAAAACGGTAAAAACAAAAAAAATTATTAAACCCATGCAAGAGGATTCAGCCAAAAGTAAACCTCTAGCTAGTAATACGCAAACAACAATTTTACCTAAGGAGACTTTAAACAACCAAACATTAACAAGTAATTCTCAAGCTAAGGCAACACAGACGTTATCAGAAAGTGGCGCAAACACACAAAAACACGCGCTACAAAGTTTAATTGACAGAATAGAAAAGCTTAAAGAGTACCCAAGACAGGCAAGAGCTAACCAAATTGAAGGCAAATGTCAGCTATTAATAGTAATAAAAAATAGCACCGTAATTGAAGCATCCTTAAAGCAAAAGAGTAACTCAAGTATTCTGAATAGAGCTTGTTTAAAACTAGCACATAAAATACAAGGTTTTACATTAGAAACACCTAATTTCTCTAAAACTGTCATCACTCCAATTATTTATACCCTAAATAATTAGGCACCACATGGTGGCTACTGTATATTTTTCTAAAGTTTCATAATAGTTGTATTAGGTCCCTATTATTCCTAGCGACCTAAAAAATTGTAAACGGTCAGAATGAAATTTCTGACCTATTGTTTTTGAGCCATTTTAGGCAGTGGTTGTTCATTTGAACGTTTAGCCATAAACTTGGTGCTATGGCATTCCTTTTGTACCTCTTGGATCCATGGCAGAAATTCCTCAAGAAGCTCTGGAAGCTCTGGAAGCTCTGGAAGCTCTGGTATGTTGCGATAATTATGGTCGGTAATGCAATCCTGTTCTGAATCACACACAGGGGCAGTATTTTTCTCTATGTAACCGGCTGTCTTGAGAAGGAGAACTTATATACCGCAGGAATGCCGATAAACCGCGGTTTTACGGCACTTCTGAAAGGCTCGTGGTGTTTGGTTGGTGTTTAAATATATGTAACGATATTGCACGATACTACTACATATAGTGGCATAAGCATTTCAAAAAAGTTCCGATAATCTCCATTATGAGAAGATCGGAGATGGTGAGCCTGTTTGTATCGAAGAAAAACTACCTTTTGAAATTCCTGATTCTTGGGAATGGATTAGATTAATTAACTTTTTTTCTGTAATTAATGGGGATAGAGGTAAAAATTATCCCGCAAAATCATCTCTATCAAACAAAGGGATTCCTTTTATTAGTGCCGTTAACCTTGATGGCAAATCTGTAATCAATGACGATAAATTGCTCTGCCTTTCAGAAGTGCAATACGATAGACTTGGTAGCGGTAAATTAGTTAAAGATGATGTTGTTGTATGCATCAGAGGTTCTTTGGGTAAGCACGGAAGGTTCCCTTTTGATAAAGGGGCAATAGCCTCTTCTTTGGTAATTTTGAGATCTGTGTACAACGAACAAATTTTATCCGAATTTATAATGATGTACCTAGATTCTCCTTTGTTTTTTGATGAAATTAAGAAGTACGACAATGGTACGGCACAACCAAATCTTGCTGCAAAGAGTTTAGAGCAATTTTTTGTTCCATTACCTCCTTTATCGGAACAAAGGCGTATTATTTCCCTAATTGAAAAGATGGATTCTTATATTGCCGAGTATGATAAAAAAGAATCAGAGATAGAATTTTTACAAAAATTATTCCCTGAGCAACTTAAAAAATCCATTCTTCAAGAAGCTGTTCAGGGCAAATTGGTTCCTCAAGATCCAACTGACGAGCCCGCAAGCGTTCTATTAGAGCGTATCCGGGAAGAAAAGACTAAACTCATCAAGGAAGGAAAAATCAAGAAAGACAAGAATGAGTCAATCATTTTCAGAAGGGATAATTCCTATTATGAGAAGTCAAATGGTGTTGAACGATGTATTGATGCAGAGTTACCATTTGAAATTCCTGCTTCTTGGGAATGGGTGCGTGTAGGTACAATGTTTCAACATAATACTGGCAAAGCTCTAAATTCATCAAATCGAATAGGAAAACTTTTAGATTATATTACGACATCTAATTTATACTGGGACAAATTTGAGCTCAATTCATTAAAACAAATGTTCTTTACAGATTCCGAAATTGAGAAATGTATAGTCACAAAAGGAGATCTTCTAGTTTGCGAAGGAGGAGATGTGGGCCGAGCTGCAATTTGGAATTACGATTATGATATTTGCATTCAAAACCATATTCACAAATTACGAGCTTACGTCCCAGTATCTACAAAATTTTTCTGAGTCATCGTGCATATCTGTGGGTAAAAACAGAAAGTTATGCACGTTGACTCCTTGCATCACTAATACCCCTCT
>ERZ1034739.227-NODE-227-length-18000-cov-14.703706_pt1 | contig 18000 bp, 31 predicted proteins | sample MGYA00520636_ERZ1034739 | MGnify/ENA primary metagenome ERZ1034739 (study PRJEB33766, sample SAMN09781703) | gut metagenome | biome: gut microbiome | host: Homo sapiens | place: Madagascar | study: EMG produced TPA metagenomics assembly of the PRJNA485056 data... | reverse complement strand
GCTATATAATATATATAGAAAGTTTTTACCAATTAACTTAAAAAATTGGAATAAAGACCAAGCTTTTTTCTTGGAAGGAGTAAAAAATGAAAACATTAAAAAAACTTCTATTTATAATTTTGTGTTTGCCAATTATACCTATTATTGGTGTTCCTGGTGAAGGTGGAGAACACGGTAATAACAGTGGAAATGATAATGGTAATGATGGCAATAGTGCAGAAGATAATAGTGGTCAGAATGAAGGTAATAATGAAGGCGATAATGAAGACAATTCTGACGATAATGACAAGTTGCCAAAAACAATGGAAGAATTGCAAAGACTGATGAAAAAAGAGAAGCAAAGTGGTAGAAAAGCAATTTTGAAAGCTCTTGGTGTGAAAACTGTTGATGAAGCATTGGCTATAATTGCAAAAAGCAGTAATGGTGATGATAACCAAGGTAGTGAAAGTAATGATAATGAAGTTACAATTGCTAATGAGAGAGCAATAAATGCTGAAAGAAAATTTTCGCTTATAAATCTTGGGTGTCCAAAAGAAAATATTGATGATGTTCTTGTATTCATAAATGCTAAGGTTGGTATGGAATGTGACATAGATGATTTTGAAATTGCAGTTGATGAGTTTTCAAAAAAATACCCATTGTTATTTGGTATAAATCTTGAAAATACGGGTGGCAGAGGTGAGCATAAAAAACTAGAAGGCAAAAAACAAACATTTGCCGAAAGAATGGCTAGCAAAATGCAAAATGATACAAAATCTCATTATTTTAAGTGATTAAGGAGGAATAAAAATGAATAAAACTGGTATTAGAACTGTAAGTGCAGTTGCACCAAATCAAATTCTTTTTGAAACACAACATTATGTAGCCGTTGGTGCTGTGATTAGTGATAGCAATGTTACTGCTGGTAGTGATGGTAGGAAAGTTATAAAAGCTGGTACGCCTCTTACTGGTAGCCTAAAAGCTAGAACGACAGCATTTACAAAAGCATCTGCAGGTTCTTCAAGTGCAGTATCAGATGCAATTTGCATATTGCTTCATGATGTAGACGTGACAGATGGAAGCAATAATGGTACTGTTTTAATTTCGGGGTTTGTTGATTTGAATAAGATTGACACAACAACTGCGGCGCTCATAACTGATTATGTTGAAACGGCGTTAAAAGGCAGTATTACATTTTTGAAATAATAAGGAGGAGTAAATTATGCCTAGTATTTTTGATTTGGTTACTGCTACAGAAGTAGCATCATATTGGGAATTGTTTTCGAAAGACAGAGCACCATATCTTGGTGAAGAATTGTTTCCTAATGATAAAAAGCTTGGTTTGGATTTGAGTTGGATAAAAGGTTCTGCTGGAATACCTGTTGTTTTGAAGCCATCTGCATTTGATGCTGTTGCTGTACCAAGAGCAAGAATTGGTTTTGACAAGCTTTCTGCAGAAATGCCATTCTTCAAAGAGTCTTTGTATATTGATGAGCAGCTTCGTCAGCAGTTAAATATGGTTTTGGCTACTGGAAATCAGAATTATATTGATGCCGTTCTCAATAGAGTGTTTAATGACAGCATGAATTTGATAGAAGGTGCTGCTGCTCAAAGAGAAAGAATGCGAATGATGATGCTGACTACTGGTGCTATTTCTATTTCTGCAAATGGCCAATCTTATACATATGATTATGGTTTGCCTAGCAGCCACAAGGCGACTGTAACTACATCGTGGTCTACTACAGCTGCAGATATTGGTGGTGATATTCTTGAAGGTATCGCAAAGATAGAAGATGATACTGGTGTAACACCAGCTAGAGCAGTATGCGGTCGTGGTGTATGGGCTAACATGCTTGCAAATGAAAAATTTATAAAATCTGTGTTTGTGCTGTCTAATGGCAATGCAACGCTTACAGATTCACAGCTAAAACAGCATTTGCTTGATGCATATGGTATTGATGTTGTTGTGAATACAAAACTATATAAGGATGAGAGTGGTGACCAAACAAAATATGTACCTGATGATACGTTTGTTTTGTTCCCCGCCGGTAAGCTTGGTACAACATGGTTTGGTACAACGCCAGAAGAAAGTGATTTGATGTCTGGTTCTGTAACGGATGCTATGACATCTCTTGTAGATACTGGTGTAGCTGTTACTACAATGAAAAGAACTGATCCAGTGAATGTTGAAACAAAGGCTACAATGATTTCACTTCCATCATTTGAAGCTGCAGATTCTGTATATATTCTTGATACAACTGCTTAAATTGGAGAAAAAAGCTTATGATTAGTATTTGTGATGGTGAAAGAAAGTTAATCGTTACAAAATCAGCTTTTGAAGAATTCTATAAAAAGGCTGGTTGGGTTAAGGTTAATAAAAATGTTCAAGAAGATGTTGAAGAGACCTCAAGTGTAGATATTGGCATAACAAAGCCAATGAGTGAAATGACAAGTGATGAATTAAAAGAATATGCCGAATCATTAGGTATAGATGTTTCTGAAATGAGGTCGAGAAAAGAGATAAAAGCGGCTATTAAGGAGTTAATGTAGCAATGTCTGCTGTGGATAGATTGAAAAAGATTCTGTTAGAAGATAAAATTAGATATTTTACTGATGAAGAGCTTGAATTTTATTTGAAAGAAAATGGTAATGATGTGTCACAAACAGCGTACCATTGTTTAATCTTAAAAAGTCAAGATACATCATTAAATATATCTGGTCTATCCACGGCAGATACGTCAGGTTATTTTTTGAGATTGGCACAAAGATATAAACCAAGAAATTCTGGTATATTAGGTGGCGGTTTTTAGTGTTAAAAGATTTTGCCGCTATGAATCTGAAGGCAAAATTTGATTTCAATTCAGAAAAAATAGTGTGTAGTCATAAAATTAAAAATGAATTTGGTGAAAGTAATAAATATGGCAAAAGATATGAGCTAAATGGAATTTTTCATACAGCAAAAAGTAATTTTTTACAGAATGAAAATGCGTCATATTTTAGTGAAGAAAAGCCATTGTTAATGGTTTTATTTAACGAAGTTCATAAAGTTAATTTGGGTGACACGTGTGAAATCAGGGGCAATAGATATAAATTTATAACAATAAATGATGTCGGTAGATTAGGTATATGTTTTGATATAGCACTAGAGTTGATATAAATGGCATTTAGGTTTGAGTATAATAATCTTCTAAACGGGATAATGTCTTTGGAAAATAAGACAGATGCAGCTATAAAAATGTATGGACAAACATCTGCATTGAAGATGGAAAAATATATGAAAGAAAATAGGCCATGGACAGATAGAACTGGAGTAGCAAGAAATAGATTAAAAGGTGAATTAGAAAGATATGACGAAGGGCATAGAATAAAATTGTCACAAAATGTCTGGTATGGTGTATATTTGGAGTATGCTCATGAGCAAAAATATGCAATAATAGCACCAACTATAAAGATAGAAGGCCCGAAGGTTATAAGAGGTTTAAGCAACATAATGGGGAAGGTAGGAAAAGTTGATTGATGCAAACTATGACTATAGAGAATCAAGATGGCAAGATATATATAATATATTGAAGAAGAACAGCATTGATGTTTATTCCCCAGGGCAAAAAGATGGAATATGTTTAGAAAAATATGTTGTCATAAAAGAAGGAGGGTCAACACAATTTGAGACATATACAACTGATAAAGAGTATATTCAAGTTTTGTGTTACGTCCCATTGAATAGATACAGTGAGCTAAGAGTTTTTGTTGAAACAATTAAAGACATTCTAAGTGAATTGAGGCCAATGATAAGGTTGGAGCATGATGAATCTAGCTCATTCTATGATGATAATGTAAAAGCTCATATGATAAGTTTTTCGTGTTATTACTTTAAAAAATGGAGGTAGTATTATGGCGTTAAAAAAAGGAAATGAAATTCCAACTATTGATGTTGCACTTGTGACATATTCAACTGGTCAAGATGGCACAGAAATTGCACTAGATACAGCATCAAAAATTGGTGTTGAAGTGCAGATGGAAACAGAAGAGGCTGTTAAGCTTGTTGTGAAGGGCAAGTTGAGAGCACAGAAGCCAGCTATAAACACAATAACTGGTAACACTATTACATTGACGGATAATGTGTTTAATCCAGAATTAGTGAAATTATTGCAGGGCGGTACTATAAAATATGATACCAAAGACTTAACAAAAGTAATAGGTTATACTCCTCCGGTTGCTGGTAGTAATGATAAAGGTACACCAGGTACATTAAATGCATATTCTGCTATTTATAACGCGGCTGGAATAATAACTGGTTATGAAAAAATATCTTACCCAAACTGCATTGGTAATCCTATAGCTTTTTCATCTGAAGATGGTGTGTTTAGAGCACCAGAATATACGATAAACTCTGCTCCAAATACTGGTGAAGCTCCATATGAAATTACATATGTGGATGTTTTGCCTGCTGTTTCATAATAATAAGTGAGGTAAATAATAATGAGTAAAGAATTGAATATAACATCATTAGAAGAGTTAAAGCAGTATTCATCTGGTAAGGTTGTAGTATTGCCTAATTTTGCGGAAGGACAACCGTTTGTTGCAAAGTTGAAAAGGCCATCATTGCTTGCTATGATAAAGGCTGGTAAAATACCGAATTCTTTGCTGAAATCTGCAAATGAATTATTTGCTAATGGCAATATAGACACAAATAATGAAGAGGCTTTAGGAGATGTGTTTGGGGTTCTTGATATTATTTGCGAAGCAACATTTGTTGAACCTAAATATTCTGAAATAAAAGAGGCTGGTGTAGAATTAACAGATGACCAATATATGTTTATCTTTAATTACACTCAGAATGGTGTAAAAGCGTTAGAATCCTTTCGTGAAGAGTAAACGTATAATAAATGTATTGTCAATGGCGAAAAGGTTTAGATGCTTGCCAAGTGAGGTAATACATCTAGATGATGAATACACGGCATATTGCTTTGATGAGGCTTGTGACATTATAATGTCTAGGATAGATAATGGTGAAGAGCCTGTATTTAGGGTAAAATATAATAGTTTTTCAGAAATGTATAGGCAATATGCATAATAGGAGGTGTATTGCATGCCTGTTAATGTTGGTTCTGCTGTTGGTTACTTGTTGCTTGATACCAGCAATTTCAAATCTGGATTTAAGTCTGCTCTTGCTGATTTGAAATTATTTAACAGTACATCCGCGACCACATCTCAAAAAACTACAGCTCTCAGCAGCGCTATGAGTTCAGTTGGTACAACAATGACAAAGTATGTAACAACTCCTATAGTGGCTGCGAGAGCTGCTGTCACAAAAGCTGGTATTGAGTTTGAAACTGCATTTACTGGTGTAAGAAAGACAGTTGATGCTACTGAAGAGCAATTTGATGAATTAAAGCAAGGCATATTGGATATGTCAAAGGTTATGCCTGAAAGTGCAGAAGAAATTGCTGGTGTTGCTGAGGCTGCTGGTCAATTGGGTATAAAAACAGAAGACATATTGTCGTTCACCAAAGTTATGGTACAGCTTGGTGACACAACAAATTTGTCTTCTGAACAAGCCGCTACAGCTTTGGCAAAATTTGCAAATATAACAAAAATGTCGGCTGAAGACTATGATAATTTAGGTTCTGTTATAGTTGACCTAGGTAACAATTTTGCAACTACAGAAGCTGACATAGTTGAAATGATGACAAATTTGGCATCAACTGGTGAAATAGTTGGCTTGACTGAGCCACAAATGGCAGCATTGGCAACAACAATGTCTTCATTAGGTATAGAATCGCAAGCTGGTGGCACAGCTGTTTCAAAATTGTTGAAGATGTTAGAAGTTGCTTCAAAAAGCTTTCCAGATGCAAAAAGTAAAATTGATGCAACAGGATTTTCATTGAAGGAATTAACTCAGATTCAAGATGAAAGTGGCAAAAGATTTAAGCAAATAGCATGGAGTATAGGATTAACTTCTGATGAGTTGAAAACCGCCATGTCTAATGTTGAGTCTTTGGAGAATTTTGCTAGTGTGGCTGGTGTGTCTGCTGAGGAATTCAACAAAGCATACGGTGAAGATGCCGTAAAGGCATTAGGTTTGTTTGTGTCTGGATTAAATGATACAGAAAGAAATGGTAAATCTGCAGTTGAAATATTGGAAGGTATGGGCATAACAGAAGTAAGATTGTCTAATGCAATTTTGGCTATGTCAACATCAGAAAATGTGTTAACTGACGCTCTTGATACTGCAAATGAGGCATGGGAAGAGAATACAGCTTTGTCAAAAGAAGCTGAAACAAGATATGGAACAACAGAATCTAATATAGAGATGCTGAAAAATAAATTGCATGTTTTGTTTGTTACATTATCAGAAAATGTTCTACCAACATTTCATAATTTTGTTGTATTCATAGGGAATTTAATTGATAGATTTGCAGAAATGTCTCCAACCGCACAAAAGATAATAATGACAATATTGGGTATAGTTGCTGCAATAGGGCCATTGTTGTTAATTGGCGGTAAATTGATAATATTTATCACAAATGTTGCAAAAGCAATTTCGATAGTGAAGGCTGCTGTATTGGCAATAAATCCAATAATGTTAGGTTCAGTTGGTGCTGTAGGTATTATAATAGCTGCAATAGTCGCTGTTGTTGCTATTTTTAAGTATTTGTGGGATAACTGTGAAGGTTTTAGAAATTTTTGGATAAATCTTTGGGAAAATATAAAGGAGATAGCTGTTAAAGCATGGGAAGGCTTAAAAAATGCTTTTACAAATGGTTGGGCAAAAATAAAAGAAATATTCTCAAAAATAGGTGATTTTTTTAAAAATAACTGGAAGAGTTTGCTATTGCTGTTAGTAAATCCAGTTGCTGGTATATTCAAGTTATTATGGGATAATTGTGATGGTTTTAGAGAAAAAATAAAGGGCTGGCTAGATAGTATTATCAGTTTTTTTACAGAAAAAATCCCAACATTTTTTACTGAAACATTGCCTGCATGGTTTGATACGTTGCCAGAAAGATTAGGTTATTTCTTAGGTCAATTAGCAGCAAAAATAGTGTTGTTTTTTATAAATTCATGGAACTCACTAAAACAATTTGGAATTGATTGTTGGAACTGGATAACTGTTGATTTACCTTTAATTATAGAAGGTATAATTGAATGGTTTAAAACTTTACCTGATAGAATAAAAGAATGGCTTGTTGTTACAATAGACAGAATAATCACTTGGGGTAATCATATGAAGCAAAAAGCCACAGATATTGCTAAAGGGTTTATTGACGAAGTGATTAGATTTTTTACTGAATTGCCAGGAAAAATGAAAGAAAAATGGAATGTAGTGATTGAATGGCTAAAGCAGCTGCCAGAAGGTATGAAGGAAAAAGGTAAAGAAATAATGCAAGGGTTGTTTGATGGTTTAAAAGAAACATGGAGAAGTATAAAAAAATGGTTTAGTGATAGATTGCAAGACATAAAAGATTTTTTTGGAGGTGTAAAAAAAGGATATAGTGAGACAATGGAAAGCGCAAGAAGTGTTGATGGTTCACACGCTAATGGTTTAGATTATGTTCCATATGACGGATATATTGCAGAACTCCACAAAGGTGAAAGGGTATTGACTGCTGAAGAAGCTAGAGCATATAATTCTGGAAGAGGAGATACATACAATTTCTATTCGCCAAAGGCTATAGATGAAGTAGAAGCAGCAAAGTTGATGAAAAAAACAAAAAGAAAGATGGAGGAGGGCTTTGACTAATGATTGAATCAATATATGTAAATAGCAGTGGCAAAAGTATATTGATAGACAAAGACGAAAGTCCATATATTTTAGAAAATATAGATTGGGGTTCTCCTCAAATTTCTTTTGAACAATACAAATACCCACAACAAATTGGTGAAGAGATAGTTAGTACTAGTATTGGTACTAGACCAGTTACGATAACTGGGTATATAATAGGTGATACAAATAGCCAAATAGAAGCGAGAAAAGACTATCTAAATAACATGATAGTATTTGGTGAAGAAATAACGATTAGTTTTTTAGACAAAAAAATAACAGGATTCCCATCTGATGTTGTCAGTTTTGGTGCAGATTCGAAAACAAATAATGATGTACTTTGCAAATTTGGTATATATATAGAATGTAGTGACCCACAATTTCATGATTTAAAAGAGCAAAGTAATGATATGTCAATTGTAAACCCAGCATTTTATTTTCCATTCGCATTAACTAAAAACGGGTTTATATTTTCTGAGAAAAAGATTTCAAATACGGTAGCGATAAATAATTTGGGCTCGAATAGTGTTGGAATGATTATAATATTAAATGCTATTGGAAACGTAGAAAATCCACAAATTATTGACGTTGGTACACAAAGCTTTTTCAAAATAAATAAAAAAATGGTTTATGGTGAAATGGTAACTATAAACACAAATGTTGGAGAAAGAAATATTATAGGCGAATTAGATGATAAAGTTCTAAACTACTATAAGTATAGAGACATTGATTCAACATGGTTATTATTGAAAAGAGGCACAAATGTTTTAGCATATACTGCTGATTCTGGTTCAGAGTTGTTAGAGGTAAGTATAAAATACACGCAGGCATATATGAGTGTTAAGGAGCTTTAGAAATTATGTTTAAAATGGAGATTTTTGATGATAGCTTTAATTCATATGGGCAAATTAACAAATTCAGTACTGCTACATACACAAAAAAGTTTAATTCAATTGGTTCGTTTCAAATATATTGCCCAATCACAGAAGAAAATATAGGCTTGATTTTAAAGAATAGGATAGTATGGTTTGAGGATAATATAGGTGGAATAATTCAGTATATAGATAAGGATAGTGGTCAAATGACCATAAAAGGCAATCTTGTTTCAGGATTATTAAAAACAAGATGTATATATCCAACTATTTTCATAAAGAACATGAATGCTGCAGAGGCAGCTGCAACTTTTGTTTATAAACTGTTTGTATATGGAGAGGAAGGTGGTAATAATTTAAACCATTTTAGGATAATTACGAATTTTGAGGTAAGAAAGCAGGACTATTCTGCTTTTGGATTAGATAAGTTTGACACACAAGCAACTGGTGTAATGTTAGATTCAAAGATTGAAGATTTAGGTCAAGCTAATAATTTTGGTTTTGATATAGGTATTGACCCAAGAAATAGAAAATTTGTTTTTGAAATTTTGAAATCAACAGATAGAAGTATAAATCAGGCCACTAATATGCCGGTTATATTATCATCAGAATTGCAAGATATCTTGTCATCATCGTATACATATAATGAATCTGATTATTCAAATGCTATTTTTGCTGCTGGTCAAGGTGAAGGTGAATCAAGAAAGTGGGTAGTTTACGATGTTGAAGGTAAAAAAACTTGGGGATTTGATAGGAAAGAATATTTTGTTGATGCAAGAGATATATCTGACCAAAATGAAGATGGCACAACAATGCCAACAACAGAATATAATCAACTGCTAATGAATAGGGCTATAGAAAAGTCTTCAGATTTGTCAATAAATGAATCATATAATGCTGAAATAAGTGATTCACCTAGTGTTTTTACTTTTGGTAAAGATTATTTTTTAGGTGACAAAATAACTGTTGAGGACAAGAATATTGGAGTACAAGTTGATGCACAGATTTCTGAATATACTAGGACATTTGGTAAATCTGGTACAAGCACATCTATTGTTTATGGCTATAACAAACCATTCCTATTAGATAGTCTGAGAAGAAAAGGAGTAATATAATGGAAAGTAGTGGGTTTTTTAATTCTCAAGAAGTAAATGGTGCACAAGATAGGGTATATTATGCAAAAGATTTTGCCAATCTTTTTACACATTTTATTAGTAATGGTGTATATGCACAAGCATCAGACCAGTTAAAAGTTATACCAAATGCATCTCCCAATATGAATATATATATAAAGCCAGGTTTTGGGTTCATAAATGGGTATTGGTATATAAATGACGAAGACAAGGAATTAAATATACAAGCCAATACAACGAATGCAGACATGTTTGCATGTGTAATAATGAAGTTGGATATGACAAGCAGGTCAATAACGACGTATATTAAGTACAAAACAAATTCTCCGCCTGATGTTCAATTTTTGCAAAGAGATAATATTGCATATGAATTGTTGCTGTCATACATATCCATTAAACCTGGTCAGATTACGATAAATGAGCCTAATATATATGATACCAGATCAGATTCAAATGTTTGTGGAATGATAGTAAATCCAATAGAGCATCTTGACACGTCAGAGATTTACTCTCAATTTCAAGCACAAGCAAACTATCAAATAGAAAAGTTTTCAAAGGATAGTCAGAAACAATTGGATGATTTGCAAAGCGCTGTTTCATCTATTCTTGCCGGAACAGATTCTATGCTGAAAACAGAGTACGACAAAGATAAAGATGGCATAGTAGACAATTCTGAAAGATTGGGCGGACAATTGCCAAACTATTACAAAGATAGCTTCTATTTTATTGAAGGTCATAATGGGATAACTATTGCGGTTTTAGAATTTCCAAGCAAAGATTTTGTAATGTTTGTACATAGTCGAATGGAAAACTATGCGACTATGCAACCTGGTGAAAAGTATCAAATAGCTGTTGACCTAAATATGAATTTCACATTAAACTCTATTGCTCATTACAAAGAAGTTTGCTGGGCTGGTGATGCAGCTCAGACATATGCAGCTGCATTTTGTACAACAGATTTGGTTGATTTTAGTTCTGGTAGTAGTGTAGTTAAAAGATTAACACAGAAATTTGAGCTTGGTGAAGGGCTAACATATTTGGAGGGCAAACCCCCTCATTTTAGCAATATCATAATTGGGAGGATATTGTAATGGATGCTGGTACTGTGACGTTTATTTGCGGTGTGATAGCATGCTGTGTTGGTGTTGCAACTTTTATCACAGGCATGCTAACTAGAGCAAAACAAGACGGACAATTGATAGCGAAATTAGATTCAGCATTAAAAGGAATAGAAGAGATAAAAGGGGATGTGAAAAGCATACAAAATATACAAAATACACACGAAAATGAAATAACACAAATAAATACTGAATTAAGAACGCTGAAAGAAAAAGTGTCAGATTTGGAGGATAAAATATGGAAATGAATTTTGACAAAGAAATAAATGAAATGCAAGCAGATGTGAGAGCATTGGATGAATCAGTAGCATTAAATAAAATACTGTTGAAGCTATTTAACAATAGTAAGAAAGTCGTTATGAGATTGATAATTTGTCTAGTGATAAGTTTGATTTTGAATTTGACATTAGTGATAGGGATAATTGTATATGAAAGTCAATTCACTGTTTTGGAGACAACAACATCTGAATTGGTTACAGAGACATCACAGGAGGTAGAAGGAGATAATGCTGAAATAAATAACGTGAGTGGTAATCAATATAAAGATAATGCAGTACATAATCAAGGAAAAGGAGTTGAATAATTGAATGGCTAAGGCTAGACAAACTGTAAGGGTTATAAGAAGGATTACAACAACTAGAACAAGAGTACGAAAAGCGAATAAACAGTTGAGGTGCCCTGTATGTGGTAAATTTATGAGCAGATAAAAAAGATGGTGTATAAAAATGACAGACCATATCGCTACAAAAAAGAAACTGTTAAATATAACAAAAGTTAGTACATTCAACGGATTATTAAACGAATGTATGATTGGTGAAAAAGATAAAGAAATTCTAAGAATGATATATGTGGAAAACAAGACATTGGATTATATTGCTGATATGACTGGATATTCGTTGTCTACGATAAAGGCTAAACACAAATCATTGTTAAATAAGATAAGCAAATTATTATGAAATGACCGGCTGAAAAGCCGGTTTTATTTTTGTACTTTTGATATACTTTTGGAGTACTTTGCTATCTAATCTTTTGTTATAATATAATTACAGAATAGATGAGGTGGTGCTAATGCATAGAAGTGAAAGTATAATTCGTGATTTACAATTTTATTTTGGGTATTCTTACAAACAAGCAAAGATGCTATATAATTCCTATGCAAAAAGCAGCAATTTGGATTATATAGAAGACTTAGTTATGGGTAGAAAGGAAAAGGTAAAAAATGAATAATCAGTACTTTGGCGGATATCAACCAAATTCTCTATATGCGCAGCAACAGCAACGATTATATCAAATGGAGCAGCAATATCCTCAATTTGCACAATACCAGGGGGGTCAACAACAATATCGGCAACAGTTTAAATGTAGACCTGTAACATCAATAGATGAAGCTAAGGCTGCTATGATAGATTTGGATGGAACTCCAAATGTGTTTACAAATTTAGCGACTGGTCAAATATATGTAAAATATACAAATTTAGATGGGACAGCATCATTAGATGTTTATACAAAGCAAAGTGCAGACAAAAATGAATTTAGTGGTGATAATAAACTAAATAGTATTGAAGAAAGAGTTAGCAAACTTGAGGAGGTAATTTTGAATGATGCAAGGAATTCAACAGATGATGCAAATGGCAAGAATGCTAAAAAGTAATCCGCAGCAAATTATGTTGAGTCAATTTAAGAATAATCCAATGTTTGCTAGAGCCCAAGAAATGGCTGCTGGTAAATCGGAGGATGAGTTAAAACAAATTGCTTCAAATTTGTGCAAGCAAAGAGGAATTAACTTAGATGATGCATTCAAACAGTTTAATCAATTATTTAACGGGAAGTAAGTGCACAACTTCAAAAATATAATAATATAGGAGGAATCATTATGGGAATGGAAGGTTCAGGCCTTTCTGTAGCAGATGCAATCGCTCTTAGTGACAAGAATGAAGGAAACTGGGGCGGTAGTGGTACATGGATTTGGGTATTTTTCTTGTTCTTTTTGTTAGCTTGGGGTGGCAATGGCTTTGGTTTTGGCAATAATGCTGCTGGCCAGTATGCTACACAGGCTGATATTCAAAGAGGATTTGATACCAATACTATCGTGAATAAGCTTGATGGTTTGAACAATGGCATTTGTTCACTTGGCTATGAAAACTCTCAGCTTGCAAATCAGACACAGAGTCAGATAGCAAATCTTGGGTATCAGACACAGAACTGTTGTTGTGAAATAAACAGAAACATTGATGCCGTAAGAGCAGAAAATTATCGAAATACTTGTGAAATAACAAATGCGGTTCATAGTGAAGGTGAACAAACAAGGGCTCTGATAACTGCTAATACAATGCAGGAATTGAGAGACCAGTTGCAAGCAGCACAGTTACAGCTTGGCAATGTTGCACAGACTCAGACTCTAATAAATGCATTGAGACCTTTCCCAACACCAGCATACATAACTTGCAGTCCTTATACTGTCAATAATGGTTATGGTGCATGCAGTTGTGGCGGTTGTAATTGCTAAATAGGGTTTATACACCCAATACTTGTGAGGGTGGCAAAAAAAGCTGCCCTCGTGTTATATTTTAGGAGGAAAATAATATGAATAAAAGCACACTTTTTGCATATACTCAAACAAGCCAAAATGTATTAACAAATGGTGATATTAACTTTTCAAATGCATATAATACTGGTTGTTCTATAAGATTTGTACCTGGTTCTACTCAGGTTAATATAAAAACGCCAGGCTTATATTATGTAACATTTAATGGATATGGTGCTGAGAGTGAAACAGCTGGCAACATAACTGTTCAAATGTCAAGAAATGGTGTACTAGTTCCAGGTGCAATAGCTTCAGCAAATAGTTCTGCTGTTACTGGTTTAGAAAGTTTGAGTTTTTCAGCAATTGTAAGAGTTTCACCATCTTGCTCATGTGTTGATAACAATACAACATTGACTTTTGTTAATACTGGGGTAAATACAACATTTGCAAATACGGCTATAACAATTGTTAGGGTTGCATAAATGTGTTCTGTTGAAAATCAATTTGATTATATAGCTATTTTAAACACAGTATTGGGGGTAATGAATTTTAGCAAGAATGATGAGCAAAAAAGACATCAAGATGTGCTTGAAGAAAAAATAGATAGAATAATCGAATTGTTAGATAGGGAGTAGTGCAAATGGAATATATGTTTCAAAATGCAAATAACAATGATGCAAATATTTGCAAGCAAGTGTATCAAATAGTAAATGCAAGACAAATAAAAGCGTTGATGTTTCATGACCAAATGGCTGATATGTTTGACTTTTTGGGTTTAATGGGATTTAAAAGGATACATGAGTATCAATATTTTGTTGAAAGTGCTGAGCATAGGTCACTAATGAGATATTACATAAACCATCATAATGAGCTTTTACCAGAAGCTCAAATTGAAGTAATATCAATTATACCTCAGGATTGGGTAAAGTATTCTAGGAGTGATGTGACGCAGCAGGTAAGAGCACAATATGTAGAAAAACTGTTTGATGATTATTGTGAATGGGAAAACGATACAAAGCAGTTATTAGAATCTTGTGCAAAAAAACTATTTGATGCTGGTAAAATATCAGATTTTGATAAAATAAATTGCCTCATAAAAGATGTTGATTGTGAGTTGAAGTCTGCTGATAGGATGAAGATAATGTTAAGTGCAGTTGATTATAATCCTGTATATGTAGCAAGCATACAAGAAGATATTCATGAGGAATTTAGACAAAAAACGAAGAATATAGGCATAGAAATAAATTGAAATGGTTATGTAATTTGGTCCATTTGAAAAAATGGGCCATTTTATTTTTGAAAAAAGTTTGAAAAGTTCAAAAAAAGTGTGTACTTTTTGGAACTTTTATGTTATAATAAAATCACGATAAAAATTAAATACATAAGTGAAAAGGAGAAACAAAATGCCAAAAGTTAGATTTTGTTATTCAACTATAAAAAAGGGATATTGTACAAAGAAAACTTGCCCGCTTTATTCATATTGTTTGACACAAAAACGAGAAAGTTATACATGTGACTATATGGTTAGATTATATAATGCAAACTTGTTGCTAGCACCTGAATATTTAATGGGGGAAATAAAATGATTTATGCGGCCTATGGTTCAAATGCAAATATTAAACAAATGAGGTCAAGATGCCCAAGTGCAAAGATTATTGGTGTAGCAAAACTAAATGGCTATAAATTGCTTTTTAGAAGGGGTTATTTGACTTTATTAAAATCAGACGGTGATGTATTAGATGTATTATTATGGGATATAGATGAAAATGACTTAAAATATTTAGATATGTATGAAGGATATCCAACACTATATTATAGGAAGTCACTAGGTGTAACTATTGATAACGAAATGGTTATGGCAATGTTTTATATTATGTGTGAGCAATATATATCTGATGTCACCAGAGTGTCACCTAGATATAAATGCACATGTGTAAAAGGGTACATAGAAAATGGAATGTGCTTAAAGCAATTTGATGAAGCGCTTGATGAGGTAAAAAAATAAAATTTTTTGAAAAAAGTTTGAAAAAGTATGTACATTTTTCTAAAAATGTATTATAATAGAACCATGATAAAAACTGAACACTAAAGTGAAGAGGAGAAAATATCATGGAAACAATTTTTGGCAAAGAAATAACTTTTGGATTAGAATTTGTTGTAAAATTTTATAAAAAGAAAACAAAATTGGAGGCTACATAAAATGATAGAGATTGTGGTTTCGAATAAAGAAAGAGTAGTTGTTGATAGTTTTGATGAAGCTGTTAAATATTTGATGAGTTGTTGTGTTAAACGACCAAAATCTAAAAAAGCATATATGAGAGATGTTGCAAGAAGATGTGAAATGTATTTTGGAAAAACAATAAATTATAAAGATGCATTTACATTTCTGCAATGTTTAGTGAAAATAGGACAATTAAAAGAGGTGAGAATATGGTAAGAATTTACAAGAGAATAAATGCTGTTACTGAAGATATGAGAACAAGGTTTGGCAAAGAGATGATTGATGGTAATATAACGCAAGATGATTTTAATTCGGTAATAGCGGCATTGGAAGTTTTAAAAGAAGTTTCAGCTAAAGCTGAAAGCGAGGTAGATAAAAATGCAAACATTCTCAAAGACAGCAATCTCAAAAATAGTTAAACGGCTTGATAGTAATAAAAGAGAAATAGAAAGACTAAGTACTGATAATGATGAGTTAAAGAAAAAGGTCGAAGCATATTATTATGCGACGGCTAAAGATGAAATTTTGGTTGATGATGATTTTGACAAAAAGATAAAAGCAAAAGTTGTAAATCAGACTCGTGTTACATTCTTTGTTGAAAAAATGGAAGAAAAGTTTAGTAAAAAAATGCTGAAGGTATTATGCGACAAAGAGTATTTAGTTAATGAGGAAGAATTACAAGAATTGCTAAGAGAAATGCCAGAGTTGAAGCAGTTTTTAAGGCGATTTATCACAGTAAAATATAACCCAAATAGTGATAGAATTTCTGATGCACTTAGACGTGGTATTATTACGAATAAAGATTTAAAAGGCTGTTATTCGGCAAAAGAGAGCTTGCAAGTAAGAATATCTAGGGTTAGTAAATGATATGCAAAATAATGAATTACTGTCAGTATTGCTTCATTATGGGCTAGTTGATTTTGAAAATATATCCGGTATATTTAAAATAATTTGTCCATTTCATGGTGATGTTAATGCCTCATTACAAGTAGACATAGACAAAAATAGATTTTATTGTTATGGTTGTGGAGTATATGGTGATGCAAAAGATTTCGTAAAAAGAATGGAAGAATGTGATGATTTGCATGCTTATATTGTTCTTGAGAGAATTTTGCGTGGGAAAATATCACAAAATTTAAAAAGAATAGAATTGCCAAAACAGGAAATATTGGACGATAAAGAACTTTTAAGAATAGCAAAAGCATATTTTTATAGTTTACCAAAACCAAGTTGGGAGTATATAAAAAAATCATATCTTTACGATAGAGGTTTTTCGCCAGAAACATTAAAAAAAGTGGATGCAAGAATAAATCCCAATAATAATTATGGAGTAATAATGCCAATGCTTGATATGGGTAGATTTAAGGGGTATGTTTGCAGAGCAACAAACAAAGAAGTTGAATCAAAAAGAAAGTATCTGTATAGCAAGGGATTTAGTAGAAGAAAAACTATTGTTGGCGATTATGATAGAGATTGGGCTGTAATATGCGAAGGCTATATGGATTGGTTAAAATTTAAAGAATTTGGAATAAATAACTGTTGTGCAATCTTAGGGTGGAAGATAACACAAAATCAAGTTAAAAAGTTGTTAAAGCACACAGATTGTGTAATATCAGCTTTAGATAATACCAAAACAGGAAGGGCTGGTACAAGAGAGTTAAGGCAATATTTTGATGTGGTAAGGTTCAGATTTCCAGATACTGTAAAAGACCCAGGAGATTTAGACATTTACGATTTTAGAAAAGCTTGGAAACAAACTGTTGAAGAGGTAAAAAAGAAAGATAATCAAGTGCTATATAAAAATTGGAGGTAAAAATAGATGGCAAAAGAAAGTTCAAAATCGCTCGTTGAAATCATGAAAACAAAAATAGCAAATTCTGGCAATAAGAAAAGTGCTGTTTTTTATGTGAAAGCGGGCAACAAAGTACGTGTTAGATTCTTGCAAGATATGGAGGAAGGTTTTCAAGTTGACTTCCATGATAAGTGGGGAGAATTTAACCATCCATGTCTGTCATATTATGGTGAAAAATGCCCAAATTGTAAGAATCCTGAGGCAAGAACGACAAGCAATTTTGTATGGACTATTTGGAATTATGAAACAAAAAGAAAAGAATTGTTCGTGTTTAAGGCAAACAAATGTTCGCCAATTCCAGCATTAGTGTCTATGTATGAAACGTATGGAACGATTTGCGATAGAGATTTTGTTATCCAGCGAAATGGTTCTGGTACAGAAACGAATTATTCTGTTGTTCCAATGGATAAAAAAAGATTTAAGCTTGATGAGAACGCTTATTCAAAGAAAAAAGTTTTGAAAATGTTGCTTGAAGCTTTTCCTTATGATGACCTTGATGCTGAAGATTTAGATGACGAAGATGAAGAGAGAGAGGT
>ERZ1034739.221-NODE-221-length-18320-cov-73.941144_pt1 | contig 18320 bp, 13 predicted proteins | sample MGYA00520636_ERZ1034739 | MGnify/ENA primary metagenome ERZ1034739 (study PRJEB33766, sample SAMN09781703) | gut metagenome | biome: gut microbiome | host: Homo sapiens | place: Madagascar | study: EMG produced TPA metagenomics assembly of the PRJNA485056 data... | reverse complement strand
AATTTTGAAAAATAAAATTTCCCAGTCATGAGGTTATTATGGAGCGTTTACTAAATTAGAGTCATTACAAGCTGGAGTTTCAATGTCCAACTTCTTAGCTCTAATTACGTTTTTAACTCTAGCTCGTTTAGTATAAAAAGGCATTACTTCAACCTTTTCAGGCATTTGTCAAAGGCATCCTCTCATCTTACCTGTAGATGTAATATTGTCTCTTAACAAACCTTGATTCTTATCCATCTGATAGTAGATATCAATAATCTCATTGCTTTAGGTGGCACAATAGTTTCGGCAAACAATAAACCTCAGGCGGGCTGAGGTATACCGTGGATGAAATATCTGATAGAATAGCTAAGTATGTTAGATAAACATATTGAGGTGGCTAAAAGGTGTTAACACGGTTTATTGTTCACTCTCAAAAAGTACGAAACTAAAAAAAATTCCAAACTATAAAAGCAACATTTATAAACGGTTTAGCGGATTTATTTTTCTATCGCATGATTCGATAGTCTTGAGCCTATTCTAATCATTGGCTTCGACCAAATGGTTGATTTGTAAATTATTAGATCTGCGACCACAAATGGAACGAGTTTAAAATTGTAAACTCCAAATACTACTGAAACTAACCGCACTAATGCTATGCTAATGCTAACGCCCGTGAGGATGAACGATATTTACTTCCCCCACAACACCACAATATAACCAAGTTGGGAAAATTATACATTTTCAGTATGGCATTAACCGTACTAGAATTTAATTTTCAGACATTTTAAACATGCATTGACCGTAGAGGTGTTTTTTTTAAAATTTATCTTTCTTTCGATTCATTTTTTGTTCAACCCAATTCTTGGTATAACCTTTTGGTCGCATATATTGTAGGTCCTTTCATGCTAGTCTTTTTTAAACTTTCCTATTGGAAAAAACAAATTATAAAAAAATACTATCCAGAGCATTTGATCTTTATTGATTCTACAAGAGCCTTAAAACGATTAGTCCCCAAAACTCCATTACAACAACTCACCGTGGCACTTTGGGCTTCTACTCCCAATAGACTTAACTTTACCCAAGATGAATTTTTCAAAACGCATCCCATTAAAATACTGCGCATTGAAGATGGATTTATCAGATCAAACGGGTTAGGTAGTAAATACTTTTATCCCTATTCTCTCGTATTTGATGATTTGGGTATATATTATAATTGCCAAACCCCTTCACGCTTAGAGGTATTATTAAATACCTTTAGTACCAGGACCGACCAGGAAGAACTTAAAGCCCAAAGCCACAAACTCATCAGCAAAATAATTGAACTTAATATCACCAAATATGCGCAAGGCCCTCAAAGAACTTCCAATAGTCCTGCCTCCACAATTATCAACCATTAAACTCCATGGCTCTACTGACCAAGGAGCAAATTCAAGTTTTGAGCTCCGAAATCAAAACACCTCGCCTCTTGACCATTTATCAAACCGTAAAGAGGTACCTAATTTAGCAAATGCAATGCCTAAAGTTATACTAATACCTGGCCAAGTTGAAACAGATGCTTCAGTTATTACTTTGGGATGTGGTTACGATTCATTAAAACTCTTGCAAGAAGTTCGTAGAATGAACCCTCTATCTTTCATTATTTTTAAAATTCATCCTGACGTGTTATTTAGCTCACGCCAAGGTATTGCCAATCGTAAAGAACTTCTTAAATTCGCCGATTATGTTTGTAGTGACAACACACCCATTACAACTTTAATTGAACTTGCAGATGAGGTACATACAATCTCTTCTCTTTCTGGATTTGATGCACTAATTAGAGGAAAAAAAGTATTTACCTATGGCATGCCGTTTTACGCTGGTTGGGGGTTAACCACAGATCAAGCTGTTTGTACTCGTCGAACAGCCAAGCTTACACTTGAGGCACTTGTGGCATGTGCTTTAATCTTATACCCTAAATATTACAATTGGCATTTAAAACAACCTACTGATGCCTTCACAGCATGCTCAACCTTAGCCAAGGTTGCTAGTAGCGAACAAAATCGTATAATGCTACTTGGGGACTTATTTTTAAGAATTTGGCGCAAATTAGGATTACACCGATGAGAAACTTTTTATTCCTCCAGGGGCCCCACGGTACTTTTTTTCGCAATTTTGCCCATATACTTAAAAAGTCAAGCTATGGCGTATGGAACGTCATTTTTAATGGCGGAGATTTTGTGCTTTCAAACCATTTTCGTAGCACCTATTATTTTCATGGATGTATTGAAAATTGGCCTGCCTACTTTACGCAAATTATTTGTGAACGCCAAATTACAGACATTGTGCTTTACGGTGATAAAAGAGCATATCACAGTGTAGCCGTGCACATTGCTCGTAATAAAAACATTAGAATTTGGGTTTATGAAGAAGGTTATATCCGTCCTGGTTTTATTACCATAGAAGAAAACGGCGTTAACTCGCAATCGCTCATCCCAGCCATCTATAATGATGCCTTAAAAAAGTATGAAGCCTCCCAAAAGTTACCTCCGGAATACGACATCTCTAATGAGGCGCAACTTCCGGCAGTTAAACTTTTACCTAACCCAATGGTTAAACGAGTTTACTTAGCAGTTCTGTACTATCTTGGTATTTTTTTCTCATGCCATTGTTTCCATTTTACACATGGCACCGGAGTCAAGGATTTTTAGATGAAATAATTGGTTGGACGCTCAAGAGTCTACACAATTTTAGTTATAAAAAACGCAACCAAGCTATTTTGAATGAACTAAAAGACAACAGCCACAAATACTTTTTGCTCCCACTTCAGCTTGCGTCTGATGCTCAAATAAAATGTTGTTCAACGTTTAGAGACATTGCTGATGTTATTGAAACTGTGTTGTGTTCGTTTGCTCAACATGCGCCAAACAAGATGATGCTCGTTATTAAGCTTCATCCACTCGACAATACGTTTTTTAACTACCAAAAATTCATCAATAGCCTTTCGTTATCTTTAAATATAACCAACAGAGTTAAATTTATTATAAATGGCGAAAATCGGCAGCTTTTTCAAGACGCAGCAGGAGTTGTAGTCGTTAACTCAACCATGGGTATCAGCACCATATCTAATGGCTTACCTACCATTGCCTTAGGAGATGCAATATATACAGGCCCTGGCCTTGCTACTAATGCTTTTATTGGTGGGCATTTTCATGTTGAGGTATTAAATGAATTTTGGCAAAATCCAATTGCTCCTCAAAAGGAAAATGTACGACTGTTTTTAGCAATTTTAAAGAAGATTTCAATAATACCTGGTAACTTCTATACTAGGAAGGGCAGACACCAAGCTCTTGAATACTCCCTTATTAAATTTAAAATCAATAAACCAACAGGGATTGCAGCTTGCCACATCTTTAGTCGAGGTATCAGACGTATTCCGCACCTTGCAGCCTATCTTGCCGATATTACTAATGAATGCGTCATTGGGTGGGGTTATCGTCCTACTACCATTAAGGCTAGAAGTTATGCAACTAATCACGATATACCATACTATGCTATGGAAGATGGTTTTATAAAAACAGTAGGTTATGACATTGAGCATGCTGACAACCTAAGTCTTATTTTAGACCGACATGGAATTTACTATGACGGTCGTTCTGATTCAGATTTGCGTCGCTACATTGTTGATAGTAGTTGGTTCACGGAAGATCTAAAATTACGTGCCCATAACTTACTTCAAAGCATCGTGCGCCACAAGATCTCCAAATACAACATCATTGCACCAACACAGAATATAAGCACCAATGAACAATCTAGTTGTTTAAATACCCAAGCAACGAAGGAATTGCACCCAAGTCCAAATTCTGTACTTCTTATTGATCAAACTTTTGGGGATTGTTCAATTTCTTGTGGATTAGCCTCCGCAGAAATTTTTAATGAAATGCTAAAAGATGCACTTTTGCAACACAAGCCACATGAAATTTACGTAAAAATTCACCCAAACGTTTATTCGGGCACTAAAAAAGGATATTTTAACCCTAATAAACTAAGACATCAGGGGATCAATATTATCGACTGGCAATGTAATACCATTGAATTGGCCCAACTATTCCACAAGGTATACACCGTAACATCAGGCTTTGGGTTTGAAGCACTTCTATGTGGTGCCAAGGTAACTGTTTTTGGCTGTCCATTCTATGCTGGTTGGGGGCTTACACAGGACAAACTTATAGACATTAATCAAGAGCGGTTAAATAAATGCAACGGTATAGTGGATCTTGATCTATTAGTTGCTGCCGTTTTCTATAAGTATAGTATCTTTATCTCCCCTAAAACTGGCAAACGCTGTAGTCCTGAAGATGCTATCAATTATATTTTAAAAAAACGCAAATGCTAAAAATATAATGAGTCAGTTTTCAAGACAAAAATCTGAGATTTTTGTAATGAACTGATATTCATGATTATGGGAGAATGGATTCCCCGGGTTACTGGTGATCATGCTGCATCTCTAGCTGCCTCATAGAGCATTGCCGGATAATATACCGAAGCAGGCGTTACATTAGCTGATAGAACCTACGTATGTCCAAGCTGTGGCTTTACCATAGACAGAGACATCAATGCAGCTATCAACTTAAGAGAAAAGATGAAAAAGACTTTAGTAGGTGGAGTTACCGCCGAATTTATGCGCGTGGATCCCCATCGTTTGAACGAAGATTTAGCAATAAATCATGTAAAAGCGATGGCTTATGAAGCGCGAATTTAGTAAAAGGGTGAGTAAGCCTACAAAACAGTAGCTTATAAACTTTTTATAGATCTAAAATAACGGATGAAACTTAAGTTTAAGGCTTAGATAGAAAATTTTTTCATGTTGGTTTGATTTTTTCATAATGATATAATTGCGCTTCGTTTTAATTGTTGGTGGTAAAAGTTTTTGCTTTTACTTTTTTTAGCCGACAGGTGAGGAAATGTATACCTATGGCGACAGATCAAAAATTTGATAACTCGTTTAAGCTTCGTTACCTAAAACCAAAATTTTGGGTCAATTGGTTTTTATTAGGTGTACTTGGCGTTTTGAGCTTTATTCCGGCTCGAGTGCGAGATTTTTTTTGTAATTTAGTTGTTGGTTTATTGTCCTCATTTACTATTAAGCATAAAAAATTGTGCCTAATAAATTTAAAAGCCTGTTTCCCTGATTTAACTCTAAAAGAACGCAAATGTATTTACCGCGATAATCTCCGGGTTGGCCTTAAAGTAATATTAGGCTATGGCGAGCTTTTTTTTCGCGGTGACAAGTTTATTGAAAAGTCATTTATGGTTACCGGGCGTGAATATCTTGATGAAGCTTTAGCTACAGGGCGTCCCATTGTATTTATGGCCCCACATGCGTGGGCTATTGATAGATGTGGCATTTATTTATCAATGATTGGTTTACCAATGTGTACCATGATGCATTCATCTGGAAATGAAGTTTATGACTGGTTTATGAATTCCATGCGTCTTCGTTATGGGGGCAAGGTTTATGAACGAAATAGCGGCATTAAGTGCATTATTAGAGCTTTAAAAGATGGCTACCATGCTTACTTTTTGCCGGATCAGGATTTAGGTCCTAAGAGTGCGGTATTTGTGCCGTTCTTTGGTAAAGACAAAGCTTCCTTAGTTGTGCTTCCTAAAATCGCAGCCTTAAGTAACGCTATTATCGTGCCGTTTTTCGCATGCTATAACGAAGAACGTCATTGTTACGAAGTAGTGCTGGAAGAGTATTTTAAAAATTATCCTTCTGCTGATTTAACTGCAGATGTTCGTAAGATGAATGCGGCCACTGAACATCTTATTTTAGGGCGGGAAAAGCAATACATGTGGTTCTTAAAATATTTTAAGACTAATAAGCCTGGTGAAACTCAGATCTATGGATTGCGTAACCCGAAAGTGCAAAAGATGTATTTAGAGGATTAGTCTGAATAAAGGTGAGAGTTGTCTATCTTTGTAAAAAGAAGACAAAGCGTAATCAGAACCTAAGGCGCTTTCTTGCGGTAAATTTAAATGTAATACCTAGGAAAACTAAGTTAGGTTCAGGCGTAAAACTTAAGAAACTTAAGTAAACGCTTCACTTAAAAGTCCAGAAAAATGTAGTTTTTTAGTGGTTTAAAGCCGGTTGTTTTGTTGAGACAATAATTTGATTACTGTATAATGTGTGACGCTTTTCGGCTTTTGACCAAAATTATTTGATTTGGTTAGTCGAAATGGTGAAGGCGTTTCCCCTGGCATACGCCTGTGCGCCAGTAGGGGACGGAACAAGCTTCTTGTAAGTTTGTTTCAGGACGTAAGGCAGGCTTTTAAAGGTATAAACATGTTTTTTGATAAAATTGTTGCAGCTCCAGCAGACCCAATTTTAGGTCTCACCGAAGAATTCAAGAATGACCCCCGTGCCAATAAGATCAATCTTGGCGTAGGTATCTACAAAACCAACGAAGGCGTTACACCAGTTCTCAAGTGTGTAAAGAAAGCTGAAGAAATTATTTTCAAGAACGAAACCACAAAGAGCTATTTACCAATCGTAGGTACTCCTGAATACGGCCGTCTCGTTCGTGAACTCCTTTTCGGTAAAGATAGCGAAGTTATCGCTCATGACCGTGCTCGTACTGTACAGGGTCCAGGCGGTACTGGTTCTCTTCGTATTGGTGCTGACTTCCTCAAGCAGCAAAACGTAACTACCAAGGTTTGGATCTCTGACCCAACTTGGGCTAACCACTTCCAGGTATTTGGCAAGGCTGGTATCGAAACTGCTAAGTATAAGTACTATGATGCTACTACTCACGGTCTCGATTTTGAAGGCATGAAGGCTTCTTTAAAGAGCGCTAACGCTGGTGATGCAGTATTGCTTCACGCTTGCTGCCACAACCCAACTGGTATCGATCCAACTCCAGCTCAGTGGGAAGAACTTGCTAAGCTCGTAGCTGAACTTAAGCTTATCCCATTCTTTGACTTCGCTTACCAGGGTTTTGGTAACGGTATCGAAGAAGATGCTTTCGGCGTTCGTACTTTCCTTAAGTACAACCAGGAAGTGCTCATCGCTAACTCTTTCTCTAAGAACTTTGGTCTTTACAACGAACGTATCGGTGCTTTAACCATCGTTTCTGCTGATAAAGAAACTGCTGACCGTGTATTCTCTCAGATGAAGATTGCGGTACGTGCTAACTTCTCTAACCCACCTGCACACGGTGCTAACATTGTAACTACTATTCTTTCTAACCCTGAACTCCGTCAGATGTGGGAAGATGAAGTTAAAGAAATGCGTGACCGTATCAAGGAAATGCGTGAACTCTTTGTAGCTAAGCTTTCTGCTCTTGGTGTTCAGGCTGACTTTAGCTTTATTTCTCAGCAGTACGGCATGTTCTCTTTCTCTGGTTTAACCAAGGAACAGGTTGCTCGTCTTAAGGAAGAATTTGGTATCTATATCGTAGGTTCTGGCCGTATCAGCGTAGCTGGTATTACCACCTCTAATATCGATCCACTTTGCCAAGCTATTGCAAAGGTTCTTTAATTAGATATAGCTTTAACTGAACTCGGCAAGAAGTCCCCCACCTCTATAGGTGGGGGAGGATGTCACGGTGGTAGCTAAGCTTAAATAACTTAGAACGTAAGTATATTTAGAGCGTTAGAGATTCTATCTACCACCTTAAACTAGAAACGGAATGAAGATTTGGTTCTTGATCCCGTTTTTTTTGGCTTCTCGCTGGGTTATGCGCTTTGAATAGGTCCTAAATTAGGGGCTAGAAAGCCAGATCTGCCAAAAAATAGAATTTAGCCTAAAAAATCAAAGCTCTATAAATTGACTAATTGCGGTTGTGACTTTACAATTAAAGAAGTAGCCCTTAACAAGGGCTCTGTTTATCTATATTTCAAATTGATTACGGAATAATAATCTTTATTCCTTAAGTAAGATTCTTCAAATGACTGCAAAGATTTTTGACACCAGGATCAGCGAAATTACTCCGTTGCTTCCTCCGGTAGCTCTTATTGAAAAATACCCATGTTCCGATAAGGCTGCTCAGACCGTACTGCAGGGCCGTGAGGCTATTCATAACATCATGAATGGCAAAGACGATCGTCTTGTAGTAATTACAGGCCCATGTTCAATTCACGATGTAAAGTCAGCTATGGAATATGCCAACAGGCTGGCGGTGCTTCGCGAGAAGTATAAGGACTCCCTTGAAATTATCATGCGTGTCTACTTCGAAAAGCCTCGTACTACTGTAGGCTGGAAGGGACTCATCAACGATCCTTACATGAATGGTTCCTACGATATCAATGCAGGTCTTAAGATTGGTCGTAAGCTCCTCCTTGACATCAATGAACTCGGCGTGCCAACTGCCACCGAATATCTCGATGTATTAACTCCACAGTACCTCGACGAATTTATCGCTTGGGTTGCTATTGGGGCGCGTACTACAGAATCTCAGGTGCACCGCGAACTTGCTTCTGGTACTTCTGCTCCTGTAGGCTTTAAGAATGGTACTGATGGGACTGTGAAGATTGCAGTAGATGCAATTGTTTCTGCTCATTCACATCATACCTTCCTTTCTGTAACTAAGTTTGGTCATAGCGCTATCGTTAAGACTCTTGGTAACGAAGATTGTCATATTATTCTTCGTGGTGGTAGCAAGGGGACTAACTATGCTGCTCCTCAAGTACACGAAGCTGCAGAAGTGCTTAAGAAGGCTGGTTTACATCCTTCAGTTATGATTGACTTCAGCCATGCTAACAGTAGCAAGCAATTCAAGAAGCAGATGGAAGTTGGTGCTGATGTAGCAGGCCAAATTTCTTCTGGTTCAAATGAAATATTTGGTGTAATGATCGAAAGCCATCTTGTTGAAGGCCGTCAGGACCTCGTAAATGGTAGAGCTTGTGAACTTCTCTATGGTCAGAGTATCACCGATGCTTGTATCGGTTGGGAAGACACTGAAAAGTTACTCGGTCAGCTTTCTGATGCGGTAATCGCTCGTCGTAACAAGTAATTCATGCTGTCATAGCTTGTAAATGGCCGGGCCTTGTTTTTAGGTCCGGCTACTAATAGGGGAAAGAAATGACTCATTATTCTCTCGACAAGGATAAAATTAAGATTTTACTTCTTGAAGGTGTTGATCCTAGCGCGGTAGAGACCCTTAAAAAGGCCGGCTACACCAATGTAGAATATCAGAAGAAGGCTCTTGATCATGACGAATTAATTGAAAAGATCAAAGATGTTCACTTCCTTGGGATTCGTTCTAGAACTTACCTTACTGAAGATGTATTTGAAGCGGCCCACAAGCTTTGTGCTGTAGGCTGCTTTTGTATTGGGACTAACCAGGTAGATCTCGACGCTGCTCGTGCTCGTGGTATTCCTGTATTCAACGCTCCATATTCAAATACCCGTTCTGTAGCAGAACTCGTTACTGGTGAATACCTCCAGTTATTCCGTACCGTTCCAACTAAGAATGCTCTCTTACATAGAGGTGGTTGGGATAAGAATGCTAAGGGCTGTTACGAAGCTCGTGGTAAGACTATCGGGATCATTGGTTACGGTCACATCGGGACTCAGGTAGGTATTATTGCTGAAGCACTCGGTCTTAACGTAATTTTCTACGACGTAGAAAAGAAGTTAGTACTTGGTAACGCTAAGCAGGTTGACACTATCGATGAACTTTTTGCTCGTGCGGATGTTGTTACTATGCACGTACCTGAAAACGATAGTACTAAGCACATGATCAATGCTGATGCTTTCGCTAAGATGAAGGATGGCGTGATCTTCTTAAATGCTAGCCGTGGGACTGTAGTTGACGTTGATGCTTTAGCACAAGCACTTGAAAGTGGTAAGGTTGGTGGGGCTGCTACTGACGTTTATCCAACTGAACCTGCTAAAAATGGCGATCCATTCGTATCTCCATTACAGAAGTTCGACAATGTTATTTTGACTCCACACATCGGTGCCTCTACCGTTGAAGCACAGCGTAACATTGGGATTGAAGTTGCTGATAAACTTGCTACCTATTCTGACAACGGTTCTACTTTAACTGCTGTAAACTTCCCAGAAGTTTCACTTCCAGTTCAAGGCAACGTTAGTCGTTTGTTACACGTACACAAGAATGTTCCTGGCATCATCAACCAGATTAACAAGATTTTTGCGGATAAGAATGTAAACATTGCAGCGCAGTACTTACAGACTTCTCCAACTATCGGTTACGTGGTTATGGATGTTCATACTGATAATCCAGAAGAATTATTGCATGAACTTAAGGCCATTGACGGTACATTAAAGGCTAGAATTTTACTTTAAGCTTTTGGCTGGCTTGGGGCTGAACTTAGAAGTTGTTTGGCTGAGCTACGCTACGCTTAAATTTAAATTGCTACTAAAACTCCATTTATAGATTGCTATAAGTGGAGTTTTTTTTGCTGGGGCCGAAGGGATTGAGCGGAGGAGCTTGGATTTAAATGGGGGGATATTTGTTTACACGTATGCTCCTAAGGTTGATATTTGATCTCATATGGTGATATTCGGCTCTACGTTTTTGCATATATTTATTGGATAAAAAAGTTTGGTGTAAAGCTTGATTATCATCGCATTTTGTGAATAGGTTAAAACTAATGCAATTATTTTCCCCCGTTTTTTTGATAGCTATAGTCAATTCTTATATAAATGTAGAATGTGGGTTCTTTTTACTTTTTTAAGAACTTTTTAAGATTCAATATCTGGCAGACTATGCTTACGCGGGGAAAACATGTTAAGAATTAAAAAAATAGCATGGCATATATATTTAGCTATGGGAATTGTAGCAGGGTTGGCAAGTTATGGCATAACCCAGGCTGCAGAAGGTGATGGTGCTGCTGACGCGGAATCTAGTGCACAAAATCCGATTACTAAACCTCTAGGGGTGTCAAAAGATGACGTTCCGCCTAATGTTATGTTTGTTATGGGGCGTGACCATAATCTATTTACGGCTGCTTACTCTGATTATACGCCACTTACAGAAAATAACTCAGCCGATTATTTCTATACAATTTACCACCCTGAATTCATTTATGAAGGCATGTTCGCAAGTGATATGTGTTATGAATACAAGGATTTGTTAACTTCTGATTTGCCAAATCCTGTAGATGACTACAATAAAGCGTGGGTTCCGACCAGCATGGCTATGTCAAAGAAAGCTTCTTCAAAGGATGGAACAGTTTCGGCCGATGTTTACTATTGTGGTGATAAAAAATGGTTAGGTAATTTCATGAACTACGTTACCGCATCGCGCCTTGATGTCATCAAAACAGCACTTTATGGTGGCACTAGATTATTAAAATCAGATAATACACAGTATGACTATACATGGAAAGATAATAGCATTTCACCTGTTCTTACACATACAGATGTTTTGATTGATGCTCATGCTTGGGCCAAAGTGTTTTCACCAAAGATGTATGTAAACTACCATAAAGTCCCTAAAATTGATATTGAAGAAATTTCGGGATTACCAGCTTTGCCATCGTCTTCATCGTCTGATGGTACTAGCCCTGCTTATTTCTTAGGGGTGTTCCCAAAAGATTATAAACCATCTGGCTCTCCTCGTTTTCGGGTGGTTAAAGTAGAAAAAGCTAATATCCCAGGGGATCAAGGTAAATACGCTGTGGCCCAAGAGTGCGATGCCGGAACTGGCAATTGTGCTGTTTGGACGTGGATAAGCCAAGAAAGTGGAAGCAATAAAAACTTTAGAACAAAAGAAGATAATGTAAACAAATGGGCAACAAAAGTAGACGATGATTATTTGTTAAATGTGGTGGCGTGTAATCCAGCTTTAACCTCAAAAATCAATAATAACTGTAAAGAGTATGTGTCTAAAGAAAACCAAACTTACCATCAACCAGAAGGTATTGTGCAGTTATATGGCGTGGGAGAGCAAGCCCGCTTATATTTTGGTTTGTTAACTGGTGGTTGGGATTCAAATAGAACAGGGGCAATGTTGCGAGACAACATTAGTAACAAAAAGAATGAATACGATGAAAATACTGGTAAAATTATATACAAGACTTGTGATGGAAAACGCTGCGGTTTAGCAGGGTCTCTTGATCAATTCAAAATTATTAAAAACAATAACTACTATCTTGAGGATTGTAACCGAAATATTGACGTTCTTAAAGCTATGAATGGCACTGAAAAAAAGTGTGGTGATTGGGGGAACCCTATTGCTGAACTTTTGTATGAAAGCGTAAATTATTTTCAAGATAAAAATGTTGACCGAGATGGTAACACTTCGGGTCGTGAAGATAATATGAAGCTTGGTTGCGTAGCTAATACAACAACTAAAGACCTTATTGGTACGCGCCAAAACCCATATAGCAAATCTAATTATTGCGCCAAGGCTGTTAGCTTCATAATTTCTGACGAAGCGCCTTCTTTTGATGCCTTTGGTCAAGGTCCAAAAAGTTCCATTAAAGAGGACCAAGGGAAGATTACAGCTGAGCTTCAAAAAAGATTTAAAGTTTCTGGTAAGTATCTAGTTGGTTTAAGCACGACTACCACCTCTAATGAGGAGCTACACTATAAAGGTATGCCGACAATTAAAACTATTAATGATTTATCTGATGTAGTTGGGATTGCGCCTACCCAAGCTTTTAGTTACGGTAGCTACAATGTAGCAGGTGTGGCATCGCTTGCTTTAGGTAAAGATGCTGATACTCTCCCTTTATCAAATTCGGCGCGTCAAGTTAAAGAGAATTTTAATATGCAAACTTTTGTGCTGGCGATGAAGCCAAATATGCCAGAAGTTAAAATTCCCGTTAAAAATGGGGTTGTGCGTTTAATTCCATTAGCTAAGTCGCCAGCTGAAGCAGGTGCTATTGAAAATAAAGATCCGAGTAATGATGATGCCTCTAAAACTACAGCATATCAATTACAGTCTACTAACCAAGTTGCAGGTTTTTACATTCAATACTCAACTGACACAGAAGGTCTTTTTCACGTAAGTTTTGAAGATTTTCAGTATGGGTCTGACTTTGATATGGACTGGGTTGTTGGTTATAAATATAAAGTAATTGATGGAACAGACGGTAACCAATATGTTCAAATAACAATGCTCCATGAAGATGGGGATGTCTATACTCCTCAACACGGTGGTTACGTGATAAGCGGGGTTGATTATAGCGGGACTTATTTAGATTTAGCTAAATCATCATCTTATTACCTATTTGATGAACAGGGTAATTTCTATTCTCTTGATAACTATATAAGTGATGCTGGTTTTTATGTATGTAAGTCTGAATCTTCAGGAAAAAATTTCTTGGATTGTTTGGTTGATCCAAGCAAAGACTTACCTACAAGTATGGATTTTAATGGCGGAAGCATTGTTTCACAGTATGAAGCTATCATGAACAAAAAAGCTGATGTAAATACAGGAGAAATTTGTTCCGACGCTTCCGATAATTGTCGCCCAATTTATTATATGCCACGTTACATGTTTAGCCGTTATGCTGATTATTACCTAAATAATGGCAAATCTAATAATTTCTTTAAGTTTGATATTAACGATATTGACATGAGATTAGTGGGGGACCGCGCGCGCGTCTTAAAGGAAACATCTCAAGTAGGCTGGAATGGTGAAGAGAACCACGCTGAATTTAAAAAAGCGTCAGACGGCAATGCCGTGGGTATAACATACTCAAGTCGTATTTTTAAAGTAAGTAAGAGTGATAGTGGTGACGTTTGGTTAAAGAGTCCTTTATGGTATGCCGCAAAAGCTGGCTATACCTTTGACCAACGTGATGGTAACGACAATGCTGACCCGGTTAACTTTTCATATGTAACTAACCCGGCAGAATTCCGTAAAAATATCAGAAAGCTCATCAATCTCTTGTTATCTAGTTATCATTCGGCTTCTTCATTTGTACTTCAAACTACAGCCTCCACTAGTGGAACTGCAGTTTATGCTACATCTTATAACCCAATGAATTGGTTTGGTACGATTTATAAGTCTCCAGTTGATGGGGCTACAGGAAGTTATAACTTTGCAATTTTAAACGATCTTAAAGGTTGTTGGGAAAGCGGGTGTGAAGCCTATGAACAGAATGGATGGTGGAATGCAGCGTATGAATTTTCTAAGATGACGCCGGAAGACCGTTTAATTGTAACTTATGACAATGAGCTTAAACGAGTTTATGTGAGTCAAAATGATGCTAACGATGAATCTACAACCTTGGCAGATTTGGGGCTTGATATTTTTGGCACGGATGGAATTGAGCATCCAACAGACACTCGTTTAAAATACATTATACGTTGGTTAGGAGGCGAAGCAAAACATGAAGGCTCAATTGAAGAATATGAACAAGCTGTAGCTACAGACGATTTTAACGTTTTACGTGAACGCAAAGAAGGCGAAAGACACTTTGTATTAGGTGATATCGTTAATTCTGACGTGGCGGTGGTTCAAGCTGGCAACCAATTCTTACTTGCAGTAGGAGCAAATGATGGGATGCTACATATCTTAGATGAAGCTACTGGTAAACCACTAGTATCATTCATTCCAACTGAAGTGCGAACTGAAATCTTGCGTACAGCTGAAGTTTTGTATGAAACTAACCATAAGTTCTTTGTTGATGCTACCCCAAAAACTTTTAGTAAAACTATTGATGGTACAGTACACACTTATCTTTATGGCACTTTAGGCCTTAATTTTAAGGGTGGTTATTTACTTGATTTAACTAAAATTTTTGGTACTCAAAACTCTAATGCTGAAGAAAGATTTGAGGATATCAAATCTGACCTTTATGGATGGGAATTAAAATCTTCGGATTCTAATTTGGTAGGTCAATCTCGTGAAGCTCCAATTTATTATTCAGTTAATAATAAAGACTACTTCATTTACTCAAGTGGCTATAATGCTACTAAACCAGGGGTGCTTATAGTTCAAGGGTTTAACGATGATGGCAAGGAGCCAAAACTTAATGTAAAAGCAGAAATTCTTTTAGGTGATAAGGCTAATCGTGCGATTTCACCGATTGAAATCTATGCTCGCCAATCCTCTAAGGGCTTGGAACCAATCTCTATGTTTGTGGGAGATACCTTAGGTAGACTCTATCAAATCAAGCTTAATGGGGCTGTCAGTGGCAGACCTGATTGTTGGGGTTATGCAAATAAAGAATGTTCGGGAGTTATAAATTCCGGTGAACAGGCTATAGATTATCAACCTCAAGTTGCCTTTGAAGCCAAAGATGAAGATAATAACCCACAAATGATCACTGCTCGTCCGGCTGTGGCTTCGTTAACATCAGGTGGATATGCAGTACTCTTTGGGACTGGTTCTTATTGGACTCCGTTTGATGATACGCCAGATTCGCTTAAGCAAGTACAGACTATGTATTGTTTAAATCGCGACAATGGTTCTTCAACTGGAACTAATATCATGAATAGAGACATGTTGATGCCAATTGTGCGCGTGAAAGATAGTAATACCTGCGAACGAAACGAGTTTAATGGCTATGCTGAGGGGAAATGTACAGGTAATTGGGTGGCATCAACCACTCCTACTGATAATCAAAGCCTTAAAAATGGTTGGTACATGGACCTTAATGCGTTCTCTGGCAAAGGGGCTGACGTTGCTACTGGCGAACGTATCTACCGTAGTCCATTAGTTATCAATAAAACTGTTTATGTTGTCAGTGCTATACCAAATGTTTCTGATTCTTGTGAAACAGGGGGTAGATCTTACCTATATACCATGAATGTGGATAATGGTACTACCGTCCTACAACAAGAAATTAAGGGTTTGGCTAACGAAATGGTGGCTACTGTGCATGATGGACAGTTAATTGTACAAGTGCCTTACGATGGGAGTGGTGATAAAACCACTGAATCAGGGGTCGCTGCTCTTGCAATTCCTGATAAGAGAACTCCAAATATGCGTAGAGCAAGTTGGATTCGCTTGTACTAGGAAATTAAAAGTTAGAACAGGTTAGAACTCGTTGTATTTCTAACCACAAAACTAAAATTCAAAGCCTTAGGAAATAGATTTTTCTAAGGCTTTTTTGATTATTGGGGCATAGCTAAGTAGTTGCTTGGAGGTCGGCCTAAATGTTTTTCACATACGCCTTACTTTGAATTTTTGGTGGGGGATTTCCCTATTTTTTTCATTCTTACTTTTTTCGCTTCTATCTTTTCCCATTTCTATCTTTTTTCCTTATATTCTTAAAATTGTTGATTATTACTATCACATTGTTTATGTGGTGTGGCTTTTGTATAATTTGTATAATTAAAAATACGTTTCGTTTGAATATCAACGTTTGGCTTGGCCTTGGTTAAATTAGTGGTGGAATGATTTTTAATCATGGTTGAATTTAAGTTTAATCAAGAGCCAAATTGTTAAAGTTAGCCATGAGCTAGCTACTAGTTAATCGTTTGCCAAGCTTGCCTGCTGTAAAATGGTTTAGTTCTAGTTCTTTTGGCTAGTGAGATTTAATTAGAGCTAACAAATTGAATTATTTAAACGTTGGATTTTAATTCGTATATTTTTGTTTTTATTAGTTTTTACGCGTTAGCGATGGAGTTTTACATGAAAAAATCTAACCTATGCTGTGTTTTTGTTCGTCAAGCAGTCACCTTGGGGCTTGGGTTGGGATTACTTATGGGATGTGCTACTCACAGCGAGAAGCAGCCTAAAAACAATGAAGCTGTAAACTATGATTCTATTGCTCCGGTAACTTGTAAAGATACAGCTTTAGATGATTGCGTGTGGGCAGAAGATTATGTAAACGCCTTAGGGGAAAAGTGTGCGGTAGTGTTAACGGCTGGCGAAAAAGAAACTTTTTGTCGTAGCCTAGATGGTAACGTTCGTAAACTTAAGCAAATTTCTAAGTAATTTGGGATTAAATTTTTAGGAAGATATTAGGATTTTAGGTAGTTCATAAGTTTATGTAAGTTTATGCGTAAACGAGATCTTATTAGGTCATTGACTGTTTTATATTTGCGCTAATTGGAGCCGGCTATTTCGATGCAAGGTTGTAAGCGATTAAAAACAATTCTCCAGAAGAATTTACAAGCTTTAAATTTGATAGCTTTGAAGAGGCTTTCTTATAGTGTTAGAGCTAAAGCCACTAAAACTACTAAAATTACCAAAGCCACAAAGGTAACAAAAGTAACTAAAGTAACCAACGCTCCAAAGCTTAAAAGCTGTTTAGCTCATTTCAAACTAGTTCTTTGGGGGATGGTTTTAGTTGGAAGCTTTGGGGGCGGCATAGGAATTGCCCACTCTGAGGTTATTGAGGGCTGGACTTTAGAAGCAGCCTCGTCTCAAGTTAGCGAAAAAGGTTCGCTAATCTCAGAACTTGTATGGCGTCAAAAAGGCTTAGTTAGATCCTTTGAAATGCGTATAGGTTGTCGTCATTCTGTTCCTGTGCCGGGGATAGTTCTAAGAATGCCTGCGTTATCTACTGATATTATGGAACCTGAAAACAAGGCTGTAGTCTTTTTTACGGATGAACCTGATGATCCCCGTAAGTACGTGTCGGGGATCGTGTTGTCGGTTAGAGTTGAAACCGGAGATATCGTCATGGTTCCGACAGGTAATGCCGAACAAAGCGCCAAACTTGAAGAAGCTTACCGTTTAATGTTGAGTAGATCCAAAGCGGGAACGGACAATGTATCTTTGTTCTTTGTCCAAAACCGTCACCGGGAACGCATTGACCTAAGTTTAAAAAACTTTGCGCAAAACTACGAGGTTATGCGCTCAAGCTGCAATGAGCTAAAGTAAAGTTTTTGCTGATGGTGTGGCTTTGATTTGTTGATTGCGTAGCCTAGTTTTTGGTTATTGAAAGTTTTCGTGCTTTCTAGCGTTTGCTTTGATCTTATCCTTTTCTTTTCTTTTCTTTTCTTTGGACCTCGCTTTACCTTGTAGCTTATCTTTAGCGTAATATCCTGTAGCTTGGTCTTTAGCGTAATACCTTGTAAGTTAACTTCTTTAGGATTTAATTGTTTAAGTATTAAAAAAGTAGCTTTAAAACAAGTGCCACTAAAACAATTACCATTTCCTAAAGGAATCCTTCCCATATACCAATATCGACCATTGGCCTCAACTCATCAGTAAACGTTACTAGTGAAACGCTTGGGATTAATCGGCCCCAAAATTGACTAACAGCCTTTATGACACGTTGTCGAAAATTTGCCGACTTCGGCTAAATCTTGCCGGTAATTTGGTGGAACTAAATTTTTTTTGACGAAATTATAGCGTCGTTATTTGGAAGATTAGGGCGAATTTTTGGGGTCGATTAAATGATGTTTAAATAAAAATATGTGTTAAAACTGCAAATTTCGCTATAACGGCGTGAGTTTTTCGCTGTAGACGGCGTGCCACTTT
>ERZ1034739.219-NODE-219-length-18428-cov-95.506450_pt1 | contig 18428 bp, 12 predicted proteins | sample MGYA00520636_ERZ1034739 | MGnify/ENA primary metagenome ERZ1034739 (study PRJEB33766, sample SAMN09781703) | gut metagenome | biome: gut microbiome | host: Homo sapiens | place: Madagascar | study: EMG produced TPA metagenomics assembly of the PRJNA485056 data... | reverse complement strand
AGGATAGCATAGCTATCAAACTTCTTTATAATTACTCTAATGAGTAATTACGAAGCTCCCACCTCTTTAGGTAGTGAGTAGTTCACAACAAGAAGCTTTAATTGAAATTAAAAGCTCAAAAATATAACAGAACTTCCAGAGTAGGTTCTTTTTATCATTGCAGGAGATGCATCGAATGTTAAAACGCATTATTACTGGTATCATCTTGATACTAGCGGCTTATTTTTGGATCTATTCCACTAACGATGCAGTGTTTGAGGCGGGAACTTTAATCATAATTTTAGTTGGTGGTTGGGAATTTGGCCGTTTTCTTACAGCTAAAGATGAGTCAGGAGTTCGTAAGTCTGATTATCTAGTTCAAGGTCTATGTGCGCTTTTAAGTGCGGGGGGCATGGCATTTCTTTTACACGGATCTACTCCGCTAGCCACTTTAGTTCCAACCTTAAAAACTCCTTTAGCCGTCATTTGTAATGACGCGGCTTCCAATTTGTTTCTATATTTTGCCTCTATTTGGTGGCTACTCGTATTATTTATGATTTTAAAATATAGCCTTGGGGAAAAGCTTATTAAAAGCCGGGTCTTACGAGCTATTGGTGGTGTGCTCACCTTGATTCCATTTGGTTTTGGTTTATATATCCTGCGTTATCAAGATGGGATTGCCTCAAATGTAGGGAGCACCTGTTTGTTAGCGGTAATGATTCTGGTATGGTGTGCTGATAGCGGAGCTTATTTTACGGGTAAGGCTTTAGGCCGTCATAAGATGTGTCCTCGCATTAGTCCAAATAAGACTATCGAAGGGTTAGCAGGTGGCTTAATACTTTCGGTTGCAGTGTTTGTCGGGATGTATTTCTTAGGCTTGTATGGCGCTACTTACAGTGCTAATTTCTGGGCTCTTTTCTGTGCTGCTGTTGCAACCACAATTATCTCTGTATTTGGTGATTTAATTGAAAGCATGTTCAAAAGAGAAGCAGGGATTAAAGACTCAGGGGTGATTTTCCCAGGGCATGGCGGCATGTTAGATCGTATTGATTCTTTGTCAGCGGCGATCCCGGTTTTTGTGGTGGTGTACGCTTTAGTAGAGAATTTTACGCGTTAACATCTATAAAAAATTAAATGAGTTTATAAGAGACCTTATAAAATAACTTGTAAGAACGCTTGTAAGCTTAAAAGACTAAATAACAAAAAAAACTAAATAACATTAAACTAAGACTAAGAACAAATATAAATAGATAAATGGATTGACCATTATGAATAATGTAACGGTGCTAGGTGCAACTGGTTCTATTGGAACCAGTACACTTGATGTCATCAGAAGAAATCGCGATAAATATGCGTTATTCGCTGCTACCGCCCACAAAAATGTGGACAAAATGTTAGGCATTATCCGCGAATTCAATCCGCGGGCCGTGGTGATGACTGATAAAACAGCCTACGATGAGCTTGTGCAAAAATTAGCCCAAGAAAACCTAAAAGGCACTGAAGTTTTGTTCGGACGTGATGAAATGTCTGCGGTGGTACAATCTGCTGAAAATGATAGCGTTATGTCTGCAATCGTTGGGGCGGCAGGGTTAAAGCCGACTCTCGACGCAATTACTTGTAGCAAGACCATTTATCTCGCTAACAAAGAATCTCTAGTTATGAGTGGACGCATCTTCGTTGAAGCAGCTAAGCGCTATAAGGCTAGAATTTTACCTGTGGATAGCGAACATAATGCGATTTTCCAGTGTCTCCCAGAAAAAGGACAACAGCGCATTGGTTATTGCGATTTAAAAGAAGCTGGCATTAGTAAAATTCTTTTAACCGGTTCTGGTGGGCCATTTAGAGAACGTGAATTATCGACTTTTACTGATATTACGCCAAGTGAAGCGGTCAACCATCCAAATTGGAGTATGGGATACAAGATTAGCGTAGATAGTGCTACTATGATGAATAAGGGGCTGGAATTTATTGAAGCTAAGTGGCTCTTTAACGCTAAGCCTGAACAAATTCAAGTAGTTATTCATCCGGAATCAGTGATTCACTCAATGGTGCAATATGTTGATGGTTCAGTTTTAGCTCAATTAGGTAAGCCGGATATGCGAACTCCTATTGCGCGGGCTATGGCTTGGCCTGAACGCATTAGCTCTGGGGTTGAAGCTTTAGATTTCTTCTCGTTAGGTTCTTTAACTTTTAGAAGTCCTGATTTTGCCCGCTATCCATGTTTACGTTTGGCTATGGATGCGTGTGCTACTTCGCAAGGTGCTACCACCGCAGTTAATGCGGCCAATGAAATTGCTGTAGCTGCGTTTTTAAATGGTGAAATTAAGTTTACCGATATCTATAACGTTTGCGCTCGGGTGACAGAGCATTTTGCTAAGGCTGATGATAGTGACCTTAATTCTATTTTACATATAGATATGGAAGCGCGAGCTCGTGCTTTTGCTGAATTAGGTAAGCTATAGTTTTATGGGTGAAGTTAGGCTTTAAGGTTGGTTTTAGGGGTGATTTTAAGACTAGCCTTAAAGTTAGGATGAAAGCGTATTAGAGGCCTAAGTTAAGCCTACTCCACTTGGTCTACATAATGCTTTAGTCTAAGTGGATTATTAAGAAAACTAGGTTTATTTGGAGCTCCTTACTGCTTTAATGCGCTTTAAAAGTAAAAATTACGTAATTAAGGGAACCAAAAAAAGATATAAAGGTCTCTTAATAGTATCTAGCTACTAAAAGCAAGTTTATTAAGCTAGTTTGCGCTAAAAAAGCTCAGGATAAAGGTTTATTTATTGTCCGATTCTTCGGACATGGAAGACGCATGGAAATTTTGCAGAACATTTTTTACTTTCTCGTCGCGATTATTGTGCTAGTTGCAGTACATGAAGCAGGCCATTTTTTAATGGCCCGAGCGTGCGGGGTATTCGTTGAACGTTTTTCTCTAGGTTTTGGGCCGGTTTTGTTTTCATACAAGAGCAAAATTGGAACTGAATACTCAATATCTCTAATCCCTCTTGGTGGCTACGTCAAAATGTATGGCGAAAAAGCGGAAGGGGAATCGGTATTAGAAGCTAAAACGGCGCCTGAATCTGAAGAACCAGCAGCTCGCGCAATAGAAGAGCAAGTATGCATAGATCCGGAGCGAATTCATGAATCATTTGCCCATAAAAAAGTGTGGCAACGTTTCCTCATTGTGGCTGCCGGCCCATTTTGCAATATTATTCTCGCGTGGATTTTGTACACAGCCACCTTTATGGTGGGGGTTCAAGATTTTAAACCTGTGTTTAACGTGGCTCCTAATACTCCAGCGGCTATAGCAGGTCTGAGAAATGGCGATCTTATTAAGTCTGTTAATGGGACTGAAGTTATTGATTTTGAGGAAGCTATCTACCACTTATTAGCTAATATTGGTGATGAAGTCGAACTTACTGTAGCAGGTGACATTGGTTCAGCTCCGGTGCGTACAGTTAAACTCTCATTAGCTGGTTGGGAAATGGACCCAGAAAAGAGAAAATTCTTAGATGATTTGGGTCTGGCTCCAAAACAGGTCGAAGCTTCGCTCGTATTAGCCCATATTGAAAAAGATTCAGCGGCAGCTAAGGCGGGGCTTAAAGTTTATGATAAATTGATTTTCTCTAATGGGGTTAAAATCAATTCATGGGATGAGTTAAGTCAGCAAATTAGAAGTTCATTGGGCACACCACTTGAATTAAAAGTGGAACGTGGAGAGGCTGTAAAGTTTGATTTCTTAGCTTCCATTCCTGCCCAGATGATTTCCCAAAAGGAACAAGCCGAACTCGCTTCTTTAAAAGCTAAAGGGCAATTAACACGCGAAACTGTAACCTTAACATTGGTCCCAAAAGTTATTGAAAGCTACGGGAAAAGTAGGGGCTATGCCGGTATTGGTCCGTTTGCCTATCCTGTTAAGGATGCTTTTTTTGTACGTCAATATGGTATGATTGATTCAGTGATTGCAGGGTATAATAAAACTCTAGATATGAGTTTAGTGACCTTTAAGATCATTAAGAAATTTATTACCGGTGATATCTCACCTAAAAATGTATCTGGACCTATAGGCATTGCCAAAGGGGCAGGCCTAACGGCAAGATTAGGGCTTGAAGTCTTCATTGGTTTCATGGCTTTAATTAGCGTTAATCTTGGGGTCCTAAATTTATTACCAGTGCCAGTCTTAGATGGGGGCCACCTTTTCTTTTACATTATAGAAGCTATCCGTGGCAAGCCTCTTCCAGAAAAGGTTATGACGGCTTTAATGAAGACGGGGTTATTCCTGTTGCTTCTTTTGATGGTATTGGCTATGTTTAATGATATTTACTTCAATTGGTAGAAAAATAATGAGCGTATATAGGAAATTATTAGCTGGCGGGATACTTGCAGCAGCAGTAGGCGGAGCGTGCCTTAATCAGGCTGTGGCTATAGACGACGATGCGGCTGTTACCTCAAAGACTCACGAATTTACCGTGAAGGAAATTAAAGTTACTGGGTTGTACCGCGTAACTAAAGGGGCGGTATTACTGGCGTTACCTATTCAAGCTGGTGATTCAGTGACTATGGATGACATCCAAAAAGCTCTCAAAAAGGTTTATGCGACCCATAATTTCGATAATATTTCGGTGTCATATGATGATGAAACTGGCGTCTTAAATTTAAAGATGACGGAACGTCCAACTATCGTCAAAATTTCATATGCTGGTAATGATGCAATCAAGACTGATCAGATCGAAGATATCATCAAAGCTCAAGGCGTATCGGTTGGGGAAACTTTAGATGTAATTAAGCTTAAAGACCTCGAACGTTCTTTAGAGGATTACTATCATGGCATGGGGCGTTACCAAGCTAAAGTTAAAGCAATTTTAGTTTATTTACCACGAAACCGTGTGGATGTTAAATTTAATTTCACCGAAGGTGTGGCCGCGAAAATTGAACAAATCAATATTGTGGGTAATAAAGCTTTTGACGATGAACGTTTGTTAGCGCAAATGGAACTACGCGACCAAGTGCCTTGGTGGAATTTTATTGCTAGCCGTAATTTTAATGCCCAAAAGTTTAATGGTGATATGGAAACATTGCGTTCCTACTACATGAACCGTGGCTACGTTCGTTTTTCGATCGATAGAACTAGAGTTGAAGTTACTCCAGAGCTCAAAGGCGTTTACTTAACTATATCTTTGACTGAAGGCGAACAATATACACTTGATAAATTTAATATTATCGGTGAAACCTATGGGCATCGCGATGAAATGCAAGCTTTGATTCCGCTAGAAAAGGGCGATATTTATAATGCAGCTCGCATTGCGCACGCGGAAGAAATCCTTTCTGATTATATGGGTAAATACGGTTATGCTTATACCAAGGTGCATGCTATTCCAGAAATCGATGATAAAAACAAGCTAGTTTCGCTTAAATTCAACGTTGAACCAGGTAAGCGTATTTACGTAACTGATGTGCAAATTAAGGGTAATACCATTACGACTGACGATGTTATCAGACGTGAAATTCGTCAGATGGATGGAACCTGGCTTTCAAACGAAAATATTAGAGTTTCTAAACGTCGTTTAAATCAGTTAGGGTTCTTTGAAACAGTAGAAGTTGAACCAAAACATGCTGGTACTGAAGTGGATACCGTCGTTGTAGAAGCTAAAGTAAAAGAACGTCCAACCGGTTCGATTAAAGCTGGTATCGGGTACGGGACTCAAACTGGGATTAATTTAAGTGGGGAAATTTCACAAAATAACTTCCTAGGTTACGGTGGGCGTGCAAGTATTGGGATCAACACTAACAAGTACGACAAAAAGCTCGAACTTTCTTATAACGAACCTTACCTTACTGTAGACGGTCTCAGTCTTGGGGCTAGCATTTTCTACGAAGATTTTAAGGCGGGCGATGCTAATATCGTAGACTATAACAACACGAAGTATGGGGCTGGTCTTAACCTTGGTTACCCACTTGATGAACACAATTATATCACCTACGGGGTTGGTTATGAGCATAATAAGCTTTCACAAACTAGTGCTTATGCTCAGATCAAACGTTTCTGGAGTATATATGCTTCCGAAGACCGTACGAATAATGAAGTAGTGTTCCAAAACTATAAGCTATCACTCAGCTTCAATCGTAATTACCTCGATAAAGGGGTTTTACCAACTAGTGGGGATAAGCAAAATCTTCGCTTCTATGTCACAGTGCCTGGTTCTGATACTCAGTACTACAAGATGAGTGCTGATACCACTCATTTCTTCCCATTAGATAAAGAAAGTAAGTTTATTATTAACTTCCGCGGTAAAGCGGGATATGGTAATGGCTACGGTGATAAAGATGGGTATGACCAGATCCTTCCATTCTTTGAAAACTTCTACTTAGGTGGGGATGAATGGCTACGTGGCTTTAAGTACAATGCAGTAGGTCCACGAGCTTTGTATGCAACGTCTTATATGGGTAACCGCACAGTATTAGCAACAAATACTTCAGTTGGTGGTAATGCTATTTTAGCAGGTAGCTTACAGCTTATTGTACCGACTCCATTTGCTGAAGAAGGCTATGAAAATTCTTTGCGTACCTCGCTCTTTGTTGACGTTGGGACTTTGTGGGATACCAATTATAATCCGGATAACTATTCGCAATGTATGTTCAATTGTGAATATATGTATGATTTCTCTAGTCCAAAACACTATCGGGCGTCAGCAGGGGTAACATTATCTTGGATTTCTCCTCTAGGCCCATTAGGCTTTACCATTGCTCGTCCGCTTAAGAAACGAGAAGGGGATAAGACTGAATTCTTCTCCTTTAACATTGGTCGAACCTTCTAAGGATGTGGATAAACCGCTTAAATATGGAGATTTATTGTGGCGTAAATAATAATTTACGCTACTTTAAGAGAAGCGCATTAGTCTTGCTATCGCTCATGCGCTATAATAAATGCTAGGACTTAACAGAGGTTGAGAAAAGTACACAAATTTCTGATTGTTTGCGTAAGGTTGGTTTTTTGTGTTTAAGGCTCTGTTATGATGAATTAGGTTGAGCTACATAGGGATGTAGTTTTAAACCTGTTGATAAACAAAGGTAAAATTACAATGAAAAACGTATTAAAGATTACAATGCTTTCTGCTGCTTTGGCTCTTGGTTCTTTTGGGGTGGCTCAGGCTGCTGATCAGAAGATTGGGACTATCAATGTTGGTTATGTGATGAACAAAATTCCTCAGACCAAGGCTGCTGATGCGCGTGTTAATGCTGCTTTGGCTTCAAAGAAGAAGGGTCTTGATAAGCTTCAGAGCGAAGCTCAGGCTTTACAAAAGGTAATTGCCGACCCTAACACTACCCCTGAAGTACGTCAGCAAAAGCAACGTGAAATGCAGCTTCTCGATGCTCAGTTTAAAGTAAAGCAAGATGAATACGTACAAGAAGCACGTAAGCTTTCACAAAAAGAAATGATGGATATCGAAAAGAAAGTTGGCGACGCAGTGGAAAAGGTAGTTGAAAAAGAAGGCTTTTCAATGATTATTGAAGCGCGTAGCGTTATTAGCCTTAAAGACAAGTCAGCAGATATTTCTGATAAGGTTATTGAACTTGTAAGTAAGAGCAAGTAATATCTCCCGCAAACGAGAGTTCATAAGCTTGGTTTAGGTTATCTAAGTTAAATTATGGACTTTGCTTCCGGGTACCAGGAATTTGCTTCTAGGTAGTATTTGCTTCTAGGTAGTATTTGCTTCCAGGTAGTATTTGCTTCCAGGTATAAGTATAGGCCGGTATTAAGTTACCGGCTTTGCGTTCTTTAAGAATCGCAATTATTGAAGGTTGTCCATGAAAGTTACATTAAAAGAACTGGCTCAAAAGCTTGAGGCCAGAATCATCGGTGATGAAAACAAAGAAGTGGTGCGTATAGCCAATTTAGGCACAGCCAAAGCTGATGAGATCAGCTTCTTGTCTGACAAAAAAATGCACAAGTATCTAGCCGGAACTGGCGCTGGTGCTGTAATTTTGCGTGAAGAAGATTTGCCACCGGAACAAAAGACTTCCTATTTAGTAGTCTCAGACCCTTATGTTGCCTTTGCCTTGACTGCTCAAATTTTTGATACCACTCCTCCATGTGCGGTAGGCATTCACCCAAGTGCAGTTATTGCCCCAAGTGCTAAACTTGGTGCTAATGTTTCTGTTGGCGCTAATGCGGTAATTGAAGAGGATGCAGAAATTGGTGAAGGGGCTCAGATTGGGGCTGGTTGTTTTATTGGTAAAAAGGCCAAAATAGGTCGTTTCACTAAGCTTTGGTCTAATGTTTCAATTTATCATGATTGCGTTGTGGGTGATTATTGCTTGTTCCAAGCTGGGGCGGTAATCGGTTCTGACGGTTTTGGTTATGCTAATGCTAAAGGCACTTGGATAAAGATTCCACAGGTTGGCCGAGTTGTTATTGGTAACCATGTTGAAATCGGGGCTAACACCACTGTTGACCGCGGTGCATTAGATGATACAGAAATTGCTGACAATGTTATAATAGACAATCAAGTAATAATTGCGCATAATGACAAGATCGGTTATGGTTCAGCCATCGCCGGTGGGGCTGTGTTTGCAGGGAGTGTCGATCTCGGTCGTTTCTGCTCCGTAGGTGGAACCTCAGTCTTTAATGGTCATTTGAAGGTTTGCGATGGTGTTCAGGTTCTCGGTCAGGTTGGTTCCGATATCAAAGAATCTGGAAAATATTTTTCGTATTGGCCGGTTCAGGATGCTAGATCCTGGTTACACTTCTTAGGCAGAGTCAACAAGATTGAGGAGCTTACCCAGCGCCTGAAGAATGTTGAAAGTGTTTTGGCAGAAACTAATAAAAATAAGGAATAGATTTTGAGTAACTCTAACAATCAATTGGACATTCAGCAGATTCTTGAGCTTTTGCCGCATCGTTATCCGTTTCTCTTGGTTGACCGTGTGCTTCACTATGATATCACGGGTGATCGCAAGATTCTTAAGGCCGTAAAGAACGTTTCTTTTAATGAACCATTCTTCCAGGGGCACTTTCCAGGCAAGCCTGTTCTTCCTGGCGTGCTCATTCTTGAAGCTATGGCTCAAGCAACTGGGGTTTTAGCATTTACTATGGTTGGTAAGCCACAAGCTGACGAACTTTACTATTTTGCTTCTATTGATAACGCTAGATTTAAGCGTCCAGTAGTACCAGGTGATCAGTTGATTCTTGAAGTTGAATACTTAAAGGAAAGACGTGGCATCGCTAAGTTTACTGGGGTTGCTTCAGTTGATGGTGAAGTTGTATGTTCTGCTGAATTGATGTGCGCTAAGCGTCGTGGCTAAACATAAGAGCTAACATATTTATTTGACCGGGTGATTTAGTTATTCGTTAAGATTTTGGGGAAAGCCAAAGTAAGTGTGACTTATAGGTTTTCTTAAATATAAATGAGTTAATTAACACGATTTGGTCCGGTCTAGTCTATTGATTTAGACCCCGAGACCAGGCGGATATGGTTTGTCCGGCCTGGTTTCTGTTTAAATGCAAGTTCTAAAAATTTAAAGCTTGGTTTTAGAATGAATTCATTTAATCAGCGTGGCGCAAGGATTGAAGCTCTGTTACCTATACTTTGCTTTAAAGTTGAATATAGGTAACAATAGGTTACATAGTATGGATTGTTTAGCATCTCTATTTACCCCATTAAAATAAAACCTTTTATTAAAAGTTAAAAGTGCGTTATTTGGGGTGCGTTATTATTACCTAACAGCTGTTTTGGTTTACTGCTTAATTTAAAGAGGAAAGGATTATGATTGATGCGAGTGTAGTCATTCATCCGACTGCAATTGTAAGTCCCGATGCCGTTATTGGCCCAAATGTTGTTATTGGACCGTGGACTTATATCGGCCCTGAAGTTGAAATCGGCGCAGATACTGTAATTGCTTCCCACTGTGTGATTAAAGGACCTACCAAAATTGGTCAACGTAACCGTATTTTCCAATTTGCCACTTTAGGTGAAGATTGTCAGGATAAGAAGTACAAAAGTGAAGACCGCACCTTCTTAGAGGTAGGTGATGATAATGTGATTCGCGAACATTGTACTTTGCATCGTGGGACCGTGCAGGACCAATGCTTAACTAAGGTTGGTAGCCGTAATCTTTTGATGGTGAATGTGCATATTGCTCATGATTGTATTGTGGGTGATGATTGTATTTTTGCGAACAATGCGACCTTAGCTGGCCATGTGCATATTGGTAATTGGGTTATCTTTGGTGGCTTGGCGGCTATCCATCAATTTGGGCGTGTTGGTGATCATGCGTTCGTAGCTGGTATGGCGGCTTTAAATCAAGACGTACCTCCTTTTGTAATGGCGGCTGGTCACTATGCCAAACCTTTTGGGATTAACAAAGAAGGTTTAAAGCGTCGTGGTTTCTCGGCTGAAAGCATCAATGCGATTCGTCATGCATACATGGTTATTTATCGCCAAGAAAATACCATTGAACAAGCAATTGAAAAGCTCACTCCAATGGCGGCTGAAGAACCTGCGATTAATTTATTGATTACCTTCCTTAAAGAAAGTACTCGCGGAATTTGTCGATAATGACGAGTGTAGCTGTTTCACATCTCTACGCTATTTGTGTATGTGAGGACTCCGGTGATATTTTAGCGGAGGGCCTTGTAAAGCGTATTTTAGAAAAAGATCCAAGTGCACGGTTTACTGGGGTTTATGGCCCTAGGATCCGGGCTGTTATCGGTAAACGTGGACAAATACTTGATATGTCCCGTTTTGCTGTGATGGGGGTTGCCGAAGTACTTAAAGTTTTGCCTCGTATCTTAATGGATCGACGTAAGCTTAAAAAAGCTTTGTTAGCTCAAAAACCAGATGTCTTTATTGGCATTGATGCTCCTGATTTTAATTTAAACGTAGAGTGTTTTTTAAAGCAGCACGGCATTCTAACGGTGCATTATGTCAGTCCTTCGGTGTGGGCTTGGCGTGAAAAACGAGTCTTTAAAGTCAAAGAAGCGGCTGATTTAGTATTATCAATTTTGCCGTTTGAAAAAGCTTTTTATGATCGCTATGGCGTTGCCTGTACGTATGTCGGTCACCGATTAGCGCGTGAAATTCGTGGTGATGTGGCAGTTCGGGCGACGCGCGTGGGCTTGGGCTTTTCTGAAGGGGCTTATGATTGCAATCAAATTATTGGTATTTTCCCGGGAAGTCGACACTCAGAAATAAAGTTTTTAACTCCAGAATTTGCGCAAACGGCCTATAACTTAAAGCGTAAATATCCGGCGATGCGTTTTGTTTGTGCCACTCCAACCTTCGAAAAAGCTCAAATGATTGCTCATTTATGGAATAAGAATGCTCCTAATATTCCGCTGACCGTGTGGGTTGGTCGTTCGCGGGAAGTGATGGCATCTTGTAATGCCATTATGGTGGCCTCTGGTACCGCAGCTCTTGAAGCCATGTTTTTAAGAAAACGTATGGTGGTATGTTATATCGTCAATGAAATAACCGCGGCTATAGGACGCCGGATGTTGCAAATTGACAGTTATTCATTACCTAATATCTTAAGTGGCAAAAAAATTGTCCCTGAACTTATTCAGGAAGATTGCAATCCAGCTAATATCGAAAACGAAATCTTTAAGATTTTAAATACTGAAAATCGCGAACAGCTTATAGAATTTGCCCGGATCCATCGCTTGATGAACATTGATTCCGATTCTTTAGCAGCTGAGGCGGTGCTAGAGCTAGTACGTAAACGCGCACAAGCAACCCAAGCTAAAGCAGCGTCAGTACCAAATTCTAGTTCTAACTAACTTTAAAGACTGCACAGGTCCTCTGAAGCCTAAAATACTAGTGAGTTTTAGGGGAAAGGCTTTAGCTGAACCAAATATGTGGCTAAGCGTGAAAAGCTTGTGCAAGCTTGAGTTTGTTGATTTATTTGGTTTTAAGTTGAGTGTAAATTGAATAAAGCCGGAGATTTCCGGCTTTTTTGTCCTTTAAATAATCTTTAAATATGGTTGTTTGTGGAGTTAATTTAAAGTAAGGTAAATCAAGTTTTAATTACTTAATCTTTAGGTTCATGCCTATTAGTTTTTTAGTATGTCGGCCACGAGGAATATAGATGCTAACTGAGTTTACATATCCAAAAGATCCAAAAATTTGTTTATTTGTGGGAGCTGATGAAGCTGGCCGCGGCCCACTTTGTGGCAATGTAGTTGCAGGCGCGGTAGTTCTTGACCCCAATAATCCTATTGCAGGCCTTAATGATTCTAAAAAACTCACAGAAAAGAAGCGTGAACAACTATACCAAGAAATAGTAACTAAGAGTTTGGCTTGGGGAGTTGGCGAAGCAACTCCAGCTGAGATTGATGAATTGAACATTTTATGGGCTGCCATGCTTGCTATGGAACGAGCAATTGCCCAGGTGCTGGCTAAGGTGCCGGCGCAAATGGCGTTAATCGACGGTAATAGAATCCCTAAACATCTTTCTATTCCTGCTCAGAGTGTCGTTAAAGGTGATGCTTTAGTGCCTGAAATTAGTGCAGCTTCTATCATTGCTAAGGTGACTCGCGACCATGAGCTTTTAGAGCTTGATAGATTGCATCCTGAATATGGTTTTGCTGCGCATAAAGGATATCCAACTGCAGCTCACATGGCCGCTATTAAGCAATATGGGGTTTTACCGTGTCATAGACGTAGTTTTAGACCGGTAGCTGAAGTTTTGGGAGCGATGGCTACGGATAAGAGCTAACCAAAGCTTTTTTGGGGGAAGCTTTGGTGGGGAGTTTTTTTAATTTTTGTTCACGGAACTTTACATAGACACTTTTAACTTTTTAAGCTGTGGGTAAGTTTGTTTTGACTAAGGTTAAAAATTTAACATCTGGTCAAATTCCTACTGTTTGTTTTGGTTAAAATTGGTATAGGCATTAAGCTACGACTCGTAGATTTTTTTAAAGACTAAAGACGGCATTTATAAAAGAGAATGGAGTATTCAATGACAGAACCAAAATTTGTGCATCTTCATGTACATACCGATTATTCCATGATCGATGGCATTATGGATGTCAGTACTTTAGTTAAAAAAGCCGCTTCCATGGATATGGCGGCCATTGCGGTTACTGACCATATGAACCAATGTAATATGGTTAAGCTCTTCGAAGACACGCGCAAAGTTGGGATTAAACCAATATTTGGGATCGAGCTTTGTGTCCGCGATGACACCAATAAGAAATCAGTAAAGAACGAATTTTTTGAATTAACCATGCTCGCGATGAACCAAGTTGGTTATCGCAATATTGTGGAACTACAATCTGATGGGTGGCGCGCAGGGGAAGTCGATTACCATGCTCATGTTGATTTTTCATGGCTAGATAAAGAGTTTCCGATTAAAGAAACTAAATATTCAGAAGGAGTAATCGTTCTTTCAGGTGGGATGAAAGGAGATATTGGGAGTTTCTTAGTTAAAGGGCGTCGTGATTTAGCCGATGAACGCATTGAATTTTATAAGAAAAACTACCCTAATCGTTACTACATCGAATTAAGCCGTTTAGGCTTTCCGGATGAAGAATTTTATATTGCGGAAGCCGTTAAATTTGCCCGCGACCATGACTTGCCGGTGGTAGCAACAAATCCGGTGATGTTTCCGACGGAAGATGATTATGAAATTCACCGTATCCGAGTAGCAATCCAAGATAAAGTAACTTTGGATGATAAAAATTGGCATCCACCATATACCCCAAAGATGTACATGCGTTCTGTGGATGAAATGTGTGAATTATTTGCCGATATTCCGGAAGCTTTGGAAAATTCGGTGCAAATAGCTAAACGCTGTAATGTTTCATTATCCTTAGGGAAGAATTATTTGCCTAAGTTCCCAACAGGCGATCTTTCTGATGCGGAATATCTCCGTCGTGAAGCATACAAAGGGTTAGATGAACGTCTAGAGTTCTTATATCCAGATCCTAAAGAACGTGAAATTCAGCGTCCGCGCTACGTGGACAGATTAGAGACTGAACTTGGGGTTATCATTAAGATGGACTTCCCAGGTTACTTCTTAATCGTGATGGAATTTATTCAGTGGTCTAAAAAAAATGGTGTTCCGGTAGGTCCTGGACGTGGCTCTGGTGGGGGCTCGTTAGTAGCGTATGCTATTCGTATCACAGACTTCGACCCATTGCGCTTTAATTTGCTCTTCGAACGTTTCTTAAACCCAGAACGTGTATCCATGCCTGACTTTGACGTTGACTTTTGTATGGATAACCGTGGACGCGTGATTCAACACGTGGCAGATCTTTATGGACGAGAATCTGTATCGCAAATTATTACTTTTGGGACCTTAGCTGCTCGCGCGTCTATTAAGAGCGTGGCGCGTGTTTTAGGGAAATCTTATTCTTTTGGGGATAACTTAGCTAAGCTGATTCCGCAAGCTCCTGATATGACTATCGGGATTGCAATGAACGGCAATAAGAAACATGAGCCCTCAGCCGAATTTAATGAACGCTACAATAATGATGAAGAAGCGCGTGAGGTTGTCGATATCGCTTTGCGCCTTGAAGGGTTAACTACCTCACACGGTAAGCATGCGGGTGGGGTAGTTATATCACCTACCATTATTACAGACTTCGCGCCTTTAATGTGCGATGAATATGGTGGTAATCCTAAGACTCAGTTCGATAAACATGACGTTGAAGAGGCGGGATTAGTAAAGTTCGACTTTTTAGGGTTAAGAACTTTGACGATTATCGATTGGGCTGTGGAAATGATCGATGAACGTCTAGCTCGCGAGGGGCAAAAGCCACTAGATATTGCGCGTATCGACTTAGCTGATATTGAATCGTATCGCATGCTGCAATCAGGGGAAACCACGGCGGTGTTCCAGCTTGAATCTGCAGGGATGCGCGAATTGATTGTTAAAATGCAGCCTGACTGCATTGAAGACGTGATTGCACTATTAGCGTTGTACCGCCCCGGGCCGTTAGACTGCGGGATGGTGCAAAACTTCGTTAACCGTAAACGGGGGCAAGAAGAGGTTTCTTATCCCGATCCAAATTGCCAACATGAATGTTTAAAGAAGGTCCTTGAACCTACCTATGGGATTATAGTTTACCAAGAACAGGTAATGCAGATTGCTCGTGAAATGGCAGGCTATAGTCTTGGGGGCGCAGACATTTTACGTCGCGCTATGGGTAAGAAGATTGCGGCTGAAATGGAACGCCAACGCGGGGTGTTTAAAGCAGGGGCTGAATCTAAAGGGATTGATGGTGATTTAGCGTTAAAGATCTTTGATTTGGTGGAAAAGTTCGCAGGCTACGGCTTTAACAAATCGCACTCAGCAGCCTATGCTATTGTAACCTTCCAAACCTTATGGTTAAAGACTCACTATCCGGCAGAATTCCTAGCTGCCATGATGACAGCCGATAAGGAAAATACCCCTAAGATCGTGCTGTACGTAAACGAATGTCGTCGGCTTAATATAGCAGTCGATCCGCCTGATGTGAATCAAGGAGAAATTCACTTTATTGTAAACAGAGAGGGTCACATTGTCTTTAGTTTAGGGGCGATAAAAGGTGTCGGTGAAGGTCCGGTTGGGGCGATTATGGAAGCCCGAAAATCGGGGCCATTTAAAAACATTTTTGATTTTTGTCGACGTGTTGAATACAGATTTTTATCCCGTCGTATTATGGAAGCACTTATTAAGGCTGGGGCTTTAGATAATTTAGGTCCAAGTCGCGCGGCCATGATGCAGGTTATTGATGTGGCCTTAAAATTAGGTAATGAAGCGTCTAAAGACCGCAGTAATGGGACGGTTGACTTGTTTATGGATTGCGGTTTAGATGATTTTACTGATCCGCCATTTCCTGATATCCAAGAATACCCGGATAAAATTTGGTTGGCAGGTGAAGTTGAAACTTTAGGGCTTTATTTAACAGGGCATCCAATTGCCCGTTATGCCGAGGAATTAAAGAACTTTATTAGCATTCAATTAGGAGAAGTTCGTCCGACTAGACGTGGTTATGGGCAAGAACGTGAATACGTAACTATAGCTGGGGTGGTGACGGACATGGAATTACGTCGCACTAAGGATGGAACTCCATTTATCTCGGGAGCGATTGTTGATTATAGTGGCCGAGTTAATTTCTCTCTATGGCGAGAACAGGTTAATACCTACAGTGATTGGCTTGAAAACGATATGCTTGTCGTGATCAAAGGCAGTATTGCTGAAGACCAATATGCAGGCGGAAACAAAGTCTTTGTCGAAGAAATGTATGGTATTACGGCTGCGCGTTTAAGCCATGGGCGAGTGCTACGTTTAGTTATCGATGACGATTGCTTTAAAAAGAAAAATTTTGTGACTAGATTGCATCAAGTACTAGATCGTTATAGTGGTACGATGCCACTAGAAGTGACGCTTGAACGTGGTGAGGGAATGATGACTTTACCATCAAACTTTACCGTAGAACCGTGTGATGAACTTATTGATGAACTTAAGTTTTTATGTGGGACGCGTGTTGGGGTGTCCTATTAGGCACTTTAGTGATATCGAAGGAAGTTTAAACTAAGCCTATTTCCTAAGAGATAGTAAGTTAGATTTTTAGGGCCCTTGCTCCTTAAAAGGTTGTGGAAACGTGGGTTGGTAAAATAATGTTGAAAAGATATTGTTCCTAAAAAGAATGATATTGTTCCCGAAAAGACAGACTCTTAAGTAAAGATTGTGTGTTTTAACGGTAGATATTTGGCATATTTGGTATTTTTTAGTTCTTTTTGTGCTCTTTATCTAAAATCTCCAAGAATACTCCTTCCTCTTTAGGTGGGAGATGGATTGTTTTTTTTTGCTCTTACTTCTTTTGAGCTTAAATATATGATATAGTTGAAGCCCTATACTTAATGCAGATGTAAATGGAGCATTAAATATACTAAGAAAAAGTAATGTAGTGGACTTAGAAGTCCTATACAGTAGAGGTGAAGTGGACACACCTGTAAGAATAAGGATAGCATAGCTATCAAACTTCTTTAGAATTACTCTAATGAGTAATTACGAAGCTCCCACCTCTTTAGGTGGTGAGTAGTTCACAAGGTAAAATGCCTAAATTTTTAGAATTCGGGATGCCTGACTGAAGAGTAGACTGACGGGGATTTTATAGACCATGAACATGAATTATCTGGATTTTGAGCAGCCAATTGCCGAATTGCTGGCTCATATTGAAGAATTAAAGCACGTAAGTTCAAACATCAGTGATGTGGATTTTAGTGAACAATTGGCTTCCCTTGAAAAGAAGAATGAAGAAGTAACTAGAAATATTTTTTCTAAGTTAGGGGCATGGCAAATTTCACAGCTTTCACGTCATCCGTTACGTCCTTATACTCTTGATTATATTTCAGCAATCTTCACTGATTTTGAAGAAATGCACGGCGACCGTGCGTTTGCTGACGATAAGGCTATTGTTGGCGGTATTGCTCGCTTAGATGGTGAACCTGTGATGGTTATTGGCCATCAAAAGGGACGTGATGTCCAGCAGCGTACTTTACGTAACTTTGGGATGCCTCGTCCAGAAGGTTACAGAAAGGCTTTGCGTTTGATGCAAACTGCTGAACGCTTTAATATGCCAATTATTACCTTTATTGATACTCCGGGTGCTTATCCTGGGGTCGGGGCGGAAGAAAGAGGCCAAGCAGAAGCAATTGCTCGTAACCTTAAAGTTATGAGTGCTTTGAAGGTTCCTGTGATTTGTACCGTAATTGGTGAAGGTGGTTCTGGTGGCGCTTTAGCTATCGGGGTTGGCGATAGAGTAAATATGTTACAGTATTCTACCTACTCAGTAATTTCTCCAGAAGGTTGTGCCTCAATTTTATGGAAGAGTGCAGAAAAAGCTCCTTTAGCCGCTGATGCTATGAATATTACCGCTGAAGCTCTCCATAACTTAAAGCTTATTGATAATATTATTGAAGAACCTCTTGGCGGGGCTCATCGTGATTATGCCAAGATGGCAGCTGCGCTTAAGAATCGCTTAAAGGAAGATTTAGCTCAGTTGAAGTTGCTTGATAAAGAACAACTTCTTGATGAAAGATATCAGCGTTTGATGAACTATACTTACTGTAAGTAGTCCATCTAGGTCTTAGCCAAGGTTAGACCTTAGATCTAAAGCTAGGTATAAAATTGATGTAAGACCGTCGCCTTAGGTATTTTAGATAAACTTTAAAGCAAGTTTGGCAAATGGTTTGCAATATAAGAGGGTGCCTGCAAAGGTTCCCTTTTTGTTTTATTGACATCGCACCTCTAAACATTCGTTTTAGAAAAATGGCAGAAATTTATCTAAAATCTTCAAGAAGACTCCTTCCTCTTTAGGTGGGAGATGAATTGGTTTTTGGCTCTTACCTCTTTTGAGCTTAAATATATGATATAATTAAGTATAAAAAAAAGAGTTAAAGCTCTATGTATCTTATATACTTAATGCAGATGTAAATGGAGCATTAAATATACTAAGAAAAAGT
>ERZ1034739.211-NODE-211-length-18816-cov-7.210010_pt1 | contig 18816 bp, 12 predicted proteins | sample MGYA00520636_ERZ1034739 | MGnify/ENA primary metagenome ERZ1034739 (study PRJEB33766, sample SAMN09781703) | gut metagenome | biome: gut microbiome | host: Homo sapiens | place: Madagascar | study: EMG produced TPA metagenomics assembly of the PRJNA485056 data set... | reverse complement strand
ATTCCTACAATTGTAAGACTAAAATACTTCTTGCGATAATAACTACAACTGTAAGATAACCCTTTCAAAATGACCGTTGCTCTCTGATTTCTCATTTCATGCTCACCCAATATGATGGCGGCGTTTTCTAAAACTGTTAAAGAATGAGGTAAGTATGAAACGTTTAATTATGGCCACGATGGTCACAGCAATTCTGGCATCTTCAACTGTATGGGCTGCTGATAATGCTCCGGTAGCGGCACAACAGCAAACTCAGCAAGTTCAGCAAACCCAGAAAACGGCAGCGGCAGCAGAGCGTATCTCTGAACAAGGTTTATATGCGATGCATGACGTGCAGGTAGCGCGCCTGGCTCTGTTTCATGGCGATCCAGAAAAGGCAAAAGAACTGACCAATGAAGCTTCCGCTTTGCTGTCAGATGACAGTACCGAATGGGCAAAGTTCGCTAAGCCAGGTAAAAAGACCAATCTCAATGATGACCAATATATTGTCATTAATGCATCTGTCGGAATTTCTGAGAGTTATGTAGCAACTCCCGAAAAAGAAGCCGCGATAAAAATTGCCAATGAAAAAATGGCGAAAGGGGATAAAAAGGGCGCAATGGAAGAGCTTCGCCTGGCCGGTGTTGGCGTAATGGAAAACCAATATCTGATGCCACTTAAACAGACTCGTAATGCACTTGCTGATGCGCAGAAACTGCTTGATAAAAAGCAATACTACGAGGCAAACCTGGCGCTTAAAGGTGCGGAAGATGGAATCATCGTCGATAGCGAAGCACTGTTTGTGAACTAATGCTGACAGGCAGTATATTGAGGTAAAGGATTTAACTCCCTCCAGCCGACAATTTTTTATGACCACAATACGACAGGTTGTGGTCATAAAATTATTTGGCGCTCGCGGTGCTATAAACTCGCATTTTATATTCCTCAAAGTAAACCGCAATAATCCCGTGTCATCACAAATCATTTATTATGTTATGTTTTATGGTACGCTTTAAAAAGCGTAATCATACCCTTGCTTGTAAATCACCGGCGCTTCTTACAGTTGTAAGAATAACATCACAAATGTCGCGACTCTCTCTGATTACCACGAATCAATATTTATCATATTCTTCTTTTCGTCCTCACTACTTACCATGCAGAAAGGAATTGGAAGTGGCGATGAAATGATTTTCAGCACTTGATACAGGATTTTAAAAATATCGAGTGCAGCTACGACGATATTTTGCGGGTTATTTATAGAAGATATTACGCCTTAAATAAACGCTAAATTAACACATATTTAATTAACTAATAGGTATTGCTATGTCAACTCCACTTCAAGGAATTAAAGTTCTCGATTTCACCGGTGTGCAATCTGGCCCATCTTGTACTCAAATGCTGGCCTGGTTTGGCGCTGACGTTATTAAAATTGAACGTCCCGGCGTTGGTGACGTAACGCGTCACCAGCTGCGAGATATTCCTGATATCGATGCGCTTTACTTCACCATGCTTAACAGTAACAAACGTTCTATTGAGTTAAATACCAAAACAGCGGAAGGCAAAGAGGTAATGGAAAAGCTGATCCGCGAAGCTGATATCTTAGTCGAGAACTTTCATCCAGGGGCCATTGATCACATGGGCTTCACCTGGGAGCATATTCAAGAAATCAATCCACGTCTGATTTTTGGTTCGATCAAAGGGTTTGATGAGTGTTCGCCTTATGTGAATGTAAAAGCCTATGAAAACGTTGCTCAGGCAGCGGGTGGCGCGGCATCCACTACGGGTTTTTGGGATGGTCCGCCGCTGGTAAGCGCTGCAGCGTTGGGTGACAGCAACACCGGAATGCATTTGCTGATCGGTTTACTTGCTGCTTTGCTGCATCGCGAAAAAACGGGGCGTGGGCAACGAGTCACCATGTCAATGCAGGATGCCGTATTGAACCTTTGCCGCGTGAAATTACGTGACCAGCAGCGTCTCGATAAATTGGGTTATCTGGAAGAATACCCGCAGTATCCGAATGGTACATTTGGTGATGCAGTTCCCCGCGGTGGTAATGCAGGTGGTGGCGGTCAGCCTGGCTGGATCCTGAAATGTAAAGGCTGGGAAACCGATCCTAACGCCTATATTTATTTCACTATTCAGGAGCAAAACTGGGAAAACACCTGTAAAGCCATCGGCAAACCAGAATGGATTACCGATCCGGCATACAGTACAGCCCATGCACGACAGCCACATATTTTCGATATTTTTGCTGAAATCGAAAAATACACTGTCACTATTGATAAACATGAAGCGGTGGCCTATTTGACTCAGTTTGATATTCCTTGTGCACCGGTTTTAAGTATGAAAGAAATTTCACTTGATCCCTCTTTGCGCCAAAGTGGCAGTGTTGTTGAAGTGGAACAACCGTTGCGTGGAAAATATCTGACCGTTGGTTGTCCAATGAAATTCTCTGCCTTTACGCCGGATATTAAAGCTGCGCCGCTATTAGGTGAACATACCGCTGCTGTATTGCAGGAGCTGGGTTATAGCGACGATGAAATTGCTGCAATGAAGCAAAACCACGCCATCTGATATTAACGGGGGCTTCTGGCTCCCAATTTATAAAAATTTCGAGGTTATTAATCATGTCAGATCAACTTCAAATGACAGATGGTATGCATATCATCGTTGAAGCATTAAAACAGAATAATATTGACACTATTTATGGTGTTGTAGGTATTCCTGTGACGGATATGGCACGCCATGCCCAGGCGGAAGGCATTCGTTATATTGGTTTTCGTCATGAGCAGTCGGCAGGCTATGCCGCTGCGGCAAGCGGTTTTCTTACCCAAAAACCGGGGATCTGCCTGACAGTTTCTGCGCCAGGATTCCTCAATGGTTTGACCGCATTGGCCAACGCAACGGTAAATGGTTTTCCGATGATCATGATTAGCGGCTCCAGCGACCGCGCGATCGTCGACCTACAGCAAGGTGATTATGAAGAGCTGGACCAAATGAATGCGGCAAAACCGTATGCCAAAGCAGCATTTCGCGTTAATCAGCCGCAGGATCTTGGCATTGCATTGGCACGCGCTATCCGGGTCTCTGTATCGGGTCGCCCTGGCGGAGTTTATCTTGATTTGCCAGCAAATGTCCTGGCCGCGACGATGGAAAAAGACGAAGCGTTAACCACGATTGTTAAAGTTGAAAATCCGTCGCCAGCATTATTGCCATGCCCGAAGTCAGTCACTAGCGCAATTTCGCTTTTAGCAAAAGCTGAACGGCCATTAATTATCCTTGGCAAAGGCGCGGCGTATTCACAAGCTGATGAACAGCTTCGTGAATTTATTGAAAGTGCTCAGATTCCATTCCTGCCAATGTCTATGGCGAAAGGGATCCTTGAAGATACGCATCCACTTTCTGCGGCAGCTGCGCGTTCGTTTGCCCTGGCAAATGCTGACGTTGTCATGCTTGTTGGTGCACGACTGAATTGGTTATTGGCACACGGTAAAAAAGGATGGGCGGCAGATACACAGTTTATTCAACTGGATATTGAACCGCAGGAAATTGACAGCAACCGCCCCATTGCTGTGCCAGTCGTTGGTGATATTGCATCCAGTATGCAAGGTATGCTGGCAGAACTGAAACAAAACACATTTACGACTCCACTGGTATGGCGCGATATTTTAAATATCCACAAGCAGCAAAATGCACAAAAAATGCATGAAAAATTAAGTACAGATACTCAACCATTAAATTACTTTAATGCATTAAGTGCTGTGCGCGACGTATTGCGCGAGAACCAGGATATTTATTTAGTTAATGAAGGTGCAAATACCCTGGATAATGCACGAAATATTATTGATATGTATAAACCACGTCGTCGTCTGGATTGTGGTACCTGGGGTGTCATGGGCATCGGTATGGGCTATGCCATCGGTGCTAGCGTGACTTCTGGTTCTCCGGTTGTCGCCATTGAAGGTGATAGTGCTTTTGGTTTCAGTGGGATGGAAATTGAAACGATTTGTCGATATAACCTGCCGGTGACGATCGTTATTTTTAATAATGGCGGCATCTACAGAGGAGACGGTGTTGATCTCAGTGGCGCTGGTGCACCATCACCAACGGATCTGTTGCACCATGCAAGGTATGACAAATTAATGGATGCGTTTCGTGGCGTTGGCTATAACGTCACCACGACAGATGAACTTCGTCATGCTTTAACCACCGGTATTCAGTCGCGCAAACCGACCATTATTAATGTGGTCATCGACCCTGCAGCAGGAACTGAAAGTGGCCATATTACCAAACTTAACCCAAAACAAGTCGCTGGTAATTAAATACTGACATCGTCTCCTCTTGCCAACTCATTATGCGATGGTGAGGGGACCCTTATCGGAAATACTATTATGCTAACATTTTTTATTGGCGATTTATTGCCTATTATCGTAATCATGCTGTTGGGTTATTTTAGCGGCAGACGAGAAACATTTTCAGAAGATCAAGCTCGGGCATTTAATAAACTGGTATTAAACTACGCGCTTCCTGCGGCTCTATTTGTATCTATTACTCGGGCAAACAGGGAAATGATTTTTGCGGACACTCGTCTGACCCTTGTATCACTTGTGGTTATTGTCGGATGTTTCTTTTTCTCCTGGTTCGGTTGCTACAAATTTTTTAAACGTACCCATGCAGAAGCAGCTGTATGTGCATTAATTGCAGGTTCACCTACCATTGGATTCCTGGGGTTTGCAGTTCTCGATCCTATTTATGGTGATTCCGTATCAACAGGTTTAGTGGTAGCAATTATTTCTATTATTGTTAACGCAATTACTATTCCTATTGGTCTGTATTTGCTGAATCCTTCTTCAGGAGCGGATGGTAAGAAGAATAGTAATCTGAGCGCATTAATTTCTGCGGCAAAGGAGCCAGTAGTATGGGCACCTGTTCTGGCAACGATCCTGGTGTTGGTTGGGGTAAAAATTCCGGCAGCATGGGACCCAACCTTTAATCTGATTGCGAAGGCTAACTCAGGGGTAGCGGTATTCGCTGCGGGGTTGACTCTGGCTGCACATAAATTCGAGTTCAGTGCCGAAATTGCTTATAACACCTTCCTGAAGCTGATTCTGATGCCACTGGCACTGCTTCTCGTTGGTATGGCATGTCATTTGAACAGCGAACATCTGCAGATGATGGTACTGGCAGGCGCATTACCGCCGGCATTCTCCGGAATCATTATTGCCAGCCGGTTTAATGTCTACACCCGTACTGGTACAGCGTCATTGGCTGTGAGCGTACTGGGCTTTGTCGTCACGGCTCCCTTGTGGATTTATGTCAGTCGACTGGTTTCATAATTAATCATGTTATTGATTTTACATAAATGCCGAAGTGTCTTTTCACCTTCGGCTTTTTTCAAGGCATAAGCAAATGACAAATAATGAAAGCAAAGGGCCGTTTGAAGGCTTATTAGTTATCGATATGACACATGTCCTTAATGGACCTTTCGGAACTCAACTTCTTTGTAATATGGGCGCAAGGGTAATTAAAGTTGAGCCGCCGGGTCATGGTGATGATACCCGCACATTTGGTCCCTATGTGGATGGACAGTCACTCTATTACAGTTTTATTAATCATGGCAAAGAGAGTGTGGTTCTTGATTTAAAGAATGATCACGATAAAAGTATATTTATAAATATGCTCAAACAAGCTGATGTATTAGCTGAGAATTTTCGCCCAGGTACAATGGAAAAACTGGGGTTTTCATGGGAAACGCTTCAAGAAATCAACCCGCGCCTCATATATGCTTCATCGTCAGGTTTCGGACATACCGGTCCGCTAAAAGATGCTCCTGCCTACGATACCATCATTCAGGCAATGAGCGGGATAATGATGGAAACAGGATATCCTGATGCTCCGCCAGTGCGCGTTGGTACATCTCTTGCGGATCTATGCGGCGGTGTCTATTTATTCAGCGGAATAGTGAGTGCACTTTATGGCCGCGAAAAGAGCCAGAGAGGGGCGCATGTCGATATAGCGATGTTTGATGCCACGCTGAGTTTTCTGGAGCATGGTCTGATGGCATATATCGCAACTGGGAAGTCACCACAACGTCTGGGAAATCGCCATCCCTACATGGCACCTTTTGATGTTTTCAATACTCAGGATAAGCCGATTACGATTTGTTGTGGTAATGACAAGCTTTTTTCTGCGTTATGCCAGGCACTGGAGCTTACGGAACTGGTTAATGATCCCCGATTTAGCAGCAATATTTTACGCGTACAAAACCAGGCTATTCTTAAACAATATATTGAGCGGACGTTAAAAACGCAGGCAGCTGAAGTTTGGTTAGCCAGAATACATGAAGTTGGTGTACCCGTCGCGCCGTTATTAAGTGTGGCTGAGGCCATTAAATTGCCACAAACTCAGGCGAGAAATATGTTGATTGAAGCCGGGGGAATAATGATGCCGGGTAATCCGATAAAAATCAGCGGCTGCGCGGACCCGCATGTTATGCCGGGAGCGGCAACGCTCGACCAGCATGGGGAACAAATTCGCCAGGAGTTCTCATCATAAATGTAAGATGTGCTGGTAAATAGCTCCCACATTTGAACATTGTGGGAGCCGCTATTTAGTCATTTTTCTGACAGAAAACAGCAATCTCCTGGTCCAGCTCTGCAATGTGTTCTTTTACAGAGTTCAGCAACTGAAGAATTTCAGGCTTACTGTCATCTGAAACAGGTGTTATTTCTAACTGATGGCTAATATTAATCAACTTTTGCAAATTCAGGATGTTAGCCGCACCGTGGATGCGATGAATACACTGATGGAAAGTTCTGTTATCGCCAGCTTCTAGTGCTTGAAACGCAGCGGGTAGATCTTTATGCGTTTCATGCTGGAAAGTCATGAGAATCTCCTGCATCAGTTGTAGATCGTTCGCCGTATTATTTTTCAGGGCTTCGATATCAAGGTGGCGATACTGAGGTGCAATATGCGCAACTTGGTGTAACTGACTTAAATGTGTTTTCAGTACATCCAGGGTCAACGGTTTGAACAAACATAAGTTCATGCCGCAACTTAACCCTTTTTCACGTTCGTTAGCCTGTGCGTTGGCTGTAAGCCCCCAGATGGGTAAGGAAGAATTTTGCTCACGGAGTTTGCGAGTCAACTCAAAACCATCCATATTCGGCATATTAACGTCAGTAATAAGCAGATCATAATGTTGCATACTGACTTTGTGTAGCGCTTGCACACCATCAGTGGCTTCATCAACATCATATCCTAATAGATTTAGCTGGCGTTTGAGTAATAGCCTGTTGGTCGGATGATCATCCGCGATTAATATGCTCAACTTTTCAGGTAGTGTGATGGGTTGTTCTGCTTTTGCCTCGACAGTCGCCACTTGCTGGCTAATTTCTACCGGGATTGTGATCGTAAATGTTGTTCCTATGCCTGGATGACTTTCTAATGACAAATCGCCCTGCATATTTTTAATTAATTCTTTGCAGATCATTAAGCCTAAACCAGAACCTGTTTGCTGACGACCTGCACTTGTTTGGCTGTAGCGTTTAAACAGTTGTTGTTGTTCTTCCTGCGATAATCCACTTCCAGAATCCATAATCGTCATTTTGATAACAGCGTGGTTGTCATCAATGTGACCCAGGGAGGTCGTAATTTTTACTGCCCCCTCGGTGGTAAATTTGAGAGCATTACTCAGTAAATTTGATAAGACCTGCTTAAACGCCTGAGGGTCGATCTTAACCAGGTAATGTTCAGGAAACGTACTGCTGCAACTTAATGCGATCGATTTGCTTGCAGCAATCGCACCGAAAGAGTGACAAGTGTTCTGGACTAAAGTAGGGATATCGACCCATTGTGGTTGAAGTTGATAGTTACCCGATTCAATTTTGTCGACATCAAGGATTTCACCAATTAAGCCGAGGAGTGATTGTCCGGTGGCGTAGGCAAGTGAAATCGCCTCCACCCGTTGCTCCTTGCTAAGACCAGAACCCGACAGAAGTTCCAGGAAGCCCATAATAGAGCTTATTGGTGTTCTTATTTCGTGACTCATCGTTGCCAGAAACTGACTTTTTGCTACGGTAGCCTTTATCGCTTTATTTTTTTCTACCTCGAGTGCATTAATTAGATCACGCGTTTCAGTAATATCTTGCCAACCACAAATATATACTGCATTGTCACTTGCAGGAAGATTGCATAATGTATGCCAGTGATTAATGCATCTTTTCTCGATGCCATTATCAATTTCAAATACCTGTGTGTATATTGTTCTATTTTCTTTCGTTTCTGCTGTGACTTCATGCGCATTAGAAAAAACATCTTTAAAGGGTGAGTCACTGTTTTCTAATGGTAACATTGCATTTTTGTAGTAATCCGCAGTGAAATAATGTTCAAAAGCACTATTATGACTAATGACATTACCTTGCCAGTTTACAACATAAGTTGGATTCGGTAAGGAATCCGAGAGTGCTTTTCGGAATGATATTTGGTTTTCTAAATCACCCTGAATGACTTTACGACGACGAACTGAGCGTAACAGGTAGAATCCCCATAAAAGGCTACTGCCAACTAATAAAACGGATAATGTCGTAACAATATAAAATTGCTCGCTATATAGGTCCCATGTGTCAATGGTCACATTGGGCATTTTAATCCATTTTTCCGTCAGGCGCAGAACTTCGCTTGGGGGAATTGCATTCAGTGCTTTATTAATAATATCCTTAAGTTCCGGTTCTCCGCGAGGAAAAGCGAACGAAAGCGATGCATTCGGAACGCCAGGAATAAGAAAATGATAAAGTTCATTAGGATAGTAATGATCGATCATGTAACGCGAATTTAACTGTGTCGCGACCAGAGCATCAAGTTCACCTTCCTTAACCTTGTGAAATGCAGCGCTGGCATTATCGACCTGTATCCATTCAACCTCCGGATACATCTCTTTTAATTGCGAATGCAGCTCATAATAATATGGAATGGCAACTTTCATTCCTTTTTTTAATGTTTGTTCACTGTCAGGCGCTTTTTGCATGACAAAAACGTAAGGCGTTGTTATGAAGGCTTCAGCAAATAAAACATTATTTTCTCGATCTTCACTATAAATAGCGCCAGGTATTATATCCCATCCTCCGGGGCTAAGCTGTGTTCCAGCATGGATATTGTGTGAAACGGTGATCGGAGAAAAATTTAAACCTGTTTGCAAGGTAATAATATTAAGAATGTCCCCCATAACGCCCCGAACCGAGCCATTTTCATCCGTCATAGAATAGGGGGGCGAGTAAGGATTTTCCAGCACCTTTAAATTGGGATGCTGCTTAATCCACTGTTTTTCATGTTCAGTGAGTTCTAATGGTTTGTTCAGAAAGGCCAGGTTTCCTGTATCAAGCCAATTTTGTGATACTTCATAGCGAACTTCATTTGTTAAAGCATCAACAAATCTATTGAGTACTTCATTAAGAATGACAGATTCTTTTCTGGTCAAGAAAAAATTATATTGACGCGGCGAGTTATAATATTTCACTACATTTAAGGAGTGAGTGAAATAGCGGGAAATCATACTGCTGGTAATGATGTTACTACCAATAAAGTAATCATTGTGCCCAGCTGAGACGGATGCTAATGCCTGATATAAATTTGTAAAAGAGATAATTGTTGCTTTTGGAAATGATTGATGAATTACCTCGTCTGGGGGGTAATTTGCTACCCGAGCAATATTTACTGGTTTTGGTGAGGTAAGCGGTCGCATTGAGTCGTGAAGGGTGGTTACCAGCGCCGGAAAGGTAATTATCAATGGTTTGGTTGCAGCAATGTCATCATTAAGAGGCGGCGAAGCAACTAAATGTGATAACACTATATCGACTTCACCTTCTTCCAGCGCGTCCATTGCTTTTTGATGATCGGCGTATTCCCGGAGTGTTAATTTGATATTTAACGCTCTTTTTAAAAGATTTAAATAATCAGCATTAATACCACGAACCCGTTGCTGCGAATCGGTATGCAACAAGGTAGCCGTTTGGGACTTGTGTACTGCAATCACAAGATTTTTTTTGCTCGCTAACCAACGTAATTCCTTGTTGCTCAGACGTAGTGGATCAAGTGTGACACGGTTGTTACTACTGATGCCACGATATTCGATGTAATCTTCGTCTGCGAAACTCATGGTCGACCAAAGAGCACAACAGAGAAGAAAAATATAGGGTAAAAACTTCATGTGGTTAGCCGATTTTGTTACGTTGTGCGAATGTGTAAAGATCCATCAGTGATTTACATTCTAATTTTTCCATCAGGCGACTTTTATAAGTGCTGACAGTTTTGTTGCTGATGAACATTTTTTCAGCAATGTCATTATTATCCTTGCCATCAAGAATATACCGCATGACACTAATTTCTTGTTTCGATAAGGAGTCGAGTTTTTGCTGGTCGGACGTTAAACTTCCAACAAACCGGTTGAGAGAGAAGGGGAAATAGCAGTAGCCATTTTTTGCAGCTTCAATAGCCGCAATGATATTGTTCATGCCTTCTTTTTTACTCACGAAACCATTAGCGCCAGCATCAGCACAATGTTTCCCGTAAAAATGGTCATTTTTAGCGGAGACGATAATAATAATTCCGCTATATTGGCGCTTCCTCAGCGTTTCTAACACCTGGATACCGTTAACTCCGGGGATATCGACATCAATGATGACGATATCAGGCTTAAGTGTTTCCACCCGCTGAACGGCACTTCCGCCTTCAGTCAACTCTGCTAAGATTTCAATATCGTTTTTGATCAATAAATTACGAATTGCTGCGATAGCAAGAGGATGGTCATCAATAATTATTGCGTTCATAGATTATTCCCTTTGCAATGAAGCATCTCCCTTCTCCCTGTAGTAATACAGACATAAGGCGTCATCTCATTTTCTCAATAAAAATAAGAAAATCTGAGCTTCCTTTAAGATAATTCGACAAGTATACCATATAAATAGTCGGCATAAATGAAATGTCAACAATAAAATCAGGGATTGTACCGATGATTTATAGTTTCAAGTTGGCACTATAAGTCTTCTTACTAATCCTACAGGCGTAAGAATTGTATTGCAAAAGCCACGGTTTAGTCCTCTGTTGTTTTTTTTGCACCTCATTTAAATTAGGCCTCCAACGTTCCTGGGATAATGTGCAACACATGCACTGTGTTTGATATGAAGAATGAATGCTCTTTTCATTCAATTCATAAATTTCATCTATGAGAAATGAGAGATAATAGTGGAACAGATTAATTCAAATAAAAAACATTCTAACAGAAGAAAATACTTTTCTTTATTGGCGGTAGTTTTATTTATTGCGTTTTCAGGTGCCTATGCCTATTGGTCAATGGAATTAGAAGACATGATTAGTACAGATGACGCCTATGTCACGGGGAATGCAGATCCAATTTCTGCACAAGTCTCAGGTAGTGTCACTGTCGTTAATCATAAAGATACGAACTACGTTCGACAAGGTGACATTTTAGTTTCACTGGATAAAACTGATGCCACTATCGCACTCAATAAAGCTAAAAATAATCTGGCAAATATTGTTCGGCAAACGAATAAACTATACTTACAGGATAAACAATACAGTGCCGAAGTCGCTTCAGCACGTATTCAGTATCAACAATCTTTAGAAGATTATAACCGTCGAGTGCCGTTAGCGAAGCAGGGGGTTATTTCAAAAGAAACGCTGGAGCATACCAAAGATACGTTAATAAGTAGCAAAGCGGCATTGAATGCCGCTATCCAGGCTTATAAAGCGAATAAAGCTTTAGTAATGAACACACCATTAAACCGTCAGCCACAAGTCGTTGAAGCGGCGGATGCAACTAAAGAAGCCTGGTTGGCGCTTAAACGTACGGATATTAAGAGTCCGGTTACCGGCTATATTGCCCAGAGAAGTGTTCAGGTCGGCGAAACAGTGAGCCCCGGACAATCGTTAATGGCTGTCGTACCGGCACGTCAAATGTGGGTTAATGCCAACTTTAAAGAAACACAACTCACGGATGTACGGATTGGTCAATCGGTCAATATTATCAGCGATCTTTATGGTGAAAATGTTGTGTTTCATGGTCGGGTGACAGGGATCAATATGGGAACCGGCAATGCGTTCTCCTTATTACCTGCACAAAATGCGACAGGGAACTGGATCAAAATCGTTCAGCGTGTACCGGTTGAAGTTTCTCTTGATCCAAAAGAACTCATGGAACATCCCTTGCGTATTGGTTTATCGATGACAGCAACTATTGATACGAAGAACGAAGACATTGCCGAGATGCCTGAGCTGGCTTCAACCGTGACCTCCATGCCGGCTTATACCAGTAAGGCTTTAGTTATCGATACCAGTCCGATAGAAAAAGAAATTAGCAACATTATTTCGCATAATGGACAACTTTAATGGCAATCACTAAATCAACTCCGGCACCATTAACCGGTGGGACGTTATGGTGCGTCACTATAGCATTGTCATTAGCGACATTTATGCAAATGTTGGATTCCACTATTTCTAACGTCGCAATACCGACAATATCTGGCTTTCTGGGAGCATCAACAGACGAAGGCACCTGGGTTATCACCTCGTTTGGTGTAGCAAATGCCATTGCGATCCCTGTTACTGGCAGGTTGGCACAAAGAATAGGCGAATTAAGATTATTTTTACTTTCAGTAACCTTTTTTTCGCTGTCTTCATTAATGTGTAGCCTATCGACCAATCTTGATGTGCTGATATTTTTTAGAGTCGTTCAGGGGTTAATGGCGGGGCCGTTAATTCCACTGTCACAGAGTTTATTATTAAGGAATTACCCACCAGAAAAAAGGACATTTGCTCTGGCATTATGGTCAATGACCGTGATTATCGCTCCGATATGTGGGCCGATATTGGGCGGCTATATTTGTGATAACTTTAGCTGGGGTTGGATATTTTTAATCAATGTCCCTATGGGGATTGTCGTCCTGACATTATGCTTAACCTTACTTAAAGGAAGAGAAACTGAGACTTCACCGGTCAAAATGAATCTACCAGGACTGACCCTGTTAGTGCTCGGTGTTGGTGGCTTGCAAATTATGCTTGATAAAGGGCGCGATCTGGATTGGTTCAACTCGAGTACGATAATAATATTAACAGTAGTATCAGTTATTTCTCTGATCTCTTTAGTCATTTGGGAGTCGACCTCAGAGAACCCGATTCTTGATCTCAGTTTGTTTAAGTCCCGTAACTTCACCATTGGTATTGTGAGTATCACATGCGCGTATTTATTTTACTCTGGAGCGATCGTCCTTATGCCGCAGTTACTCCAGGAAACGATGGGGTATAATGCGATATGGGCCGGACTTGCTTATGCGCCCATCGGCATCATGCCACTATTAATTTCACCTTTGATAGGACGTTATGGCAACAAAATAGACATGCGGGTGTTGGTGACATTCAGTTTTTTGATGTATGCGGTTTGCTATTACTGGCGTTCTGTGACATTTATGCCAACGATTGATTTTACAGGTATCATTATGCCGCAGTTTTTTCAGGGATTCGCCGTTGCCTGTTTCTTTTTACCCTTAACAACGATTTCGTTTTCAGGCTTGCCAGATAATAAATTTGCCAATGCCTCGAGTATGAGTAATTTTTTTCGTACCTTGTCAGGATCAGTTGGTACGTCGTTGACAATGACGCTGTGGGGACGACGCGAATCGTTACACCATAGTCAGTTGACAGCAACCATCGATCAATTTAACCCCGTGTTTAATTCATCGTCACAAATTATGGATAAATACTATGGTTCGCTTTCAGGAGTTCTTAATGAAATTAATAATGAAATAACCCAGCAGTCACTTTCTATTTCTGCAAATGAGATTTTCCGTATGGCGGCTATTGCTTTTATCTTACTTACGGTTTTGGTTTGGTTTGCGAAACCGCCGTTTACAGCGAAAGGCGTTGGGTGATGATAAAAGGAGGGGGTTATAGCGGGTAAGACCGGGGATCTTAAGTCTGCGCCATCGGCAGCATCGCTCACCCAGGGAAAGGATTGCGATGCTGCGTTGAAACGTTATTAACGGCCTTTTGCCAGATATTGATTCATCTCTTCTTCCGGCACCATTCCACCTCCCGTCGCCCACACCAGATGAGTGGCATTACGCAATTGTTCTGCGCTGAAACCGTGCATCTGTTGGTAACTTACTGATGCACACACGCGCTGAGGTCCGGCCATACCCGCCAGTGCTGAAGGTTCAAGACGAATACCTTCTTCCTGAGCCAGCCAGCCAAGCATGTCATACATGGTTTGATCGCTAAGGGTATAGAAGCCATCCAGCAGACGCTCCATTGCCCGCCCGACAAAGCCTGATGCGCGACCAACTGCAAGGCCATCCGCTGCGGTAAGGTTGTCGATACCAATATCCTGAACAGAAATCTGATCGTGTAATCCTGTATGGACGCCTAACAACATACAAGGGGAGTGCGTTGGTTCGGCAAAAAAGCAGTGAACATGATCGCCAAACGCCAGTTTAAGCCCGAATGCGACGCCACCAGGACCACCGCCAACACCACACGGCAGATAGACAAACAGAGGGTTATCAGCATCGACGATACGGCCTTGCTGGGCAAATTGCGCTTTAAGACGCTGGCCAGCGACGGAATACCCAAGGAACAACGTGCGGGAATTTTCGTCATCAATAAAGAAACAGTTCGGGTCAGACTGCGCTGCTTTACGTCCTTCCTCGACGGCAACACCATAATCTTGCTCATATTCCACGACCGTAACGCCATGGCTGCGCAGTTTCGCTTTTTTCCATGCCCGGGCATCAGCAGACATATGAACTGTCACCTTAAAGCCAATGCGGGCGCTCATAATGCCGATTGATAACCCCAGATTTCCGGTTGAGCCCACAGCAATGCTGTATTGGCTAAAGAACTGTTTAAACTCCGGAGAAAGCAGTTTGCTGTAGTCATCATCAAGCGTCAGCAACCCCGCTTCCAGAGCCAGTTTTTCTGCGTGTGCCAGGACTTCATAAATCCCGCCGCGTGCTTTTATGGAGCCGGAAATGGGCAAATGGCTATCTTTTTTCAGTAACAGTTGCCCGCTGATCGGTTGCTGATATTCTTTTTCCAGCCGTTTTTGCATAGCTGGAATGGCAACCAGTTCTGATTCAATAATCCCCCCAGTGGCAGCAGTTTCAGGAAATGCTTTTGCCAGATAGGGTGCAAAACGGGATAAGCGCGCATGGGCGTCCTGAACATCCTGTTCGGTCAGGCCAACATAAGGTAAACCTTCAGCCAATGAGGTCGTGCCAGGATTAAACCAGGTGGTTTCTTTAAGAGCAACCAGATCCTTTACCAACGGATACTGGGCGATGAGCGAGTTCATTTTAGCGTTTTCCATAGTACGTCTCTTTGCGCTTAGATGATAAATGACAGCAGGAATGTGCCCGCCAGAGCGACGACTGAAGCGATAAATGTCGCTGTCGTATAGTATTTAAATGTTTCATTGAGCGTAGCGCCGCAATATTGCTTCACTAGCCAGAAAAGCGAGTCCGTAACGATCGTGCAGCCAATTGCACCTGAACCGATAGCAATCGCAATAATTTCCGGGCTGATGTCGGGATAAAGCGGCAGCATGGGTGCAACAATTGCCGTTGCCCCCATCATTGCCACGGTAGCGGAGCCCACTGCCGCATGCAGAATAAGAGCCACTAACCAGGCCAGAAGAATCGGGTGCATATGCATATTGGAGAGAATAACTGCCAGCGTATCAGCGAGACTGCTGCTTTTTAAAATGGCGTTGAATGCGCCTCCGGCCCCGATAATCAGCAAAATATTAGCAATAGAACCGAAGCCATTTTCCGTATGTGTGAGCATCGTCCCCATGCTCATATGCTGGCGTATACCCAACACATAATAGGCGACAAACACGGCGATAAACATGGCAGTGATAGGGTTGCCAATAAACTCAACCAAGATATACAAACCACTCTCACGCGCCATATTCAATTCGGCAATCGTTTTAACCAACATCAGCGCAATGGGTAGCAGTATGGTGAATAACGTTGCGCCTAATGACGGTAGTGTTTTTTCATCGCGAACTTTGAGATCTGCAAACTCTGTGGGTACAGGTTTAAAGGGCAGTCGTTGACCCAGAAATTTAAGGAAAAGTGGGCCACCGATCAGTGATGCCATCAGCCCAACCAGCAAACCGTAGACGATCACCGAACCGATATCTGCGCCCAGCTTATTGGCAACATATAAAGCAGCCGGATGTGGAGGAACCACGCAGTGCACTGCCATCAATGCGGTACATAGCGGAATGGCAAGCTTTAATAATGAGGTATTGGTTTTTTTGGCAATTGAAAAAGCCAGAGGAATCAATAGCACGACGCCCACTTCAACAAACAGCGTGATGCCACAAATCAGGCCAACCAGCACCATAATGACATCAACTGAAAGCCAGCGGCAGCGTTGAAGTGTCAGACCAATTCTTTCTGCGGCCCCGGATACTTCCATCATTTTTCCCAGTATCGTGCCAAGGCCGATAACCGCTGCGAGGAACCCCAGCGTTCCGCCAATTCCACTTTCAATAGCATTTACCATATCCAGTGGCCCCATGCCCATCATCGTTCCCACGAAGAAGCTGGCCAGCAACAGCGCCAGAAACGGGTGGAATTTGAACTTCACGATGGTCAGTACAATTAAGGAAGGTGCGAACAAGTTCCTGATATGAGATCATCATATTCATCCGGAGCGCATCCCAGAGGGACATCATGAGCCATCAACTCACCTTCGCCGATAGTGAATTCAGCACTAAGCGCCGTCAGACCCGAAAAGAGATTTTCCTCTCCCGCATGGAGCATATTCTGCCATGGCAGAATATGACCGCTGTCATCGAGCCGTTTTATCCCAAGGCGGGCAATGGCCGACGGCCCTATCCGCTGGAGACCATGCTGCGTATTCACTGCATGCAGCATTGGTACAACCTGAGCGACGGTGCCATGGAAGATGCCCTGTACGAAATCGCCTCCATGCGCCTGTTTGCCCGATTATCCCTGGATAGCGCCCTGCCGGACCGCACCACCATCATGAATTTCCGCCACCTGCTGGAGCAGCATCAACTGGCCCGCCAATTGTTCAAGACCATCAATCGCTGGCTGGCCGAAGCAGGCGTCATGATGACTCAAGGCACCTTGGTCGATGCCACCATCATTGAAGCACCCAGCTCGACCAAGAACAAAGAGCAGCAACGCGATCCGGAGATGCATCAGACCAAGAAAGGCAATCAGTGGCACTTTGGCATGAAGGCCCACATTGGTGTCGATGCCAAGAGTGGCCTGACCCACAGCCTAGTCACCACCGCGGCCAACGAGCATGACCTCAATCAGCTGGGTAATCTGCTTCATGGAGAGGAGCAATTTGTCTCAGCCGATGCCGGCTACCAAGGAGCGCCACAGCGCGAGGAGCTGGCCGAGGTGGATGTGGACTGGCTGATCGCCGAGCGTCCCGGCAGGGTAAAAACCTTGAAGCAGCATCCGCGCAAGAACAAAACGGCCATCAACATCGAATACATGAAAGCCAGCATCCGTGCCAAGGTGGAGCACCCGTTTCGCATCATCAAGCGGCAGTTCGGCTTCGTGAAAGCCAGATACAAGGGGCTGCTGAAAAACGATAACCAACTGGCGATGTTATTCACCCTGGCCAACCTGTTTCGGGTGGACCAAATGATACGTCAGTGGGAGAGATCTCAGTAAAAACCGGAAATAACGCCAGAAATGGTGGAAAAAATAGCCTAAATAGGCTGATTCGATGTGTTTGCGGGAAAAAAATCGGCCCAGATCCGCGAAATTTTAATCAGCGAGTCAGCTTGGGAAGAAATGACCTGCTTATTCGCACCTTCCTTAACACGATGCTGATAAGCAGCGTGCTCACAACCCAGATTTGAGAGTGCATATCTCACCTTCCCCTGTGATTAACCTGATGATATTGGACAAAAAAACAACGCAGGCTGACAAACGATAAAATTTGCCTTTCACATGAGGTAAATTGCATCAATGGAGTGATTTACATCTAAAAATGAAGGTGAATTGAGATATGGTTCACTTTAGCTCATCTCATAGCTGAAATTTTGCCGCTATTTTTTTACACTTAAGCGAAAAATGAGGTGATTATGGAACCCCTTCGTGAAATAAGAAATCGGCTGCTTAACGGCTGGCAATTATCAAAAATGCATACTTTTGAAGTGGCTGCCAGGCATCAGTCCTTCGCCCTGGCGGCAGAGGAATTGTCGCTGAGCCCCAGTGCGGTAAGTCACCGTATCAATCAGCTGGAAGAAGAATTGGGCATTCAGTTGTTTGTTCGTTCCCATCGCAAAGTGGAATTAACGCACGAGGGGAAACGTGTTTATTGGGCGCTAAAATCGTCGCTGGATACCCTGAACCAGGAAATTCTTGATATCAAAAATCAGGAGTTATCGGGAACGTTAACTCTGTATTCCCGGCCCTCTATCGCCCAATGCTGGTTGGTGCCCGCATTAGGTGACTTTACACGCCGGTATCCGTCTATTTCGCTCACCGTGCTCACTGGTAATGACAACGTCAATCTGCAACGTGCCGGAATCGATTTGGCGATCTACTTTGATGATGCGCCGTCAGCGCAACTCACTCATCACTTTCTGATGGATGAAGAAATCCTGCCAGTATGTAGCCCGGAATACGCTCAAAGACATGCTTTAACCAACACGGTAATTAACCTGTGTCACTGTACGTTGCTCCATGACAGACAGGCATGGAGCAACGACTCCGGGGTAATGACTCCAACTTACTGATAGTGTTTTATGTTCAGATAATGCCCGATGAC
>ERZ1034739.209-NODE-209-length-19088-cov-73.947985_pt1 | contig 19088 bp, 22 predicted proteins | sample MGYA00520636_ERZ1034739 | MGnify/ENA primary metagenome ERZ1034739 (study PRJEB33766, sample SAMN09781703) | gut metagenome | biome: gut microbiome | host: Homo sapiens | place: Madagascar | study: EMG produced TPA metagenomics assembly of the PRJNA485056 data... | reverse complement strand
AATCAAAGATCAAATCAATTCATCAGTCATTGTATGATGATTCAATGTTCAAATCAGACAGACAGACAGTCATTTAAATAGCAATTATATTAAACCTCTAATGGAGGTTTTCCATGGCTAGTGTTGAAGAACAGGTTGAGGATTTTTTCAAAAAACAACTTTCAGAATTCGGTATTAAATACCAGACCAAAACAGAACCTATAAACAGAAGTATAGATGATGCTCTAAGTAATTATTGTTCTAAATCAGGAGGCTCAGGAAAGAACTATCCTGATATCAAGTTATTACTTACATCCAATCATGCTCGTTCTATCCCTGTGATGATTGAGGCAAAAGGAACTAAAGGTGATTTAATAAAATATGCCAAAGATTCAACAGAAATAGAATTAGTTACAGAATATTCCTCAGATTCTAAAACTCATAAGAAAGGTGATAAGAACTACACCACTATTCAAAAATATGCGGTAAATGGTGCTGTTCATTATGCTAATGCCATTTTATATGGTAAGGCTTCTGATGAAGTAATTGCCATAGGTGTTAATGGATATACCAAAGATGACAAAACTCTTTTCACTGAATTGGAAGCTTACTATGTCTCTAATAGAAAAGCTCGAATCCCTATAAAAATAGGAGAATATAAAGATTTAGGTTTTTTAAAAAAAGAAAATATAGAAAATCTTTTCAAAAAGCTTGATGATTTAACACTGTCTGAAGAAGAGCTTGAAAAGAGAAAGAGTAATATTGAAAATGATTTAGAATCAAAGATCAAATCAATTCATCAGTCATTGTATGATGATTCAATGTTCAAATCTGCTCTACGAACTAATGAGAAATTGTATTTGTTTTGCGGTCTTATTATGGCTGGGTTACCAATAGATGGTATTAGGGATTTTGATATTGATAACCACCAAGAAGACAACGATGGCCAAGCTGTAATACAGAGAATACAAAAATATCTTGAGAAAAAGAATCTAGGTGCTAACAAAAAGAACGAAATGATTATCGGGTTGCTGAAACCTGTTTTTGATTCTAAAACGTTAAATAGCACTGATCATGAAGGTTCTTTAGGAGAGAGTCTGATTAAAAGACTGTATATACAAATACAAAATGAGATTCTTCCGTATTTAACCGCTGAGTTACATCTTGATTTTACTGGCAAAATAATGAATTCTCTAAATGACTGGGTTCATTTAGAGAATGACAAGGCTAATGACGTTGTTCTTACTCCTCGGTATGTAACTTCATTTATGGCCAAGTTGGCTCATACAGACATGGATTCTTACGTATGGGATTGTGCTATGGGGTCTGCTGGGTTCCTTGTTGCAGCGATGGAACTTATGATAAGGGATGCTGAATCAAAAATTGTAGATGATCCTGTGTCTCTGGAGGCCAAAAAGAGGAGAATAAAGAAAGAGCAGATTCTTGGTATTGAAATATTGGGGAATGTGTATATTCTAGCCTGTTTGAATATGTTTCTTATGGGCGATGGGTCGTCAAATATTATTATAGACAATACATTTGAGTGTGATAGAGTAAAAGATAAAGACAAATTCACATTCCCTGCTACAGTATTTTTGCTGAATCCACCATATAGTGAAAAAGGTAAAGGATTTAATTTTGTTGAATTTGCCTTAGACAGAATGACAAAGGGATATGGTTGCATATTGATTCAGGAAAACGCAGGTTCTGGGAATGGACTTCCGTTTACAAAGAATATTCTGAAAAATAATACTCTTGTTGCCAGTATCCATATGCCAGCAGATCTATTTATGGGGAAGGCTTCCGTACAAGCAGGTATATACCTGTTTAAGGTAAATCAACCTCATGATCCTGATTCACTCGTGACTTTCATTGATATGTCTGAAGATGGCTATTCCAGACAGAATCGTAAAAAATCCTCTCAGGACGTAAATTTGAGAGATACTGATAATGCTAAAGCTCGATATGAGGAAGTTGTAGATATCATCCTTAATAAGAAGCCGAAGACTAGTTACTATACAGAAGCTAATGGCTTAGTTATTAAGGACACTATCAGTCTAGAAGGTAATGATTGGACTTTTGCTCAACACAAGAAAATTGATATCAGACCTACGATTGATGATTTCAAGAAGACGGTTAAAGATTTTCTGAGTTGGAAAGTAAGTCAAATTATTCAGCAAGAGGATGTCTGTCTGGGAAAACAGTAAGCCCTCGTCTTCAGAAGTTAGAAAATGACTTTATAAGGAACGGGGGCTGTTTTAAGGAATTTAGAATAGGAAATTTATTTACATCATCAAATGGAGACAAAGATATCCAAAAGAATCATATTTCATCTTCAATAGAAGATAATGATGGAATCCTTGTTGTAAGTTCAGGTGAATATAATTTAGGGATTATAGGAACAACCAACTTAAATGCAAAAGTTTTTGAACGAAATACTTTGACAGTAGATATGTTTGGAAATGTTAATTTTAGAGACCATGAATACAAAATGGTTACCCATGCACGAGTTTTTTCATTAAGACCTAGAGAAGCTATCAACAAATATCAAGGCTTGTATATTCAATCAAATTTAAGTTTCTTAAAAAAGAAGTTTTCATATAATAATATGTGTTCTTTTGAGAAAATCAAAGATGATGTTATTTTATTACCTTCTTATAATGATAAGCTAGCGTTTGATTATATGGAGAGCTACATCCGTGAGCTCGAACAAGAGCGAATCCGTGAGCTCGATGCCTACCTTAAGGCCACAGGTCTTAATGACTATGAATTAACTCCTGAAGAAAAATCGTGTATAGAAATTATGGAAAATGGGGGGGGAAATTATAAGGAATTTAAGGTTCTTGATATCTTCACTGTAAAAAATACTCAAAGTGTTATGAAGTCACAAGTTGATTATTGCAGTGGAGATATTCCTTATGTTACAGCGGGAGAAAATAATAATTCAATAGCATCTTATGTTTATGCAGATTCTACGATGGTTGATAAAGGGGATTGCATCGTAATTGGAGGAAAATCAACAGTTGTAACATATCAAGAGTTAGATTTTGTTTCAAATGACAGCCATAATCTAGCATTGTATATGAAAGATGTTGATATGAAATCAAAACATACACAGATGTTTTTTGTGACTTTATTAGGTTATAAATTTAGGCAACTGTACAATTGGGGAAATTCTATTTCAAAACAAAAAATTAAAAAAGATACCATTCATATTCCAACAAATTTAAGTGGTGATATTGATTATAATTTCATAGAAGTGTTTTCAAAAGCCATCGAAAAGTTATCTATTAGATCCGTTGTTGAATGGAAGGATCGGATAATTGAAACAACAAGGACAGTGGTAAGCCAAAACACCAAGAATTGATCCAAAAACAACGTGAATGTAAGAGTAGGTGATGACAGTTTTATTTTCCTACTCTATGATTGTAGTTGATCAGAAAAATTTAGAAAGAGATAGTTAATTCGCCACCAAGAGCGATCAAAATTTTCATAATTGTATCAATTTTGGCATTAACGTCGCCTTTTTCCATTCTGGCAATGACAGGCTGAGATACACCACTTAGTTTTTCAAGATCTCTTTGTGATAATCCTTTTTTCTTTCGTGCAACAGCTAAATCATGCATGAATTTTACTCTGGATTCCATTTCCTTGAGCTCTTGAGGGGTGAAAAGTTCTGCTCGCACTTCATCCCATGATTTTCCAATGGCAGAATTATTCATTGTCAATACCTCTTTTCTTTAAATCAAGTAATTCTCTTTGTGCCTTTTCAATTTCTTCTTTTGGCGTTTTTTGAGTCTTCTTTACAAAAGTGTGTAAAAGAACGAAGCTGTCATTTTCCCAAGTCACGAATAATACTCTATTTCTTTGTGGCCGTAGTTCCCAAATTTTGTCTTTTAAATGTTTAATATAGGGTTCGCCAGCGTCTAATCCGTACTGTCTTAAAATATCAATATAGTCAGAAAGTTTTTGTAATTGTATGCGACTGTTTTTGTCAGTCTTGCTTTTTAATTCATACATATAATCAAGAACAGGACTTTGGTTTTTAGCGTTCTTATAAAAATAGATTTTATACAATTTTACACATCCTTTTTCTTTAATGATAACTCTAAAGTTATCATTATTCAAGATAAACTAGTATTCTTAATTCTTTTAAGCGTAGATTTGCTGATACCTGTCAGCGATTCCACTTGAGATAAAGTGTGATTCTGTAATAGCTCTTTTGCATGTTCTATTTGTGCAGACGAAAATTTTTTTGGTCTGCCTTCTTTAAAATTTGGATCAGCTTTAGCGATAGATTTTCCTTCCTGAGTCCGCTGTACAATCATATCTCGTTCAAATTCAGCAAAAGCCAGCATGACATTACGGATAAGTTTACCGGCAGGAGAAGTGTCAATCATGCCGATATTTAGTACATGAACTTTTATCTGTTTTGCAGCTAGACTTTCAATGAGATCAATTCCCTGAGAGAGATTTCTGGCTACACGATCCAGTTTTGTAAAAATCAATGTGTCACCAGCCACCAGCTTATCTAAAAGCTTATTCAGTTCTGGACGGTTAGACTTTGTTCCAGTAAAAGCGTCTGAGTAAATTTCAGTTGCTCCTGCTTCGGTAAGAGCAATCTTCTGGGCTTCAAGTGAATTTCCATCCTTTGCCTGAGCTTGAGTGCTAACTCTGGCGTAACCGTATATCATTTTTTGCTCCTTTTTTACGTTTACTTATGAGCTTAAGTTATGAGCTCGCTCAAAGCATTGATTTTCCGTTCTAAAAGAAAAGAGCTCAAAACTTATAAGTTTTGAGCTCTTGTATAAAGCATGAGACGTGGCAGTTTTGCAATACCACAATCCCTTAGTGGTTACTTTAATTCTAACATTTTAAAACGATTTTTCAAACAAGTTTTATTATTTATAGTAAAATTTAGTATTAAAATTTACTCTCAATAATAGACTATAGGTGAGCTGTCATGCAAGATTGGGACTGGACTGAGCAAGAGATTGGAGAAATAAGGTTAATTATCGAACACATGAGTGCTTCGCTGAATATCGCTTATGGCATTACGCTCCTTTTGGATGTCACTCAGGAAAAAGTTCTTTTTTGCAGAAATGGTAAAACATTCAAGAGTATCTCTATATCTGGCGATAATGCTCGTGGCGTTTTGTGTGACATTATGGAGAACTCTGTTAATTTATAAAATATGAAGGGATAAAACATGACGCAGGAAAATCAGGAAAAACAAGAAAAAAAGAAAGAAAAGAAGACGGTTATCGTTGGAAAAATGAATTTTGGCAGTTCCGTAATGAATTCGGTAAAGAATGGAGCTGTACGTTTTTTATCTGCTGGTTTGGTTAATCCTCACAAGAAAAATATCACCAGTGATGTCAAACATTTTCACATTGGTGAAATAGGGGATTTAGGCGGTGAGACGAAGAAATTCATTAAGTTTGATTGTGAGATTGATAACATCAAAGTTAATTTTGAGATAGATGATGTTACTGAAGGTGTTCAGAAGAATGCTAAGAAGCTTAAGGATGACCTTAAAAAAACAGAGCAGGAAAAGTTAGGATCGGCTTTAGGCTGTAAATTTAAGGTTATCTCTATCTATGGTTATGACAAAGACGGCAAACGCATAAAAATAGGCGAAGTTAGAAATGGCGGTAAAAAAATAAAGCTCGACCATAAAAGTTTAAAGGAAGCTGGCCTTAGTATGACTGATCTGGAGAAGGTTCTTGTCGGTACTGGATTAGCACAGGAACAGGCTTTCAGTAAGCTTAAGGAAAAGATTGAAAAGCAGGAAGCCAAAGAAAAGGAAGCTCAGGAAGCAGAGCAGAAGAAAACCGAGGAGCAGAATAGTGAGCAGAATAGTGAGCAGGCTCACCAGAAAGAGAAAACTCAAGAAAAGAAAGCTGAACAATCAGAAGAGAAATCCCATGAAAAAGAGCAGGGAGAAAAAGAATTTCAGGAAAATGCCAGGGCTAAAAGCGGACAGCAGAAACAGGGTGATTCATTCGATTTTGAGACCTCACGAACCATAAAAGAAACGATGGATTATTTGCGTAAGGAACTTAGAGAGACCGAGGATCGTTTGAAAGACACTGATTATACAGCCGAAGAGAAACAGGGGCTTGAGGCTCACAAACAGGGCTTGCGTGAGACATATGAAGCCTTTGAGTCAGCAAATAAGAAGCTGAATTCCTTAAGAACAACAAAAAATAAGATTAAGGATAAAAAGGTTAATAAAACAGCCTCCAGAACGGAAACTGAAACCGATAAGAATGTTAAAGAAGCTCAGACTGTAGATAAGGTTAACGACAACAAGGAAAAGAACAGTGAAAGATTTCAGTTCATGCAGGAAGAGGCCAATAAGAAAAGCAGGACAGATGACTCTGCTGTCCAACAGGAAAATGAACAGAAGTCTGAAAGAATGAAGGCGATGGAAGAAAACGCAAAAAAAAACACAATGAACAGTCATCAGGCCAGAACTAAAGATCATAAGATGAAGCGATAAAGGGAGAGTTGAAATGCTTGAGGGTTTTAAGCTTTTGCAGGATGCGATATGTATCAACCTTAATCAGGAAGTGAAGGAGCTTCTTACTGAGTGTATTCTGTGGAATATGGGCTCTATCCCTATAGTACCTAAGTCTGTATTGAACGATTACTTTTCAGAGGAGACGGTAAATGATTATTACAGTTTACCAAAGAAAAATAATTTAGCAGGTCTCTATATGGACATATTGGTAAGAAATCCTGATTTTTTAACGGATGAAAATGTTCTATATTTTATTTGTGATATCAAAGAGTTTAACGGCTACGAGCTACTAAAAAATGCACGAAGCAAAGGGAAGATTGATGTCATAAAGAAATGCTACTTGTCTGACATGTATTATGATTTGGAAAAGTTATACATAAAGTATCAGTACAGCAGACTACTCTCTCAAGGACAGAATGATGTTTTATTATTACAAATAAAACATCAATTTATGGATATATGCAACTTCTGGAATATTCAAATTCCAACAATAATTGAACATGATTTGAATACAAAGAAATTAGCTGATATTATTGGAGTTGCGTTAAACAGTTAAGACGTTGAGAGCAATATCTAGATTAAATTGGGTAGAAAACTAGATATTGCATATTGTACGGACAACTTGGACAACTAGAATGTGTATGTTGTAGGTCATCCTGCCTATTATTCTATAAGTCCGTGCAATTTTTGTCAATTAACAAGTAAATAGGAATTATTATGAATTGTACGGGAACAGAAAGACGTAGGGAAATATGTTCGAAATACATTGTAAAACCTGTTTTGCATAGTGTTTGCTCAGAGAATGATAATATAAGTAGTGATGCTGGCGATAGAAAAATTAAAAATGAATATTTTATTTTTCATTTATTTGATCGAAAAACAGGGGGATACAAAGATAAAATTATTGTTGGATGCACGGCGGCTAGGGAAATACAGAAAATAGCGAAGATTGAACTTCCACCATGTAGTGATTTATTTTTTGTGGGTGATAGTTCAGAAAAAGAAGTATTTCAGATATTGGATGAGGAGCATGGTAATATTTCTTCCGAGAAAAAAGAAATAAAAAACATTGAAAACGGTTATGATGAATTAACAAAAGAATTAATAAACCTTTATGTTGTGGCTATTTTTACGATAAACGGTAAAGAGTATATAGAATCAGGGGAATGCTACAGAGGTAACCAGAGTGCTTTATTCTGTATATATTGTGAACTTTTAGAAAAAGGAACTTTTTTGCCTAATTCATTTAGGAATTCTTTAATAAGTCGAAAAATAAAAGCTCTAACTACAATTTTACTAAAATTTGAAATAAACAATATTGAAGATTTGTTTTTAAGATTTTCTTCAAAATATCCTAAATCAAAGAGACCTAATATAAAAAATATTATGAAATTTGTTGGGACGCAGTTTCATGATAATGTGGTCGTTTCCAATTTCTTTCAGGAGTATTAAGGCATGAGCACCATTCTTAATCCAAGTAATGATAATACGTTTGCTGATATTGTTAGAGCACGAGATAACGGAGTTTTTGTAGATAAAACTCAATTTATAGATGAAGTAATAGGTCGTTTTAATACCACAAGAAAATTTTTAGCCGTTACCAGACCTCGCAGATTTGGGAAAACTATAACGGCACATATGTTATCAGCCTTCTTTTCAAAAGGTTGTGACAGCAAGGAGATGTTTAAAGGCTTAAAGATTTCTGAAAGCAAAAATTATCAAGATCATTTAAATAAGTATGATGTCATATACTGGGATATGAACAGTGTTAGAGACAATTTCATGGCCTACATTGATGATAGTAGTTTGCATATTGAAGGTATAGATGACATTGTTGACTACATGCAGTATGTGACTCTTCATGAACTCAAAAAGCATGAGCAATTTAATGAAATAATCAATAGTGACTCACTAATCGGAAAGAAATCGTTAAAACAAGCTATAGCAGTTACGAAGAATAAATTTGTCTTGATTATGGATGAATGGGATTTGATATACCGAGAATATCGTGAAGATACGGCTTTGCAAAAGAAATTTATAGATTTGTTAAGATCTCTATTCAAGTCAGATGATGGTCAAGCCTGTTTTCATTTGGCTTATCTAACTGGGATTTTACCAATAAAGAAATACAATTCCCAATCTGCTTTAAACAACTTCAAAGAATACAATATGCTTTCACCAGAGCCTTATGAAAAGTATTTTGGTTTCACGGAAGATGAAATAACAGAGATAGTTAAATCGCCTTATTGTAGTCTAACTCATGAAGATTTGAAGACTTGGTATGAGGGATATAAGCTCAATAAGGTGGATATATATAATCCTAATTCTGTAGCTTCAGCTGTAAGTGATAAGAAATGTAAAAGTTATTGGAGTGGCACATCTTCTAATAAAGAGGTTGTGCGACTTATAAATATGAATTTTGACGGTATCAAGAATGATATTTTAAATTTAATAGCTGGTGCAAAAATAATGTTTGATTATGAGACCTTTCAGAATGATATGGTTTCCATTGAAAACAAGGATCAGTTATTTTCATTATTGGTATGTTTAGGCTATTTAGGCTGCGAAGAGAAGGGGGACGGATCGACATGTCGTTTAGCTTATGTGCCGAACCGTGAAATTAGATCTGCTCTATCCTCAATAGTAAGAAAACAGTCATGGTATACATCATCATCTATTATTGAACGTTCAGAAACTCTATTTGGGGCAATTGCCAGCATGGATGCAGAAAGAACGGCCAAGATTGTTCAAGAAATTCATAATTCTCCTAATGTTTCTTTGTTGAGATATAACAGTGAGGAGGCATTGGTATTTTGTGTGATAGCTGGGTTAATGTGGCGAACAGAATATGATTATGAATCATATAGAGAATTGCAGTCAGGGAAAGGGGCTATAGATTTGGTATACGTGCCAAGATGGAGTGATGATCTCCCTATAATGCTTATAGAGTTTAAACGAGATGCGAGTGCCGAGGAAGCCCTGGAACAGATTAAAGCCAAGGATTATCCAAGCAGGTACTGTGAATCGGAATGTACTAATGATATTTTGATGATAGGTCTTAGTTATAATTCAAAAACAAAAGAACATCAGTGTGTGATTGAAAAACTGTAAGATTAGTTCAGCCAAATTGTTAAATTTACTCCCAGAAGATAAAACTCTGGGAGTTTTTTATTTTGAGAATAAACAACATAAATTTTGATGAAGTTTGTTAAATTTCAATGAATTGATAGGTGTATCATAAAATAGTATAAAAATTATTGTATTTATTCTGTACAGGCGTATAATGAACTTGTGTTAATTTATAATATGAGGTGATACTATGTTCAGAAAATTAGGTTGGATTTTTGGTGGCTTGCAGCCGGCATACTATTTAAGGCACTTTGTCTTAATTTCTCCATTACCACTGATTATGTTAACTCACATCCCGTTAACTGATTTGCAAACTCATACGGTTATTAATTGGAATCAGGTACTAGTTTTGGCTTTAGTGGCAATCAGTTGGTTAATCTATCCATTCTCCAGATTCGTTTATGAATCAGTTTTTAACTGGATCATGGGTGATAACGTACTTATTGTAAACGCTCTTATTTGCTTGATTATGAAGCTACTTACTATGGTGCTGTGTTTTTCGTTTGCTATATACCTTGCTCCGATTGCTTGGATCTATATCTTCTGGTACTTTAAGTTTGGTGACGGCAAGTGCGATTTTAATGGAGACTTACAAGACCGTGACGGAATTATTACTGTAGAATGTGATGATTAGTAAATTTGCGATATATGTTGTAATGTGTATTCAATGTTCTTTTGATTTAAAGGAAGTCATTGATAATAAGTGAGGAGGATATATGTTATATATACCACCAACGTCAAAAGATATTTATGTAAGTAGTAAGGTTGCTTTGAATATCCATAGTCCTGATGATACTGGTGATTGGCATAGTTCAGGTTATTTAGATAATGATAGAGATGATCGGCAGGAATTGTTTATATTTGGCACAGGACAAAGATACAATACAAATAGCCTTTTAGGGAGTACGGGCGTAATAGACGGAACAGACAGGTTAAATAAAATGGGATATTATCCAGAAAATTCCCCTGTATGGATAGCAGATCATCCTAGAGCTTGTGTTGATTATTTGTTTATTTCAGTGCTTCAATCTGGAGAACTAGGTTATGTGATGCTAGATGAATGGTTTCCAAGTATTGAAGACAAGAAAAGAGTTTATGAACTCATAGACATAATGGAAAACAAATTATCCCAAAGAGAACTAGAGATTTTAGAGGCATGGAAGAAAAAAAATCCAATAGCGGAATAGTACTGAATCAAAGAAATTTTTATCATAAAATTTTAATGACGTGTATTTTGAAACAATTGAGCGATACTCCTTTAGTTCTTAAAGGGGGGACTGCCCTTTATTTAGGATATGGGCTTACAAGATTTTCGGAAGATTTAGATTTTGACTCTTCAAAACGTCTTAATCTGCTCAATAAAATAAAAGAAGCGTTTCCTTTAGGCATTAGATTGTTAAATATCAACATAAAGAAAGATACTGAAACAGTTACAAGATATTTAATTGACTATTCTGTCGATGCAATAAAATTAACAGATAAATTAAAAATTGAGATTTCATACAGAACGCCAATACAAGAAGACTTGGTGTGTGTAAAAGACGGAATCCGTTATGCTCCGATAGAACAGCTTATAGATTATAAGTTGAAGGCCGCTTTTGATGGGGATAATACCAGAAGTAAGTGCCGAGATTTGTACGATTTACATTTTTTGGCAAAGAATTATTCAGAAAGTTTTAATGTCGATACAGCTAAAAGGCTTTATGAATTTTCTAAAGATCCTGATGTTTTGGTTTCACGTTATGACATTGATGTAAAGGATGATCAATTATTGAGGGATATTATGGACACTGAATCAATATCACTTGAGCTCAGTGACTTGTCCCGAGCGATTTATTTAAAACAAAAAGAAAAACAGGAAAATCAATCACTTAATAATCAGGAGCAATCATTATCATTAAAAAGACGAGAGTACATGAATGAACAGATTCAGGTAAAGGCTAAAGCAGATGCTTCAAAAGAAGTTAACCAAGCTTCTGCTGTATCGCCTAGAATGGCAATGATGCAAAGAAATAAAGAAAGAAATAATGTTCGTGATAATGTTATTTCAAAAACTCGAAATGGAAAATCTCGTTAATTTTTAGAAGGATAAAACTAACTAATGAAAATGAAATTTCAACAAACTGCTTTGAATATGGTGATGTTTTTGGCTTTAGGAGTCGGGGTTACTGCTTGTGGCGGTGGTGACGGAAGTAGTGGTGAATCTCAAGCTGGTTGGGCAGAAACTTATGATAAGGTTATGTCCCAAAGGAAGCTGAATTCAGAAGGATATAAAAACACCCAGAAGCTTAATAAAAAACAAAAAGAATTTTTGCTAAAAGTGATGGATCATGGAAGATATTTGAGTCAGATTATGATATCTTCGGGGAAAATTACAATTGGAGGACATGACGTTAAATATGACCCTAAATATATATCAAATATAACGGTACCTTCACCAGGTGATATAGAAATTAAAGCATCATCTTATTTTGGCGACAATGTTACTTTAATTCTTAGTTGTGAGCCAATTAATAAGTACCAAATTATTAGAGAAAGAAGAGCTGGTTGCCCAATTTCCTCTAAATCCACTTGCCTAGAAAAAGGTCTATGTTTTGCAGGTGTTTTCGATCTTGGTGAAAAGCTAGAAACAAATCCATTGTTTGAAGTTGAATTTAAAATTAAAGATTAATTAAAAAGCCCTGCTAAGCTAGAATGCCCCCATAAGTTGAACAAAACTTCGGGGGTGTATTTATGCTAGCAGGGATTTTTCATGTTTAATAGAAATAAGGTTCTCCGAAGACCTGACCGTCAACTAAAACTTCTACATAGTGAACTGTCTTTGTGCATCCGGCAGGGATAGGATGACATCCTGTGCTTCCGCAGTTAGGAATGCATGCTTTGTCCTTTACGTATGAATCCTCGGTATAACCGTACTCAGCACATTCTTGAACTACCTGCTTTCCTTGATTGCCGTAAATAGTTTTTCCCTCATAACGAACACATTCCTTATGAGAAGGGATAAAAGCGGCCACATTGTCATTAGATGAAATCTGGCTGTCAGCAACGCTTACGTTTGAGCTTTTGAGACATTTAGAGAGCGGAACTAGAGGAGGCTTGAGCTTTGCCAATCTCTTCACCAGAGCCTTATGAGCCTTGGCACATTCTGATGCTTTAAATTTTGTAGGAAGGCACAGCCAAATTGCACATTCGGCATCATAGTCAGAGCTTGTATCTGGCATAACAGAGTTGTTGCTGTTTTGTACCTTTGATTGGTCAATCTGAGACAGAATATCATCAACATTCATTCCATTATCCGAAATGGAATATTCGTTGCTGTTTACTTTATTGTTAAGCTCATTCATTGCCGAATTAAATTTGTTTTCATCGACAAAATTGTCAGCATATGCCGAAACCGATAAAGATGTGAGTACGGCCATTATCAAAAATTGTTTATTCATTTTTTATTCCTTAGAATCTGATGAAGATGAATTTGGTTTAATGTCAACGCTTCCATTTTTATTTTTAGCAAGCCTTGCTTTTAATTTGCTTGCTCCCTTCATGGCCATACCGGCACCGCCCATAGCTAATTTTGCAGTATCCTTGCTAACTTTCGCTTGAGACGCTGCTGACATTGCAGAGCTACCTGTAGCACCGCCTTCAAACATTGACGTGACTGCTGATGGAACAGAATGAGCGAGCATAAGAATTATTAAACTCTCAGTGAAAATTAGAAATGTCTCTGATAATTCTATTGGTCTTTTTTGCAGATATGGTTGCTGAATAATAGTTTCTACCATTGATAAAAGGACGCTAACTATAAATACAAAGCACATTAGCTCAAGTCCTAATTTGACAAGTTGTTTGAGGTAATTAACTGCCCATGAATTAGTCCACGTGAGCCCGCCGAATCCAACAGCGAGGATACCACAACATATAGTAATGTACGCTTTTGTAAGTGTGAGGATGAAATTTACTGTTAAGCAGAGGAATATTATAAAAATTGCTGATACCACAATAAGTGAAAGAATATATTCGGCCAATTTTTCAGCCAATGCTCCAGGAAAAATGAAATCGAGCAAATCAAAAGAGGCTCCAAAAGATGCAACAGCGCACAATACCTTCCAGCCCTGAGAAAACATGTGTATTATAAAATCCTCTGGTGTAGTTGATACACCATTAGTAGGAATTATGTTGAGCCAGTCTTCGACAAACGTGATTAGTTTACCAACACCAATGTAGTGTGGATCTAATATCCACACAAAAAATCCAATCCCCATGATGAACTTTATCATCTCGGCAAAAAGCGTATTAAAATCAGCACCGCTAAAAATTTGCTTTATTGCTAATATTGATAGGGATATTAATGCAAGTCCCCATAATAGATCAGTAGCTCTGTCTGACAATTTTTCAGAGATTTTAATAGCGGAATCTTTCACTAATTTAAGGGTATTGGCGACGGAGTTTGAAGGATCATTTTGAGGAGTTAATAAGTCTCCAGCATAGCTCGGCTCTGTTGCAAAGAGAGCGAGAGCTGAGAATAAAACCGCAAAAAGCATCTTGATTTTCTTAATCATGAATATCACCTATCTGTCTTAATTTTTCAGTGTTTTCATCATAAGAACGATACTTTTGGAGAGTTGCTTCGGTCTCGTTTCTATTGGCTTGAGCCTGTCTCATTTCCGCTATCTGTTTGTTCAGAAGAACGAGAAGAGAAATCATCTTCTGGTCAATTTCACCTTGAGTATTTGCAGACTTGCCTGCCGTCTGTTTGAAGGTTTCAAGATCAGCCTCAATTGCTTGCTGTTCTTTTTGGGTGTTTTCCCATGAAGAGTTGATTACCTCGTCCATGTTTTTAATAAGCTGGATTTTTTTGGTGTTTAGAATCTCAAGGTCTTCTGCAGAGCATTGATAGCCTTGGCTACAGTTGTTCTGGAGAACAAAATCAATATCTTCAAATTGCTTTAGGAATTTGTTCAGTGAGTTGTATTTTTTGGCAATGGTATTATAACGCTGGGCTGTTTCCTGATATTGGTAGATAAGTTCCTGAAGACGCTTGTACTCGGCCATTCCCGGGACTTCAATCTGTTGAAGGTGCTCAATCTGGTTAAGTTGCTGGTTAAGTTGAACTTCAAAATCATCAATCATCTGGAGATAATTCATGAGTTGCTGAGTTACCTGAGCAACGTCAATGGTTGGAAAACCGCTTGAATAAGCAGGAGCGGAAATTGTCAGTAAGGCACTTATAATTGATGCAGTTAGTATCTTTTTCATGGTTTTATCCTCGTTAATTCTTAATACTTGTACGGTGCATTGAAGCTGATATCCTTATTCACGATGACATTGAATCGGTAGCCAGAGCGTATTTCAATTGTCGGAGCAACATTCATATGCTTACGTATAAGCTCAGTAGTTACAGAACCTAATTCATTACCGAGAGCTTCAGCCATGGCTGAAGAAGCTGATGTAGTATCTTTGTCATTGACATACTTGTTGTCGGTGTAGGTGACAGAAGCTGTAACCATTGAGAGAAGAAACGCAGACTTGAAGAGCTTCCAGTAGTGGTTGTTAACCTGATCGGTAAATCCGCTGTAACCGCCCATGTCAGAACCTGCCATCTGTCCAAGGTCAAGTGTTCTTCCGTCTGGATAAACAAGGCGATTCCAAGCAACCATTACACGTTCCTGTCCGAACATGATCCCTGAGTTATAAATCCCAAAAAGTTTTGTACCTTGAGGGATAAGAAGGTACTTGCCTGTTGCGGTGTCATAGACGTTCTGACTCACCTGTCCTATGAGATGCCCAGGGAGGTCTGAGTTCACACCTGTAATAAGAGTTGCTGGAATTACAAAGCCTGTATTAACTGTGAGAGCCTTTGGAGCTTCCAGTGTGGAATTTAATTGCCAGTTTCTTGGTTCTTTGCTGGAATCGTTATTATCCGCTGAAAAGTCAGTGGATGACGAATTACCAGCATTGCTATTACTGTTGTTACCTGTACTTTCAGCCATCAGTTGCTTGGCGAGAGCAAGTTTTTCAGAGTAGTTAGAGCCAGAGCCCTTTAGTCTTTGAAGTTCTGCCTTTCTCTGATTGTAGTAGTTCATTTTTTCCTGATAGCTGGCATCACTTGATGGTCGCTGGAGTGATGACTGGTCGCTTCCGTGAATGACGGTCGAAGATTTGCTACTACTACCATTAAAGCTTGAATTTCGGGGCTGAGAGGTTAAGGCTTGCATGAACTGTTGCTTACGTAACTGCTTGTATTCCTCAAATCTCGGATCAGGCTGTGCTGTATTAGGCGGTAAGTCCGCTTTAAGCTCCAGCTCGTCAGGACGGTTCTTGATAAATTCCTTCTGTTCTTCAGGAGTCATTTCTCTTGGCTTATCACTTTCAGGAACAAATTCCTCTTTACGTGTAGGAATTTCAAAATGAACAGGCTCAGAGTAGTCAGCTTTGGCTGTAAAAGAGTTTATAAACTCATCGTTATTTGTCCCTGTTATTTCCTGTTTTGGTTGTTCCTTCACTTCCTCTTCCTGAGGCTGATTCTTTGAAGCCAGTGAGTAAACAACAACGAGGGCAAAAGCCGATAGAATAGCTACCACAATAATTTTTGGAGCCAGCGACATTCTTGTGGTATCAACAGAGAGCTCGTTAGGTGATTCATCTTTAGCCATTGTCTTATCTCCTTACAGTCCATGAAGAGAGCGGAACAACAGTGTTTCCCTTGTGCTTAACGTAAGAACGGCAGAACTGTTCACTACCGATGTTAAGCACTACCTGATAAGTGTCAGCGTTCGGCTGACTTACGGTATAGCGAAGGTACTTATACTCGTCATCAGCCACAGCCGAAACGGCATAGCCTTTCTTACGCAGGCTTTTAACAAGACTTGCACCATAAACGTCAGTCTGGAGCTGTTCGTTAGGGATTCTGTTAAAAAATTTTGTGTGAGCTGGAGGGAAATTCTTTTCAATCATCTTTACAGAGTCTTCTGATAAGGCTTCATTGATCTTGTAATAACCGTCAGAAGCTAAATCAATGAGATTGATGTTTTCCTGATGTTTTGTAGTCACACAGGCGGTTAAGCTGCTTAAACCAATAGCCATCATTAAAACAGGAATAATCTTATTCATTTTCATTACTTGCTTCTCCTTACTGTAACTTTATCCTGATCACTGCCAACACCTAGTACAAGCTCTGCTTCATAGAAGAGGGCATCTACAATGTAACGGTTGTTCTGTACTCGGTAATTCACGAGCTGTTCTGAATTTCTGCTTGTCTTGTTATAGCGAGTTACAAGAAGGGCAGGGGATTCATTGCTGTTCATTGTTGATGGCATTTCAATGATTGTCTTCTTACCATCGTTGTAAACACGTACAGGTTTCCAAGCTACATCATCACCAGTCACCTCATAGTCAAAATCAAGATTTCCTAGGTACTCGTTGGTTTCAGGAATAGTATTTTGAGCAATACTCTGTTTCTTTCTGTCCTGAAGGAGCTTAAATTTTGCAAGGCTTTCTTCTGGGTAAACAAATGAAATACGTGGAATGTTCTGGGATTTACTTGATGACAAGTCAATGTGATACACACGTCTATTTGTGGTGATTACCATGTTTGTGCTTATTCCTACATCAAGAGGCTTTATAATGATGTGTTCTACTTCTGAGGCTCCGTCCCCTTCAAGTGCTGGTTCAATTGTCCAGCGAGTAGTGTCTCCGGCGTGTAAAGTGAAGATGGTTTCACCTGCCTGCAATTTAACATCGCAGATTCTCATAGGCGAGCAGACTACACGAGGAGTCTGTACACCGTACACGTACTGAATGTAACCGTTTGCGCCTTCTGTTAATGGCATTGTTCTGTCATTTATCTTGGATGACATTTCAATTGCTTTGTAATCAGCGTCAGAGAGGATTGGTTCGTCAGCTTCGTATGTATAAGCGTCATATTCAGCGTCGGCTAATGCGGGAGCTGAGATAGTACCTAATAATGCTAAAGTGAGTAAATTCTTGGTTAATTTCATTTGAATACAGCCTTTTATTTGTTGTTTAATCTTTGGAGTGAAAAATCGGTAATATAGAGTCCTACAGGATTGTTCTGAAGTTGCTCGAAAGACATGTTTGAAGTGTCGGTATTCTTTACCGACACGATGGATTTATACTTGCCGATGTCGGTAATTTTGCCTGACCGTGAGCGGTCACGAGTGGTTTCTGTCCATTCAATAGCATAGCTCTGAGGTGAAATCTGGAGAATGGTGGTGACCTTTACGTCTACTGTCTTAAACTTGCCTTCTTCGATAGGGTTATTTTTGCTGAACTGATCTGCAATTTTTGTGTGAGCTATGTCATTAGGATCGAGCTTAGCAAACAGACGATTTATGCTCTTAATGCCAACATCAACGTCAGAAGATATGGTACGGTAATCATTGATAAAATCGGTGATGATTACATTGATAACTCTCTGGTCAATGTTTTCATAGGTGGGAATAACGCCCATAAACTGGCTTCTACCAAGTGAATCAACTTCTACAATGTAAGGAGTTATTTTGGATTGTGAGCCAATGTAAATAACGCCCATTATGCAGAGCATCGTACACATAAGAGAAGTGAGGGCTGTAACTTGCCACATCTTCCGCTGGGCAACCTGCGAACTTATAAAGTCATTCCAAGTACGAGTGCCGTTCAGATACGGATTATCGTTTGAATTTGTTTCAGTTTTTTTCTGATGAGTCATGTTTTATCCTGCCTTACTGATAATCTTCGATGTTAATGTTCCTAAGCTTGAGCCATTCATGTGTCCATGCTTCACCGTATTCAGCTCTTAATTCCTTAATCTTGGCTACTGATTCCTTATCGGAAACAGCAACAAAGGCCAGTGTGAGCTTCTCCAGTGCCAGACTGTAAAGTCTTCTGCCATTAGCGGAAACGTAATAGTAGTCATGCTTTGGAACGGCATTGGCAATGATCTCTACCTGACGCTTGTTAAGACCCAAGCTGTAATACATTTCAGCCGTTCTTTCGTCACGGGCTGTGCTGTTTGGCAGATAGATTTTTGTAGAGGTGGATTCAGCGATAACGTCAAGAATTCCGGAATTTGCTGCGTCTGAAAGTGATTGTGTTGCCATGATGACGGAACAGTTTGCCTTACGGAGAACTTTAAGCCATTCTCTAATCTTTTCGCGGAAAACAGGATGACCGAGCATAAGCCATGCTTCGTCAAGGATAATGGCCGCTGGTTGACCGTGAAGACTGTCTTCAATACGCTTAAATAGGTAAAGGAGAACAGGGATCTTCCATTTATCGTTAAGGTTCATTAGTTCTTCAATTTCAAAAACGGTGAAATTGTTAAAGGCAAGATTGTCAAAGTCTCCGTCTAGAATCATGGCAACAGCAGAGGAATTACCAGCGTATTGCTCGATAATCTGCTTCATTTCATAAATTTAATTAGGTTGCGGAAACCCACTACCTTTAGGTGGTGGGAGGA
>ERZ1034739.207-NODE-207-length-19308-cov-63.129798_pt1 | contig 19308 bp, 17 predicted proteins | sample MGYA00520636_ERZ1034739 | MGnify/ENA primary metagenome ERZ1034739 (study PRJEB33766, sample SAMN09781703) | gut metagenome | biome: gut microbiome | host: Homo sapiens | place: Madagascar | study: EMG produced TPA metagenomics assembly of the PRJNA485056 data... | reverse complement strand
TTGATACTTTCGGACCAAAACTCTAGCGTAGTAAAACTAACATTAAATTGCTTGCTTGCAACCGTAGCCCCCTTTTAAATTGTAAGTTTGGTAATCTTAATTCTGTCTTTGTCTGTTAGCTTCGTAGCATACTTCCATTTTGATTACCTAAGGGATCAAAAATCTAGTACATTCTATTGTAAACTTCTACTTTTGAACTTCTATTTTTGAACTTGTTTTGTATGTGTCCTAAGTTTAGGCTTCTAACCTGAGGTAAGTTTCGATAAAGGCGATAACTTTATCTAAACCCTCACCCTTTTGTAGATTAGTAAAAGTCCAAGGTTTGTCCGGTCTCATCTTTTTGGTATCGGCTTCCATTACTTCTAATCTAGCTCCAACATAAGGGGCTAAGTCGGTTTTATTAATTACAAAGAAGGTGGAACGGGTAATCCCAGGGCCACCTTTACGTGGTATTTTTTCCCCTTCCGCCACATCAATAACATAGATGGTAATGTCGGCTAGTTCAGGACTAAAAGTCGCACTTAGGTTATCGCCCCCGCTTTCAATGAAAATGAGGTCGAGATCAGCAAACTTTTCTGTTAAATCCGCAATTGCCGCTAAATTCATCGAAGCGTCTTCACGAATAGCAGTATGTGGGCAACCACCTGTTTCCACCCCAATAATGCGTTCAGCCTCTAAAGCACCTGCTTCAGTTAGGATACGTTGGTCTTCTTTGGTATAGATATCGTTAGTTACTACCGCGATACTCCAACGCTCACGCATGGCTTTACACAACTTTTCAATAAGCACTGTTTTGCCGGACCCAACCGGTCCGCCCACCCCGATTCTAAGTGGATTTCCTTTCATGTTTTATCCTCTATTATGTAATTTAATTTTTTCGTATTCGTTTACGCGAGCTCTGTTCGCATTAGCTTGCGTGAGATCTTTTCGCATAAATTTACATTAGTCTGCATTTGCTTGCGTGAGCTAGAGCTTTTCGAGTTGGTTCGTAAGAGCAATCTTTGGCCTAAGCAAACTTGTCGCTTGGTTTTAACTTAGAACTTAAAGTTTTAATTGCGGTAAATACGCGAATACATGGTTTCGTGCCGCGCACTTTCAATCGCAAAACCAACCAACCCAGCCCCAATTTCTTCATCTGACACAGCTTGCGCTTGAATTGGGTAATTATCTGCCTCCGCGGTAATGTTTCTAATAATCCGCCAAGCTGCATTTTGGCCTAAAGGTACTGTCTTAGCCCCTGCCATGACCGCACTTTCGGTATAAGTAAAAACAAATGCACGCAATAAATCGTCTAGCTTAAGCTGCATCGCAACCGCTGCTATCCCTAAAACTGCTAAATACCCAGCGCTCTTATCAGTCGTTAAAAACCTAGGAACCTTTACGCCTAATGACGGCAAAATACCTAATAACGCCCGCCCTTTTTCTCGCTCTTCAAGCCTTAATTCTAAAGTTGGCCGCACGGCAAGCGACAACTGCATCAAGGACCAAAATTGCGCGGTAGGTGCCATTTGGTCTAATAGCGCAGGCTCCACTAGTTCTTGCGATGGTTCTTCTAAGGTTTGGTCATCACCTCCCGCCTCAAGTAAACGCGTAGCCGCGTTATAGAATCTAATTAACAAAGGTAATTCTGTAAAAACCAACCCTCGCTCCACCGAGTCTTTAACCCAAGTTTCTAGAGTGTGTTCATTAGTCACTAAATTGTCTTCAACCGCTTTTTCTAAGCCTTGAGACCAAGTAAAACCGCCTGTGGGTAACAGGGGAGACATCAATGACAATAAAGCAAATGACAGCATTCTTTTTCCTTTATGGTTTAGACCCAAAACCACATGGTGTTAACCCAGAGCCTACGGAACTTACATCGTTTTAGAGGTGACGTTTTTAACGGTTAATGATGGTGACTATAAGCTCCATCTTCCGGCTCAAATGGAGCTTGTTCTAAGGTAACAGTGCCCCCTAAACCTTTAACCATTTCATCTAACACGTGATCATGTTGGTACCGCAAATAACTTGGGGTAATTTCAAGAGGCACGTGGCGATTTCCGAGGTGATAAGCTAAACGTGTCAAACCTAAATCTTGCGTGCTAGTGATTGTTGAAACTTGTTCGGGTGCGGCTAACACTAACAATTGCTGGCCTTCATCATTGGCAAGCACAGTCCCACCGCGTAGCGTCAGCCCTCGTGGTAAAATAATAACGCACTGAGTGCCGGCTAATGTTTTGGTGAGCAAACGGCTTGAACGACGTTCTTCGATATCTAAACTTACTGTTTCAGCCGGCGTGAATTTATGGTTCGCGGCTATTTGGTTTTGAGCTCCAACAATGCGACTAAAAGCTCCCATGAATAATTCCTCTTGTAATAAATAGTTGAGTCGTTTAAGACCTACCTTAGGCTTTGGTTTTCGGTTGCAAATTTCGCTGCCTGTTACTTTTGATATTGTCCACTTTTGAGGCTTTTGGGGACTTGCTAGAGCTTCGGCCTCAAATATCAAATCCCCAATAGACATCTAAAAAACTAGCCTTAAAAAGCTTCGTTAAAAAAAAGCGCCTAAAAAACCTAAAAAAGCAACCCCTTAAAAACAACACCTAAGGTAAGCACTTAAACATTTTGTGTTCTAGTTCTAGTCCTTGTTCTAGTCCTTGTTCTAGTCCCTGTTCTAGTTCCTGTTCTAGCTTTAGAACAAATAATACTTTTGCGCTAATGGTAACTCAGTTGCAGGTTCACAATGTAGTTCCACTCCATCGGCTTTAACGACATAAGTTTCCGGATCCACTTCAATCACTGGTAAGTAATCGTTAAGCTCCATATCGCGCTTCGTTAAACCACGTACCCCATGTACTGGATAAACCACACTCTTTAAACCAAGTTTTAAGGCAATCCCGTTATCAAAAGCCGCTTTGCTCACAAAAGTAATTCTCGTCCGTGCTTGCGCAAGTCCTAAGCCCCCAAACATTGGTCTAAAACGGACTGGCTGAGGAGTTGGAATAGAAGCGTTGATATCGCCCATCATAGACGCTGCAATCAAGCCACCTTTAATTACGATTTCAGGTTTCACCCCAAAAAATGCTGGTTTCCATAAGACGAGATCCGCAAATTTGCCCACTTCAACCGAACCTATAATTTGGCTACACCCATGAGCGATGGCTGGGTTTATCGTGTATTTGGCGATATAACGCTTAACTCTAAAATTATCATGACGGGCATTATCTTGTGGCAACGGACCTCGTTGCACTTTCATCTTATGCGCGGTCTGCCAAGTACGAGTAATAACTTCGCCTACTCGCCCCATCGCTTGCGAATCTGAAGACAGCATAGAAAGTGCCCCAAGGTCATGCAAAATATCTTCGGCGGCGATAGTTTCACGGCGGATGCGTGATTCCGCAAAAGCAATATCTTCAGGTACCGCAGGATCGAGGTGGTGACAAACCATCAACATATCCAAATGTTCATCAATAGTGTTTACGGTATAAGGTCTAGTTGGGTTCGTTGAACTTGGAAGCACGTTCGCCATACCACAAGCTTTAATAATGTCTGGTGCATGTCCCCCGCCGGCGCCTTCGGTATGGTAAGTATGAATCGTACGCCCTTTAAAAGCTTTGATAGTGTCTTCCACAAAACCCGCTTCATTTAATGTATCGGTGTGAATGGCAACCTGCACGTCGTATTTATCGGCAACTGCCAAGCAACAATCAATGGCCGCCGGCGTGCTTCCCCAGTCTTCATGCAATTTAAGCCCCATAGCGCCCGCTTGAACCTGCTCTTCTAACGCGAGCGGTAACGAAGCATTACCCTTACCTAAATAACCAACATTTACAGGTAAGCTATCGGCAGCTTCAAGCATTTTTTCCATATTCCAAATGCCTGGAGTACAAGTGGTGGCATTAGTTCCTGTTGCAGGCCCGGTCCCGCCCCCAATTAAGGTGGTAACCCCAGAAGACAAAGCCTCTTCCCCTTGCTGCGGACAGATAAAATGGACGTGACTATCGATCCCACCGGCCGTAACAATTAAGCCTTCTCCGGCAATAACTTCCGTCCCCGGCCCAATAGCAAACGTAATCCCGTCTTGTACATCAGGGTTCCCTGCGCTACCAATAGCTTGAATTCTTCCGTCTTTAAGCCCGATATCTGCTTTATAGATGCCACTATAATCGACAATTAGGGCATTGGTAATGACTGTATCTACGGTATCCGCACATGATAGTTGGGACTGACCTTGGCCATCTCTAATAACTTTACCGCCCCCAAACTTTACTTCACTGCCGCGGTGGGTTAAATCCTTTTCAACTTCAATGATAAGCTCTGTATCACCTAAACGCACCCGGTCCCCTGTGGTAGGACCAAACATGTCTGCGTATGCTTTTTTATCAATCTTGCTCATTCTTATTACCTTAATGGTAGTCTAAACGCCTAAAACATTAGGCTTAGGGGGAATTTGTTAAGACCTAAGTTCTTACGCCTAGGTTTGTTGTTTTTAGCTATCTATAATTCGCGCGTTTTTTACTTATTTAGCGCTTTGGCGCTTTCGCTATGCATCGAGTTATAGCCACTATTTATCAATTGAATTTTGGACTAAATGCGCCCCTTCAACCTTAAGCTTCCCCATAACCTCTTGTCTAAAACCATAGATGCGACGTTCACCTTGAAACGGCACTAAAGTTACCGTGCGCGTTAAACCAGGTTCAAAACGTACCGCTGTACTTGGAGTAATATCTAAGTGCATGCCTAAAGTCGTCGCCCGATCAAAACTTAAGGCCGGGTTAACTTCATAAAAATGGTAATGTGAACCAACTTGGATCGGTCGATCCCCAGTATTAGTCACCGCCACCGAAATGCTTCTAAGACCACTGTTAAATTCGATCTCGCCATCATCAATTAAAAATTCACCAGGAATCATCAGCTAGCCTCCACCTTAAATAATCGGATTATGGACGGTCACCAATTTGGTGCCATCCGGAAACGTCGCTTCCACCTGAACTTCAGTGACCATCTCAGGAATGCCATCCATTACATCTTCACGGGCTAACACATGGCGTCCCGCTTCCATGAGCGCACTTACACTTTGTCCGTCCCGGGCCCCTTCCATAATAGCTGCTGAAATCAAAGCTACAGCTTCAGGGTAATTTAATTTTAAGCCTCGCGCTTTACGACGCTCTGCCACCAAAGCGGCCGTAAAAAGTAATAATTTGTCTTGTTCCCTTGGGGTAAGATTCATTTTCAAGCTCCTGTAAAAAAGTATTTGTAACCTACAATATGCTAAAGTCATGCCACAATGGGATAAAGGCCCGCGCGCACCCTTAAGCGTGACCTGATTTCACGGCACAAAATTAAGTAGCCCACACGCGAGGAATTACCGGTTTTCGCCCTAAAAGGCTCGGCCGTAATTTAAGCCATAAGCAAGTAATCATGTGCTCTAAAGGTTCATTGGCCACATCTAATAATCTAATCACTAATAGATCGCCTAACAAAGTAGCGCCTCCTCGCCCTTTATAATCCGCAAGCGCCATGCGCGCGAGCTCCAAATCTTGAGGAGTCGCCGGAGCTGCTAAAACCGTACCGATGCATTGGCACCCATTAAGACCGGCCAATGCTAAAAGGTCGCGGTTTCCATCAACGCGTGATACTTCGCGTAATTGGAGCGTCTCTTGGCTAGGCTTATCAACCAAAACCCCATGATCTAAGGGCGCTAATGGCGCGTCCCGCCAAACGCTAATCGTATTTAAAAACGCGCTCCCTAAAAAGTCAGCGCCGTGCGCCGGACTCCCACAAATTGCGACATCCCGAAAAAAGAACCGTCCTTTAGGGGCGACATGGATATCAGTAGCAACCTTCGTGTGCGTACCTTTAAAGTAGATATTTGCTTGAGGCAAAATCTCAAGACTCGCGTCACTAGCAATCGCATAGGTTTGCTTAACGAGAGACGTTAAGTCACCTTCCGTACGATAAAACTTAGTTGAACCTGGTGTGGTCAATAACACATGGCTCCGCGGACCTAATGAAACCTTGGTTTCTAAACGATCGCAGCCGGCTATCCCCCCAGGCGGATGCAATAAATAGATGTGCGCTACTTCTTCTGGATAAAAGGCCTTTTGCACCACCAAAGGGCCTTCGTGCTCATTTTTGGTGAGTGCAGTGCACCCATTTTTCTCATTACACCCCAAATTAATACGGGCTTCCCATGTTCCTTTCATAAAACTCCAACTAAACGTGGCTACTTATAGCTTCTTATCACTTTGGCGCACCAACAAAAAGGCCTAAAAGTCACAATCTTATTGCAACTTTTAGGCCTTAAATTAAGTTTTGGTGAGTTGGTAGGGTTTTACTCACTTTAAGAAAGTAACCTCAAAGTTTAAACAGCAAAGGCGTTTAAACCGTGAGATACTTTTTAATTAAGCTCTCATCAAGGTCTACCATTAAGCCTTCGGCTACCCCATGACCACGGTCGATAATAAAGAACCTATCGCCCATCTTGCGGGCAAATGGTAACTTTTGTTCGACTAAGAGCACTGTTAAGCCAATTTCCTTATTGAGCCGGCGCACGATGCTTGCAATTTCTGCCACGATATTAGGCTGAATCCCTTCTGTTGGTTCATCAAAGATGATAAGCTTGGGGTCGGTTACTAAGGCCCGACCAATCGCAAGCTGTTGTTGTTGCCCCCCTGACAAGTCCCCACCTTGGCGATGCTTCATATCATAAAGCACCGGAAACATGTCATAAACCTGCTTGGGAATGGTTTTTAAACCATCACGGCGCGCCGGGAGCCCGATCTTTAAGTTTTCTTCTACGGTTAAAAGTGGAAAAATCTGACGCCCTTGCGGGACGTAACCAATCCCTACTCTTCCGTGGTCTTCCACGGGTAGCTTAGTGATATCTTGACCATCTAAAATAATGGAGCCAGACGCTAACGGATGTTGTCCCATAATGGTATCCATTAAGGTCGTTTTACCCACCCCGTTACGCCCCATAACACACAAGCATTCACCTTTGTTTACATGGAGTGACAAATCCCAAAGGGTATGACTTTGACCGTAAAACTGATTAAGATTTTTGATATCTAACATGCTGCTGTCCCCAAATAAACCTCAACTACCCGTGGATCTGCTTGCACTTGATCCATGGAACCTTCGGCGAGAACGTGACCTTGGTGTAAAACGGTCACACGACGCGCAATGCTACGCACAAAGTCCATATCGTGTTCAACGACGACTACGGTATGCGTTCCATCAAGGGACAATAACAACTCTGCTGTTTTTTCCATTTCCTGACGCGTCATCCCCGTAACCGGTTCGTCAACTAACAAGAGTCGTGGCTTTTGCATTAAAAGCATTCCGAGCTCCAACCATTGTTTTTGCCCGTGCGATAAAACGCGCCCATCACGGCTTCGTAAATCCTTTAGCCCGACCAATTCTAAAACGCTGTCACGCATATCGCGTTCTTCGGCACTTAGTTTGCCACGTAAAGTTGACCATACGGTTTTAGGCCCTGCTAACGCTAGTTCAAGGTTTTCATCAACTGACATGTTTTCGAAAACTGTTGGTTTTTGGAACTTACGCCCGATCCCAGCTTGGGCTATCGCCGGTTCATCTAATTCGAGTAAGTTGATATTTTGCCCAAACCAAGCAGAACCGGTGTCAGGTCTAGTTTTACCGGTAATGATATCCATCATGGTTGACTTACCAGCTCCATTAGGCCCAATGATGCATCGCAATTCACCTTCTTCGATGTAAAGGTTTAAATCGTTAATCGCTTTAAACCCGTCAAAGCTCTTAGTAATGCCTTCAAGATATAAGAGCATCCCGTGAGAATCATCCGGAGCTACGTCATGATGACTAACGTGCTTCTTTAAAAACTTACCCGCAAACTGCGCAAAACTCTTTTTATTCATAACGCCCTCCTACTTTGACTCAACACTTGCCGCAGCCAAGGCAGCTTTTTTGGCAGCCATCTTTTCTTGCTGAGCTTTAAGCATCGCCATAATGCCAATTAAGCCCTTTGGTAAGAATAAGGTTACCAACACAAAGATTAAGCCTAAGGCGTAGAGCCAACCATCTGGGAAGACCCCGGTAAAGACCGTCTTCGCGTAATTTACTAAAATAGCCCCGACAATCGCGCCGTAAAGTGAAGCACGGCCACCCACAGCTACCCAAATTACGAGCTCAATGGAGTTAATTGGGCTAAATTCACCTGGGTTGATAATCCCAACCTGTGGGACATAAAGGGCCCCAGCAACCCCGGCTAACATCGCAGCTACGGTAAAGATTGCTAACTTAAAGCGTTCAACACGATACCCCATAAAACGAGTCCGGCTTTCAGCATCACGAATCGCCATGGTCACCCGGCCTAAACGTGAATTCATAAGGTAGCGACAAAGCGCATAACCTGCAGTTAAGGCCACAGCTGAAAGCACTAAAAGACATAATCTAGTGTTGTCAGATGCTAAGGTAAAACCCCAAATATCCTTAAAGTCAGTTAAACCGTTATTGCCCCCAAAGCCAGTTTCGTTTCTAAAGAACGCCAATGCTAAAGCAAAGGTTAATGACTGGGTAATAATAGAAAGGTAAACACCCCCAACTCTTGATCTAAAAGCAAAGTAACCAAATATAAAGGCTAAAAGCCCAGGCACTAAGACAATTAATAGTGCCGCCACCCAAAAGTGGTTCACGCCTTGCCAATACCAAGGTAGCTCAGTCCAGTTAAGGAACACCATAAAGTCCGGTAATTCAGGATTACCATAAACCCCACGGTCCCCGATTTGGCGCATGAGGTACATCCCCATCACATAGCCACCTAACCCGAAAAACGCAGCGTGGCCTAAAGAAAGAATACCTAAGTAACCCCAAATAAGGTCTAAGGAAACGGCGAGTAAGGCGTAACACAAATACTTACCAAAAAGAGTAACCGTATTTGAGCCTACGTAAAACAAACTGCCATCTTCAAAAAATACATTCCCCGCCAAAATTAGGAACACAAAGATCCAAACGGCGCCGAGGACACTAAAACCAGGCCGGTCTTTTTTAAATAAAGCTACAATCATGGCCTAATCCTCCACTGATCTGCCGCGTACTGGGAATAACCCACGTGGACGCTTCTGAATAAATACAATCACCCCAACGAGAATCAAAATTTTCGCTAACATCGCGCCAGCTACTGGTTCTAAGACCTTGTTGGCCACCCCTAAAATCATCCCCGCTAACATGGTGCCCCAAATGTTACCGCTACCACCGAAGACGACGACTAAGAATGAATCGACAATGTAGTTTTGCCCCAAGTTTGGCCCTACGTTAGTGAGCTGTGATAACGCCACCCCAGCTAAGCCGGCGATCCCTGAACCTAAACCAAAGGTCAAGGCATTAACGCGCCCTGAACGCACCCCCATGTTGCGCGCCATGGCTCGGTTTTGAGAAACAGAACGCACTTCAAGCCCTAGTCTTGAATGCTGCAAAATCCAACGTAAAGCAAAGAACACCCCAAAACAGAAGATAATGATGTATAAACGGTTATAGGTAATAGAGAAGAATTCGTTAATCTTGTACGCCCCACTCATAAAATCAGGGATAACCACGTTGCGGTTTAGCGCCGAGAAGATGGTGCGGACTAATTGCTGTAACAGTAAACTTATCCCAAAAGTTGCCAATAAGGTTTCTAGCGGGCGCCCATAGAGATGGCGAATCACTGTGCGTTCGATAATAATCCCAGTTAGACCACTTACGATAAAGGCCATTGGAATTGATAAGATTAAAGCTAAACCTGGATGATTTGGCATCGCCTGCTGCATGACATACACGGTGTAAGCCCCAATCATCATGAGTTCGCCATGCGCCATATTGATAACCCCCATTACCCCAAAGGTAATGGTCAAACCAATAGCGGCAAGCACAAGGACTGAACCTAAGCTTAACCCAAAGTATAAAGTTTCCATCCCGCTATAAATGCTTTGCGAGGACTCTAAGCTTTTTAATTGCTTTTCTGCAAAGGCGCGGTTAGCTACGTCTTTATCGGTCACAGCAATATCACCAAGCTTTTGCATCATGACAGGAGATCTAAAAGAAGAGAGAATGTGCATCGCCCCATTTCTAATCTTTGGATCAGCATCGTTTAAATCGGCTGAAGCGATGACGTAATCTATCATTTCTGAAAGCTCTGGCGCTGACTTTATATAAAGGTCACGCAGAAGTTGCAACTTAGCTGCATCTTCCTGCGATACGTGGCCGACTAAGGCGCGAGCGCTTTCAATGCGTTCTTCTTCCGGCAGAGATTTATCTGCCAAAGTCCGCATAGCACTTAAAAGATTTAAGCTTTCACGGATGCTGTTATTTACAGCCACTCGCTTTAATTCGCGCTTTTTACCGTTAAAAGCAGTTCCGCTTTTAACCTCAAAGTAAGTGCCGTTTACTTCCGCAAACAAAGCGCCACTTTTTTTGCTGTAATAAAGATTACCGTCTGTCGCTGCATCAAGAAGCAATTGAGACCAACTAACAGAACTAGTTGCAACCGCCCCAAAAGCTTCTTTCTTGTCCTCAAAAGAACTCTTTTTGTCCCCAAGGACTACCAAAGCTTCATCGGGAGTTAAAGCTTGTACCGTTTGTGGGATCAAACTCCCCAAAAATACAAACAGCACCGCATAAATCAATTTAGGTATTTTCATAGGCTTTTGTTCCCAGCTAAAAAAACCTCTTCCGTCACACCTATTCTGGCTCCCTTGGCGAAAGAGGTTAGCTACCACTTACTGTAAAATTAGATTTACAAAAATGTGTTAAAGATTACTTAGAAGCGCCACCACACTTGCCGGTAGTTACGTTGAAGTTACCGCAGGACATTGGCTTTCTCCAATCGGAAATCAAATCACGTGAGCCTGGGAGGTAATCAGACCAAGCATCACCAACTACGGTCCCTGAGGTTGAGTCAACAATTTCAAACTGACCGTCGTCCTGGATTTCGCCGATAAACACAGGTTTAGTGATGTGGTGATTTGGCATCATAGTCGCAATCCCACCGCTTAAGTTTGGTACGCTAATCCCAATCAAAGCATCCTGAACAGCGTTGTAATCGGTAGTCCCGGCTTTTTCCACCGCCTGTACCCACATGTTAAAGCCGATATAGGTTGCTTCCATTGGGTCGTTAGTCACGCGCTTTTCATTGCCAGTAAACTTGTGCCACTTTTCAACGAAGTCGTCGTTTAAGTCGCTATCTACGCTTTCAAAATAGTTCCAAGCGGCTAAGTGGCCAACAAGAGGTTTAGTATCGATCCCGGCTAATTCTTCTTCCCCCACAGAGAACGCGATAACAGGAATATCACGCGCAGAAACGCCCTGGTTTGCTAGTTCCTTGTAGAAAGGTACGTTAGCGTCCCCGTTAATGGTAGAGATCACCGCGGTCTTTTCGCCAGCGCCACCAAACTTTTTAATGTCAGCAACGATTGACTGCCAATCTGAATGACCAAATGGAGTGTAGCTAATCATGATGTCTTTGTCGGTAAAGCCCTTAGATTTAAGGTAAGCTTCAAGTACCTTGTTAGCAGTACGTGGATATACGTAGTCAGTCCCAACTAAAGCCCAACGCTTAACGCCCTGCTTTAACAAATAATCAACAGCTGGGATGGCCTGCTGGTTAGGAGCTGCCCCAGTGTAGAATACGTTTTTAGATGATTCTTCACCTTCATACTGTACTGGGTAGAATAAAATCCCATCGAGTTCTTCTACTACTGGAAGCACTGACTTACGAGAAACAGAAGTCCAACAACCAAAGATGGCAGCGACTTTGTCCTTTTGAATTAACTCACGGGCTTTTTCTGCGAACAAAGGCCAATTAGAAGCCGGATCGACTACCACAGCTTCGATTTTTTTCCCTAAAACCCCGCCCTTTTTGTTCTGTTCTTCAACGAGCATCAGGAGAGTATCTTTAAGAGAGGTTTCTGAAATAGCCATGGTTCCAGAAAGAGAATGTAACACGCCGATTTTAACGGTGTCATCAGCGGCATAAGCTTGGCTACCAAGCGCTGTAGAAAGCAAAGCTGCGATAGCAAGTTTACTAAGTTTCACCATATATGTGTCTCCATTGATAAGTAGGAAGATTTTTTTTAGTTTCTTACCATGGAGCAATTTGCGTGCCACCTTTAGAATTTTATGCTACGAAAGGAAATTTTATTAGCCTACGTGTGCGCGCGTTCATTAATACACAGATTTTAGTTCTTAAGTAAATTTTGCCAAGCACAGGCGCAAAGACGTTCACCTAAAGAGCCCTAAAATAGGTTTTTGTGTAATTTCTGTGCACAAATTAAGTGCGGTTTCCTAAAAACGCACCATTTTGGAGTTTTGGTCCGAGTTTTTTTAAGTTTAAAAGGAGCTTGCGCCGTGCGAGCTAAAAAAGCTTTTGCTTAAAATTGTCTTTGATTGAGCTTTATTTTTGGTGGTTTGTTTTTGGGGCTCTAGTTTGTTTTTTGGGAATTTAGTACGCGTATAAAGTACGGTCATTTAGGCTCTATTGTTAGCCCCTATTGCCTATTGGATGAGGCGCGAAAGCTTTTTGGGGTGTTTTAAGGGGCTTACTTTAGGGCTTTATTTGTGGTTTGGGCACAGTTTTAGGCGAAGCTAAGCGTTAATTTGAGGTTTTAGAGCGAATAGGAGGAGTTTAAAGCGATTAGTCTAAAAGTCAAAAATCAAAAAAACAGAGCCTCAAAAATCCCCAAAGCCAAAAGCAAGGCGCATCAAGAGCCAATTTATTATTAGTCTTAAAGCACGAAACGCTCCGTCGAAGTCCCTAAAATTTTAAAGCTCTAAAGCTTCACTATTTAAAACAAAACCCATTTTTAGATTATACGGCATGAATTTTGCTTTTAAATTTAAGGCTACGTAATGGACTAAGTCCAAATTACACCTAAAATTAGCCTCTTTACCTTCTAGCTTTGGTTCCATCTTTTGGGATTCCATCGTGGGCTTTAGGTTTCGGTCTACTTTTGTTTTTTAGGTGAATTTAAGTTTTTACATTGCGCTAAGTTTTAATTTTCTAAGTTGTTTGACGTTAGATTTTTAATGCGTTTAACGGACCAACATCTTAACTCCAAAATATTTTTATGTTTTAACTCAAATGCTGTAAGGAGCTTTTATGAAAAAATTTTCCCTTTTAGCCGCCGGTGCCTCTTTGTTGCCTGCCATCTCTAATGCCCACATTGGTACTTTAGCTGAACATGATTTCGGGCTAGAAGCAGGTTTAATCCACCCCTTTACAGGTTTAGACCACCTCACCATGTTTATTGGCGCTGGGATTATGCTAAGTTTTTGTCAGAAAAAACCAATAACTGCTCTTAGCTTAACTTTAGGCTTGACCGTAGGGATTATTCTGGGCAGTTTTATGCCTGCTAGCACGGTTATCGAATACTCTGTTGCTTTTACTTTGTTAGCTTTAGCAGTCTTTTTTGTCCTTAAAAAATACAGTCGTATCGCCGTATGGACATTACCATTTATGGCGGTAATTCATGGTTTGGCTCATGGCACTGAAATTCCAGCAGGTGCAGCTCTAGGTTTTACCATAGGTTCAGCCATAAGCGCCACCTTCTTAGTTTTTGCAGGCTACCTACTAGTGATGCCATTAACTAAGAAGTCTTGGGCAAGAACCGGAATCGCTGTAGCAATCTTTGGGGCTTTTGGGGCAGTCATGGGATTACAATAAGGCTTGGGACTTGAGGTCATAATACTTGGTAATTGGTACCTAAAACCTAGTACCTAGATTTTATCCTCAAAGTAAAGCTACAACATTATTAATCCCCTTGAGTAAAAAATTTTAAGTACGAAACGTTTACTCGGTTTCATACTTATGTGACATCCTCCCCCACCTATAGAGGTGGGGGACTTCTTGCCGAGTTCAGTTAAAACCTCAATAAAACAAAACTGCTCCCAAAAGAAAACACCTTCCCCCCAAAAAAACTTCCAAAAAATTTAATGGTAAGTTGAAGCTTAAAAACAACCGAATAAAAGTCCCAAAGATCAAAGTTCAGACAGCAAAAGCCTAAAAGCCCCAAAAAGTTAATAAAATAAAACGGTAAAATAAAGGGTAGATAAAGGTACTTAACTTAAAGAAAAGGTGAAAAAGGAAAACAAATAGAAGTTCATCAAGACGATGAATTTGAAGAATGGTTGCGGGGGCTAGATTTGAACTAACGACCTTCGGGTTATGAGCCCGACGAGCTACCAGGCTGCTCCACCCCGCGACACCTGAAAGATGGGCTTATGATACCACATTTTTTTTAGAATACAACTGATCTATAAAATGTGACTTAAATTGTACAATTTTTGCTCAAAGTCACATTAATCTAATTTCATTAACCGTGACCTTATTTCATTAATAAGTTAAGGCCTCCTGTTAGGTGGCCTTAAAACTATAATTTCCTATTGCTTGAACTAAAACCTACTAAACTAACGTTCTAAGTTCAATGAAGCCAATTCTTCACCCTCTATTGTGGTTAAATAGATTTTTTCTTCATTTATAAAAGCCATTGTTTTTTGCGGATTGTTTTTTAAGCATGCAATATTTTTAGCAGACTTTGGGAAAGTAATAGACCCTGGATTTAAAATAACAATCCCATTAGCATCAACTTCTAGCACTGCTTGATGGGTATGGCCTGACATAAAAATATCACCTGCGGACAAGCCATAGGCTGCTGCTTGTTCTGGTTTAAAACGATGACCATGAGTCATAAAAGCCTTGTGGCCACCGATTATTATGGTGTTACTAACAGAGTTGATTGGTAGTTTAATTAGCATCTCATCAACCTCGCTATCGCAATTGCCTTTTACCGCCACCGTAAAAGGCGCGATTTCATTTACAATTTCCGAAATTTGCATTGGATCGTAGGTTGCTGGCAATCCATTTCTAGGTCCGTGGTTTAATAAATCACCTAAGAGTAAGACCCAATCTGCTTTTTTATTTTTAGCCGTAAGTAAAGCGGTTTTTAAAGTTTCGGGATTTCCATGAATATCAGAAATGACGGCATACATTGGCATTGTTCCTTCTCCTTTTAATTTTAAAGGGCTTAAATAAGACGGGGTTTCTGCATTTAAGCATTTAAGCATTTTTAACTAGGCTTAAATTTTTCATACTAAGTAGAAGCTTTCACGTAATACATCTTCCGTAACTGCTACCTTGTAAATTTTGCATTAAAAACTAATCAAGGCGTAATACTAACACAATTCTTAAGGCTTACTACCACAAAACCAGCGCAAACAATATCAATGAATCACATGATTCGCTATAATGTAAACGGTTTACATCAAGCGTCATAATTTTTTCTTACCAACTAGTAAGTCTAAAGTAAATATAAATGACGAACTAATATAAACCCCCAATAGGCACCAAGATAAAAGTTAAAATTAAAAAGGTATGGTATAGGTATTACGGCAATGTGGAAATATTTTGAAGGACTTATCAATGCATTCCCAGACCAAGTAACAGCGAGCGATTCGAGTGCCAAGCCTGCATCCACCACCCCTGAAAACACCAACCAACCACCAACTAACTTTTTTGGTTTTATCCGCTTTTATAGCCGTGGTATCTGGAAATTTTTAGTGGCCGTCTCCATCATTTCCGCATTGATTGCCTTAGGTGAAGCTCTATTTTTTTACTACATCGGTTTATTCGTTGACGAACTCAATGTCGCCACCACTAGCACCTATTGGGAAGTCTGTGGCACTACCGTACTTTCTTTTCTAGCGCTTGTAGTTGTAATTTTGCCTCTTTTATCTTTGGTGCACCATTTGCTCTTAAACCAAACAATTAGAGCAAACTATCCAATGCAAATTCGCTACCGCATGCACCTCTATCTCCTCAAGCAAAGCTTGGGCTTTTTCGCCTCCGACTACTCAGGCCGAATCTCGCAAAAGGTTATGCAAACAGCTCTAGGCGTACGTGAAGTAGTCATAAAGTTTACCAATGTTATCGTTCACATCGTGGTCTATTTTATTACGATGCTTGGTATGCTGTGGGAAGCTGACTACCATTTGATGTTACTACTACTCATTTGGTTAGCTCTCTACGTTACCATTATGGCGGTGTTTATTCCTAAACTTCGGAGACAAAGCGATATCAATGCCGAACGTCGTTCTGTCATGATGGGTGGGATTGTCGATAGTTACGCTAATATTCAAACGGTTAAACTGTTTTCTAAAAACCGCTTGGAAGAAGAATATGCACGTGACATCATGCGTTCCGCCCTCTCCTCTGAATATCAAATGATGCGACTTGTAACCAAGTTTGATCTAAGTGTGCAGATCATTAACTATCTCTTGATCGCCGCCTTAGTGCTCATGTCTTTATTTTTATGGAAAAATGGCATAGTTTTGGTTGGCTCCGTAGCGGTTTCTTTAGGCTTAGCCATTCGTATCAACAACTTATCCCAATGGGTTATGTGGGAAGTAGGCATGCTTTTTGAGAACATTGGTAATGTCCAAAATGGGATGCAAACTATCGCCAAACCACTTGAAGTCAAAGATCCACAAACTCCAGTAAGCGCCGAGGGCATTAAAGGCCACATCGAATTTAAGGATGTGAACTTCTCTTACAACGGGCGCGTACCGGTATTTACTCACCTTAATCTCTCCATTAAACCTGGCGAAAGAATTGGGATTGTGGGCCAATCAGGCAGTGGTAAATCAACCCTACTAAACCTACTTTTACGTTTTTATGATGTTAATAGTGGCAGTATTCTTCTAGATGGAACTGACATCCGTAATTTTAAGCAAGACGAACTAAGATCCCAAATTGCCATGGTTAGCCAAGATACCTCTTTGCTACACCGTTCTATCCGCGAAAACATTCTTTATGGTCGCGTTTTTGTAAGTGGCGAACATGAATTAGCCGAAGCTAGTTTGCGTGAAGCTGCAGACCGCGCTTGCGCTCTTGAATTCATTGAAGAATTAAGTGATAACTTTGGGAACAGTGGTTTTGATACTCAAGTCGGAGATCGCGGGGTTAGACTCTCAGGCGGCCAACGCCAACGTATTGCGTTAGCCCGCGTCATTCTTAGAAATTCCCCTATCTTAGTCCTTGATGAAGCAACTTCCGCCCTAGACTCTAACGTGGAAGAATCCATCAAAAAGAATCTCAAGCTCTTAATGGAAAACAAGACCGTAATTGCCGTGGCTCATCGCTTATCAACCATTGCCCAAATGGACCGCCTAATTGTCCTTGATCATGGGGTTATCGCCGAAACCGGCACCCATGCCGAACTAATTGCTAAAGGTGGAATTTACGCCGGTTTGTGGCAGCGCCAAACCGATGGTTTTATTGCCAATAAATAATCTTTTAAGTATTGGTGGACTCATTTTAAAACCCAACAGGGCTATTTTAAACGCCATCCTTAGCCGCCGTCCTTAAACTGCCAGTGAACTACTCACCACCTAAAGAAGATGATAAACAAAAAAGCCTCAGTACTTTTAGTGACTGAGGCTGCGAGTTACCTTAGTTAAGGAATTAAGGTTTATTCGTTGTTACCACGCTTAAAAGAACGTCCGCCGTGACCACGATTACCGAAACTACGTGCTCCACGAGCTTCACCGTTACGGTTAAAACCTTCATGACGGCGAGTTCCTACATCGCGACCCTCGCGTTGTTCACGCCCGCCATCAAAGCTCTTACGCCCATATTCAGAACCGTTGCGACCTTCAGAGCGCCCAAATGAACCGCGACCTCTACGTCCTTCAAAGCTTCTGCCCTCGGAACGGCCTTCGAACTTACGTTCCCCAAAGCTTCTGCCTTCAGAACGACCTTCGAACTTACGATCCCCAAAGCTTCTGCCTTCGGAGCGACCTTCGAACTTGCGATCCCCAAAGCTTCTACCTTCGAACTTGCGGTCTCCAAATTTACGCCCTGAAGAACGCTTTTCTTCAAAAGATGCAGCCTTAAAGAAATCACGACCACTACGTTCTTGGCGATCGCTTGCTAAACGCGCGCCTCTAGTAAATTTGTTTTCTTCGCCATTACGATTACGAGCAGCAAAGCTTCTACCCTGACTACGGCCTTCGTTACGACTAAAACGACGTTCCCCAGCATTTTCTGCCGCAAAACTACGTTCTTCATCCATAAAGCTGGCAGTTGGCGCAAAGTTAGTACGATCCGCTCCAGCCCGTGGTTTAGCCTCAAAATCTTTTTTACGCCCACGACCAAAACCGGTTCTAGTTTCAAAACGTTCAATCGCATGAGATACTTGACGACGCTTTAAGAATTCACGACGAACATCGTCACCGCCACGATCTTTATCGGCAGCTTCATTTACTACACTGCGAGTTTCTGGACGTAAACCTGCTAAAGCACGTAAAGCGTTTACATCTTTAAGTGGTAATTCTTCCCACCCGCCTTGTGGTAATTTACCAAGTTCAATGCCAGCGTAAGAAATTCTCTTTAAGCGGCTAACTTGTAAACCTAAAGCTTCCCACAAACGACGAACTTCACGCTTACGACCTTCTTTGAGGACTACGTTGTACCATCTATTGATACCTTCGCCGCCCGCAAAAATAACCTTATCAAAATGAGCTACCCCATCTTCAAGTTCAACTCCTGTTTGGAGTTTTTCAAGATGTTCAGCGGTAACTTCACCAAATACACGTACGGCGTAGACTCTTTCTACTTCATTACGTGGGTGCATTAAGCCATTTGCAAGTTCACCGTCAGTAGTGAATAAGAGTAAGCCAGAGGTGTTAATATCGAGACGACCGATATAAAGCCAACGGCCATTATGCACCGATGGCAAACGATCAAATACTGTTGGACGACCCTGTGGATCGCTACTGGTGCACATCTGCCCCTCAGGCTTGTTATAGATAAGCACTCGACAAACTGGTTTTTCTGCAGTTGCGGTCTTAACGATTTGACCGTCTACACGAATCACTGCATCTTCTTCAACGCGATCGCCTAAGGTTGCGAGTTTTCCATTAACACTTACACGACCATTCTTTATATATTCTTCCATGTCACGACGGGAACCGACCCCGAAACGTGCCAATACTTTTTGGAGTTTTTCGCTCATATGAGATTCCTAATTATTGCGATGCGGGCCTCACGGCACCGAACATATTGTCTCACGACAATGAGATAATTTTCGGCTGTACTAATAATGGAGTTTTGTGCTCGTGAACTACTCACCACCTAAAGAGGAAGGAGTCTTCTTGGAGATTTTAGATAAAAACAGTACTTTATGACCTTTTTTAGAGGACACGCCGAACGGCGTGCATTTTAAAGGTTTTACTAAACTTCCGCAAGCATTTAACAAATGCCTTAGCAGTTACGCACGAAAATATAGGAGTTTAATACCATGTCCCCATCCTAAT
>ERZ1034739.205-NODE-205-length-19497-cov-9.643555_pt1 | contig 19497 bp, 20 predicted proteins | sample MGYA00520636_ERZ1034739 | MGnify/ENA primary metagenome ERZ1034739 (study PRJEB33766, sample SAMN09781703) | gut metagenome | biome: gut microbiome | host: Homo sapiens | place: Madagascar | study: EMG produced TPA metagenomics assembly of the PRJNA485056 data set... | reverse complement strand
TACTTGGAGAAACAAAAGCCGGAAGGGTTGGTCCAAGTTTTATATTTTTAATATCTAAAGAAAGCAAGGTTAACAATACACAAACCGCTTTTTGTTCGTACCAAGATAAAACAATAGATAAAGGCAACTCATTAACTGAACAATTAAAAGCTTTAGCCAACTCTATTGCAATTTTTATTGCTGAATACGCATCATTACATTGTCCCATATCAAGAATTCTTGGGATATCTTCAATTGTTCCTAAATCAATGTCGTTAAATCGATATTTTCCACAAGCAAGAGTTAATATTATACTATCTTTCGGTGTTTTTTTAACAAATTCGGTATAATAATTTCTTCCAAATTTCGCACCATCGCACCCTCCAACAAGAAATATATGACTTATTCTCTTGTTCTTAATTAATTCAATTATTTTATCCGCAATCGAAAGAACTGTATTATGTCCGTAACCAACTGTAAGAATGTCACCGCCATTTATACCGGTCATTTTTTTATTTTCTTTATAACCGCCAAGTTCAATGGATTTTTCAATCACAGAAGAAAAATCTTTTTTATCACAAATATGAATACATTCAGGATATTCAACAATAGAAGTTGTAAAAACTCTATCCTTATAACTTCCTTTTGGAGGCATTATACAATTTGTTGTAAATAAAATAGGTGCCGGAACATTATCAAACTCCTTTTGCTGATTTTGCCAAGCGGTTCCAAAATTTCCTTTTAGGTGGGGATACTTTTTTAATTCCGGATACGCATGACAAGGTAACATTTCACCATGCGTATAAATATTTATACCTTTATCTTTGGTCTGCTCAAGTAATAATTGCAAATCCTTTAAATCATGCCCTGAAATAATTATAAAAGGTCCTTTTTCAATATTAGTAGTAACTTTTGTCGGTTCAGGATTTCCAAACATTTTAGTATTTGCTTTGTCTAATAATTCCATACATTTTAAGTTTATACGTCCCACTTTCAAAACAAGTTTTGTCAATTCATCTGACGAAGTTTCTTTAGCCAATTCTTTTAATGCCTCGTAAAAGAAGTTGTTAACCTCTTCACTTTTATAACCTAAAATCCACGCATGATGAGCGTATGCAGCCATTCCCTTTAATCCAAATAAAATTAGAGATTTTAAACTTCTTAAATCTTCACTGCAATCCCAAATATCTTTAACATCAAATTTAAAATCACAAGAAATTCTATTTTTAAATTTTTCAGTCAAATTTTCTATTGATTTATTATCAAAATTTACGTTAGTAATTGTTGCAAATAAACCATCGATAATCAGCTTTGTATTCTCATCATTGATATCACCGCAGTTAGCAAGTTTAATAACAGAACTGGTTAATTCATCTTGTAGGTTTGCCGTATCCGGTTCTTTTCCACAAACGCCTTTTTTGGTGCAGGCTTTATGAAATGCCGTTTGCTCACATTGAAAACAAAACATACTCATATTTTTTACTCCTTATTATTATCTCAATTTACTCAATTGAGATATAAGTATTTTTTTACGGATATAAAAAATATGTTATTATACAATTTACTAGTATTATTTTTATCATTAAATAAATTCAAATATTTTTTCTTAAAATCACTATCTTTCCTACGATTAAATTATAGCGTAAATGTTGCATAAAATTCTCAAACCATCTGTTATAAATAATCAAACCATGTGTTTATTTACAATGAACGTATAATTTTCTTGCTATTCAGAATCTATCAATGTTGATTTTTACTCCAATTGTCACCCTGAACAGCAGGAGCAGAGTGCGAAACGAAGTGGAGTCACGTTTTATGCGACTGCGGTGTTTCAGGGTCTCAAATATTACAAATTTTGCACTTGACTAATTTGTTCAATTAGAGATGCTGAAACAAGTTCAGCTGGACAATTAAGTTTTTACAAAATCTTATCACTACCATGGATAATCTTTTTCAATCTTCCATCCTGCACGACGAATTTTTTCAGCACATGTAAACCCAGAACCACTTAGCGAGCAACTGTTATTAACGTAGTCATTATCTTTTTGATAATACAAGGGCTGAACACCTCCTCCATCTTTAGAAACCCTTGTCAAATAAAATACATCTCTACCAAATTGATTTGGTCCATCACCACCATTTATATCAACAATAACAGAACCATTTTGTTCAAATCCGGATTCTGTAGTAGAACTTCCCATTGCAATAAATATGACATATAAAAAACCATCAGGGGTGTAAAATGTAGTTCTTCTTGTCGGAACAACCACCCCCATAGTGACAGTTGTTTTGTTTGGATAAAACCAAGGGGTATTACTTTTATATCCACATTGTTTGTAATTTGTACAAATAACAGCAGTCTTGATATAAGATGCCCAATACCGTTTAAAATACTCCTCCGAACCCATATTAAAAGACTCACCCAGTGAAGGTTCACCAACATCGTCATAAGAAAGCTTGTATGCTTGATTTAATACAGAAATGGCTTTTTGTAATTTTGTTACTGTTATATGCTTTTGATAGTTTGTAATCAAAACCGGTATTGTCATCGCAGAAACTACACCAATTACTCCAAGTGTAATTAAAACCTCAGCAAGAGTAAACCCCTTGCTTGTAGTTAGTAGTGAACTGACATGAATATCACATATTGACTGAAAAATACCAAACCTCATATTTTGCTTTTTCATACAAGCTCCTCAAATTTGACTTTTATTTCTAATTTACTGATTTATAAATCAGTATACATGGAGTATAGGTCATAATATAAAATTGTCAAGTAATATAAACTATCAATATGGATAGAGATAAAATTATTAAAGTATTTGCTGAAAATGTAAGAGCAGAAAGAGCCAGAAAAAATTATTCTCAAGAAAAATTAGCAGAAATGGCTGATATCACACCTGAATACCTTGCTCGAATTGAAAAAGAGAAGTACAGTCCATCACTTGTTGTTATCGCAAACTTGGCAATTGCGTTGGGAGTCTCTATCGATAAATTAATACCATCAGAGGAATTACGCAAGGAATAAAGGATGTTGGCATATAGGTGCTTTTGCCAAACTTCGTTCATACGGCACACTTGTCAAAATCTGCAGTTCAAAAATGGCATAGACCTATGTGTTTTATTTGAGACCCTGAAACGAGTTCAGGGTGACCACCCAACAAAATCAATTCTCACTCGGGATTGTTGGATGTTCGTTGAATTTGTATCCACTATTCCAAAGTTTCTTAAACTCCGTATAAGATTTTTCTTTTACAGACCTTTGATAAGCGGTTTTAACTTCTTCAGGTTTTAATGAAAATGCACCCAATTCTTCATTATTAAATGTGCTATATAGTTTAATTTTATTTAGCAAGTCAATTGACTCTACATAATCTTCTACATTTATAGAAGATTTATTATTTTTTATCAAAACATACCCCATCGCATTTTTAAAGATTGAAATTTTTATTGTAGTACCCACAGATTGCCAATCTTCAGGATCTAAATAAAATTTATACTCATCTTTATTTAGTTCAATTTTATCAAAAGCTGCTTCAATAGAATTTATCTGATAATTATTGAATTTTGTTTCAATTTTCTTATTAAAATCAGGATGAGATTTTGAGCATAATGCAATTGAACGAGACATTATCGCACTCATGCCAATCGATGTTGCAACAACAACAATCGGCATAACAAAAAATAAAATCGCAGATTGCTTAAATTGTGTTTTATGGAATTTTTCTACATTTTCATATTTGTCGGAATTTTTCTCATAAGCCCACTCGTTTCCACGAAATCCGCAGAGCAACATAAATGGAAACCAACCGGCTGTAAATAATAATGGCAGAATCCAAAGAGTGACAAATGATTTATTCAACAAGCCCCAAATCCATGTGCCCCAAAATGCACCCCAGTTGAATTTTATTATTTCACTTTTCTGCCTTTCACCTGAAATTTTACCTTGCCAAAACAACAAAGACACCATTACAAATAATGTTAGCCAACTACCAAAAAAGCTTGTACCAAGTGGTGTATAGATAATAAACATTATGACAGTTAATACAGCAGAAATTACTGAAATTTTATTATCATCTTCGTCCCCAAGAATATCACGTATTCTGCGAACGACACTCGGGAACAACAACACAGAATTAACAAGTCCTAAAACTACCATCATCAAAGACACCCAAATTGGGCGAGGAGCAGCAGAAAAAGCTTGCATAATTTCAGGTTTAAAAAACATCAAGTAAACAACAGGAGTAACCAAAAGACTCTCAATAAGCTCAATTATCAAAATATTTACGAAAAAATTACGTCTATTTAATACGCCTCTTAAAGAAAAGAACTTTTTATTTTCCTCAAAATAACCACTCATAATATTTACTCCTATTTTTATTTATTTAATTTATATCATCATCACTATCATTAGTCAAAAATTCCACAGGAATAGTTTTTTCTACAATTTTCTTGCCTGATTTTGAACTTTTTGAGTTAATTCCGTATTGGTGAAGTTTTTCAGCCTCTTTAAAAATACTTCCATTATGTTTTGAATTGAACCGACCAACCTCAGTTTTGATTGATGAGCAAGCCTTTTCTAATGCCTGCTGAATATTCAAAAGTCCTTGTGCATGAAGTGCAATATTATTGTACAAACTTTCACCAACAGCAATAATATTTTCAATATTTTGAGATTGGATTTTTGTTCTCCATAATTGATTAACCAAACGCAATGCAACAAGTAAAGATGAATTACCTACGATAATAATATTTCTGCTATTTGCAAGTCCCACAACTGACCGAAAATCAACATCCGTATAGATCAGATTTATACAGGATTCAATCGGAATATACATCAAAATAAAATTTGGTTGAGAAAGCTCTGAAATTTCTTCATAATTTTTCTTTGCCAAATTAACAATACAATTTGTTAAGTCAGAGCTAAAAGCCTTTTTTAGGTTTTCATCATTGTCGGATTGACGATATTCAATATAATTTTTTAAAATCACTTTTGAATCAATAACCAAATGCTTATTATCAGGCAAATTTATAACAAAGTCAGGCTTATTTCCTCCTGAAACAAATTGTTTTGAGTAATGTATATTTTCTTGTAAATCAGCAAATTTCAAAATTTGTTCAAGCCAATCTTCTCCAAATTCACCTCTAGAATTTTGGTTTGTGGTAAGGGCTTTGGCATATTTTTCGGCAGTTGATATTGCATTTTTAATCTCTAGAGTTTCATCGCGATGAGCTTGCTGATAAGTATCAATACTTTGCTTAAATTCCTTTAAAAGCTTATTTATCGGTGCAATTTCCTCGGCTTTAAATAAATCAATTTTTGTATCTAAGTCTTTTGAATGTTCTGCAACAAGAAACTCTTGCTGACTTCTCAAAGAATCTTGTGCAATTTTAGTGAACTCAACTGACAAAGAGTTTAGCAAGTCATCTTGCAGACCTTTCTGTCCTTTCAATCTAGAATTTTCTTCAAGCAAATTTCGCATTTTGCACTGATAATAAGTACTTGAAACAATCCAAACAAAAAGGGCTGTTACAATTATTGATAAACTCAAAATAGTCCAATTCAAAGCTACACCATCCTTTTGATACTAACAACATAATAATACCATATTTTTAAAAAGATTTTAGTCTTTGTGAAGGATATGTAAAGGTTAAATATCTAAGAGTTCAGATAAAGTCATACCCAGACCATCTGCTATCTTGGACAAGATTTCCAAACTCGGATTTCTTTTAAGATTTTCTAATCTTCCAACATAAGTTCTATCAATATTACAAAGAAGAGCCAAACCTTCTTGAGACAAGCCGCGCTCTTGCCTTAGCATCTTTAATTTTTGTGAAAATCTGTATAAAACTTCGCTTGACATTTGTATAAATGTATGCCACACTATGCCAATAGTCGACAGCCGATTGGCACAGATAAGAGGTTATATGTTTTTACCTACTACCAAAATACAGCTAAAATTATTCAAAGAAGAAATAATTAATTTGTCCGGTAAATGCTCATCTATTATTGAATTTGTTTCAACACCTTTATTGTGTAAAGATTTCACAGTCCCAAAACATGAAAGAGCAGAATATGAAAACATCACCTCCAAATTAAAATCCGTATCTGCAAAACTTGATGAAATTAAAGACATTTTAAACAATTTTTAGTATTTGTAACCTACTTGCACAGGTTATATTTTTTAACTAAAATGTTAGTAACTTATAGTATTTATTAATAAATAAAAGGGATGAGTAATTATGGCTGTAGAAAGACAACATGTAAAAGAACAAGACAAAGTAGCCAGACGTTCAAATTTTGAACCTGTAGAAAGCAACTTGACACCTGAACAAGTAAAACTTGAGGCATCAAGATGCTTGCACTGCAAAAATCCGCGCTGCGTTCAAGGATGCCCTGTAAACATTCAAATTCCTGAATTTATTCAGGCTTTAAAAGAAGATAATTTAGATAAAGCAGGACAAATAATCAGGCAAACAAGTATGTTACCTTCTGTTTGTGGTAGGGTTTGCCCACAAGAAAGACAATGTGAAGGCAATTGCATACTTGGAATAAAAGGTGAGGCTGTTGCTATCGGAGCACTTGAAAGATATGTAGGAGATAACACAAAAGCGGATATGCCTGAAATCAAACCTTCAGGTAAAAAAGTTGCCGTTATCGGTTCAGGATGTGCCGGAATTACTGCTGCAGCCGACCTTAGAAAAGCTGGTCACGAAGTTGTTGTTTTTGAGGCACTACATAAACTGGGTGGAGTTTTGAGATATGGTATTCCTCCATTCAGACTTCCAAGAACAATTCTTGACAGAGAAATTACCAACCTAAAGGCTATGGGGGTTGAATTCCATACAAATGTTATTGTCGGAAAGTCAATTACTATTCAACAATTGAAAGATGATGGATTTGATGCAATATTTATCTGCTCTGGCGCAGGCTTGCCAAAAATGATGCACATAAAAGGAGAAAACCTTAACGGTGTATTTTCTGCAAACGAATTCCTTACTCGAGTAAACCTTATGGGTGCAGGTAGAGATAAAGATTCAATTACTCCGCTAAGAGTTGGTAAAAAAGTTGCTGTTATCGGTGGTGGTAACGTTGCTATGGATGCTGCAAGAACCGCTGTACGTGTCGGATTTGAAGAAGTGTCTATTTTATATAGAAGAACAGAGAAAGAACTACCTGCAAGACTTGAAGAAATCAGACACGCAAAAGAAGAAGGTGTTATTTTCAAATTTTTGCACGCACCTGTTGAAATCTTGGAAAAAGACGGTTACGTTGCAGGCATGAAATTTGAAATTATGGAACTTGGAGAACCTGACGCATCTGGTAGAAGAAGACCTGTCGGAACAGGTAAATATGTAACTGAAGATGTTGATACAGTAATTGTTGCTCTGGGTACAGGTCCTAATCCAATTATTCAAAAATCAGCTGAACATGAAGGTATTGAAATTATCACTGACCCAAAAGGATATATTTCAGTAAACCCTGACACAAGAGCAACTAATATACCTTGTGTTTACGCAGGTGGCGATGTTGCGCCTGTTGGGGCATCTAATGCGATTAACGCAATGGGTGCAGGTAAAAAAGCGGCGAAGGCAATTAATGAACTACTAAAATAATTATTATGATAAGGAAATACTCAAAATATGGGTATTTCCTTTCATTGAAAGAGGGAGTATGAACAAAGAAAACGAAATTCAAGCTGGTAGAAATATATTTAAAATTGACGGTCCGATTGGAAGAAAGAGGTTTATTTTAACATATATTATGTTAATTTTTTATACTGTTTTGTTTTTCATTACACTGAACTATGTTTACCAATTACTTGAAGAAACTTTTATACTAAAGATAGCTTCCAGCACAATTTTAATCTTATATGTTCTTATGCTTTTTTACACAATTGCAATCAATTACATAAAAAGAATATATGACATTACTAAAACTAAAGAAAAAGCTATATTTTACACAATTGCACTACTCATTTTTAATGTTACAACATCAGTAATTCAACCATTAAAACTAGTCGGAGCAATTATTTCAACAATAGTCTTTGCCTTTTGTCTATTAAAAAAAGGGCAACTTACACAACCACACAACAACGCAGATGAACAACAACAAGCTTAAATTAGTTTTACTAGCATTTTTAATATTTTCAACAATCGCCATGCCTGCTATGGCGATTGACCTTGATATGTCGGTAGATGAAGAAATTAAGAAAAAATATGACACTTCAAAAATTCAATATGATATGCCAAGCTTGCCCAAAATTAATTCAACCGCAAACACAAATAATTCAACTTATTCACCAACAACAAACACTGTTCCAAAAACTTCCCCAACATATATTACAACAGTGCCAAGTGTAACTGCAGTGGACAAATCATCGGCGATAAAAATACCTGCTTGGACAACATTCAAAGCAAAATCAAATCAACAAATCTCTGATAGAACAGCAAAAGGTACAAAAATATCCTTTACAACAACTGAAAATGTTTACAAAAAATACATCACTATTCCGGCAGGAACTAAACTTTATGGCATCATTACAAATTCACACACTCCACAAAACACAGGTAATGGCGGACTTGTCGAAATTAAAATCACAAATATGACCTACAAAGGTAAAACCTACACCATTGATGGGAAAATAACCAAAGCGAATTCTAAGAAAATATTTTTTAATAACATAAAAGGTAAACGCCAATATATCACAGGCATTGGCAAACAAATTGATAAAGGTGAAGCTTTTTACCAAAAAACTCGGAAAACGACATCTAAAATGTCAAATAATCCAATACTTGTAATACTTTCACCCATACCAACAATTGTTGGTATGGCAGGATATTCTGTATGCACAATATTATCCCCAATCACAGCAATAACAACAAAAGGCGGACATTTAACAATTCCAACAGGCAGCAGTTTTGAAATAAAGCTTTTAGAACCGGCTTACGTTTATTAGGCAAAAAATTTTATTCACATGTTTTACACTGAATATGCAAATATATTCAATACATCAAAACAACTCTTTTCAATACAAAACCCAATCCAAAAATCTCCATTTCAAAGGATATACTTCTGAATTTGGAAAGGAACTAAAAACAGTAATTCAACGTGGACAAGCAAGTGAGACAGAACAAATAAATCTTGTCGAACAATTACGCAAAATATTGGCTAGCCTAACCCCTGACAAACAACTGGGTGAAGGTGCTCACGGAATCGTTTATAAAATCGACGATGATTTTTGCTTGAAAGTTCCTCGTGGCAACATGCCAGTTGTAGACAAATTGTTAGAAATCCCTTCTAACATCTTTAAAACTCTCAAAAATTATTATGGAAACGCTGTTGCAAAATTCAATGATGTAACAATTATGAAAAATGTTTCATCAGGCGGAGAACATATTCCTGTCGGTATTCCTGAAAATGTTGCAATCAAAAACATTCACGCTGATAATATGGCATACTATGAGATGTTCGCCCTTCCTCGAATTGCCAATATGCCACAGAAAAGTTTTGACGAAGTCGCAAAAGATTGTGCCGAATTAAATAAACTTGGTGACGGCAAATATACATATAAATTTGATTATAGAAATCCAAATAACTTTGTAATAGTCGGAGATTCAATCAGAACAACTGATGATATAGAAAGAAGATTTGGCAACCGCCCAAATTCTATTGCAGATTTGTTAAACGTATTTATTAATACAACATTCTTAAATTGCCGAGCAAACTATAGTTCAATCGGTGAACCTCTGCGCAGAAATTTAATGGAAAAAATTATACTTGCCGGCATGAAAAACGATTTACCACTAACATCTGGTCTTGGATCTGATGAAATATTGTGGTACACAATTACAGAGGATTTGTGCAAATTAAAAACTCCAACAAATAAAATTATGGAAAAACTAACAGAGATAAAAGCCATTCCTGATGCTAAAAAACGAATTGAATTAACAAAAGAATACCTTGGAAAAATAATGAAAGACTAAATTTTTAAAACTCTAGCAAGTCTCAAAAGTTTTTGCTTGTCTTGAATATTTAAAGAATCAAATATTTCAACAATTTCAGTACGCATATTTTCATCTGTTTCTATATGTTTGTAATCAAAAAAATCTTCAAGACTTATTCCCAGTTTTGTTGCGATTTTATCTAAATTAGAAAGTAATGGGAAATTTTTACCGGATTCAATTTTACTGATAGATTGAGGTTCAATACCAGCAATTTCAGCCATTTTGTCCTGCGTATAGCCAAACTTTTTTCTTATTTCTTTAAATCTTTTTCCAAAAACTTCTTTTGTATTCATATATCCTCTCAACAAAATGTATCAATTATTTGTTAATAAATTAATATATTTATAGGTTAGTTTATTGAAATTTTGAACGTTTGAATATAATATACAAATGTTATACTTTATTTTTTGGAGCTTTTGAACTTATGAATAAAAAATTTTGTGCTACAAACGCAGATACGCTACCAACAAAGGTGAATTTTTGGTTTAAATTGGCAGAAAATGTTACGCACGTAAACTTACCGCTAACTATAGCAAGACTTGGTTTCACACTTGCTGAGGGTGCTACGCACGTAGATACGCCACCAACAAAGGTGAAACTTGGTTTTACTTTAGCTGAAATTCTTATCACCCTTGGTGTAATTGGTGTCGTCGCAGCTATGACAATTCCGACATTGATGAGTGCGTATAATAGACATGTCGTAGAAACAAGACTATATAAAATCCATTCTACATTTATGCAAGGTATAAGAATGGCTCAGGCTAATTCTGATTCAAATTTCACAGTGCAAAACCCAACAACCGGCAAAGAAGATGTAAACGGATTTTCTTGGGAAAACAGCAAAGGTGTTTTTGATGAATATTTTGCACCGGTTTTCAAAATTTCTCACACTTATCCAAAAGGCACAATATTTAAGGTATATTCAACAGATGGGCAAGCACAAGTTAATGGAGCAGGGGATGTTAACACATATCAAATTGCGCTTCTTGATGGGACAGTTTTAGGGTTCACTAAAGTTGGAGGTCAAAATACCAGATTTTATTTAGATATTACAATAAATCCAACAAATAAGAAGCTTATTTCAGGTAAGGACACTTTTTTCATCGCATATCAAGATGATGGATATGGAAACTTTAAAATTTATAACCCTTATACTAGGTATAGCGATGAAAAGCTCAAAGAATTTTGTACCTCTCATACGCACAGACCTGCTCTTGCACTTTATCCATCTACTTTTTGTACAGCTTTAATTGTAAAAAACAATTTCAAAATTCCATCTGACTATCCTATCAAATTCTAAATTGTTATAGTATAATCAATTTATGAATATTAATCAGGAATTTGAAACAATAGCTGCAATATCAACACCACTAGGAACAGGCGGTGTTGGGGTCATCAGGATTTCAGGTGACAAAAGTTTTGATATCGCAAAAAAAATAACGAATAAAGACAATTTCCCTGTTGGCAAAATTTGTCACGGCTGGGTTGTAGATGGAAATACAAAAGTGGACGAAGTTGTTATTCTACCGTTCAAAAATCCAAACAGCTACACAGGAGAAGACGTCATAGAAATCCAATGTCATGGCGGAGTCAATGTCGTACGTAATATTCTTGATATTGTATTGAAAAACGGTGCGAGAATGGCAGAACGCGGAGAATTTACCAAACGTGCATTTTTAAACAAAAAACTTGATCTTTCGCAAGCTGAAGCCGTTGATGATTTGATTCATGCTAAAACATCAAATTTTGCAATTCAATCTGCTAAAAATTTGTCCGGAGTCTTGGCTACAAAAATCAATGAAATAAAAGGAGAAATTTTTGAAACCGCATCAAGAATCGTTGCGGGGATTGATTTTCCTGAAGATGTCACTGAGCCTGAATATTCATACTTGATTGATAGATTTACACACTCAATAAGTGAAATTGACAAAATTTTAGCTTGCGCCAAATCATCTGACATTTTGCGTCAAGGAGTAAAGGTCGCAATTGTCGGCAGACCAAATGTCGGCAAATCTTCCCTATTCAACGCGTTATTAAACCTTGATAGGGCAATTGTAACAGATATCGCAGGCACAACAAGAGATATCATCAAAGAAAACCTTGACCTTGGAGTTGCTGTCACATTGATTGACACTGCCGGAATCAGAGAAGATAAAAATATAGATAAAGTTGAAGAAATTGGAATTGAATATTCAAAACAATCTGCTCAAGATGCCGATTTGAACCTATTTTTATACGATTCATCAGTCGGTATGACAGATGATGATTATGAAATTTATAACATCATAAAAGACAAAACTCACATTGTTGTTGCCAATAAAATAGACTTGATTAATGATGAATTTTGCGAAATTCTACCAAATACCGCAAAACTTTCTACAGTTTCAAAAGACGGTTTGGAAGATTTGAAAGACAAAATGAAAAATATTATTTGTAATTTTTCTCTTGATGAGACAGAATTTATCACAAACAAACGACAACAACATTGCTTATCAAGATGCAAAGAAAGTCTTGAACGCGCCCTAATTGCTGCACGAGCAAACGAATTACAAGATATGATTTATATTGATTTAAAGGCATCATTACTTGCTCTTGATGAAATCACCGGTGAAGTCATAACAGATGATATATTAAATAACATCTTCGACCATTTTTGCATTGGAAAGTAGAAATGGGGCAAATAGGTCTATGTCATTCCGAATTGTTTCCACTACTATGAATAAATCCTGTAATCAATATATATAGTAAAACTACGAAATAAAATAGTATAACAAAAACGGATTGCCACAGTCGTGCAAATGCACTCCTTCGCAATGACGTTACGTATTTTCAATATCGTCATTGCGAGCGATAGCGAAGCAATCCAGCTTTCTTTTAGATAAATTTTATTCGGGACCCTGAAACAAGTTCAGGGTGACCATGACTGGGTGTTCAATTAAAGATTCTGAATAAAATCTAAGCCAAACAAGTTGGCAAGATTTTTAATCCTTTCAAAATGACGTAGTTTTAATTTGTACAATTATAAATTCTACACAACAGTTAATCAAACTTCCTATTACTTTGAAGATGAATTGTTGTAGTTTTTGTATCTATAACTCAAAATACTATAACTTGAAACATCAGATGACGAATCATCACTATAAAAGACCGATGTTTGAGTTGCTTTTTTGTAGTTTTCCTCATCTAACTTTTCTTGCTTGTTACAAGAATAAGAAAATGCGGAAATCTCTGCACTTGTCACACGTCCATCGTGGTTTGTGTCCATCTCGTCAAAATTTTCCAAAATTTTATTAACCATATCCGTTGAATAAGCACCTGATGCTGCAAGTTGGGTCAACTCAGAGCGTGAAACTCCTGATTGAGAAATTGTATTTGTCAAATTGCTCATCTCTTTTGCGCTAATAACACCATCGCCGTCCTTATCCAATGTTGAAAAATTGTTTTGCAAATATGCCGCAAAAGGTTGATTTAACGTCAAATAGTTTGAAGTATCGTTTCTCGCTGCTGTGATGTTCTTATAAGTAACACCGTCTTTAGGATAAAGTGATGCTAAATATGAATATGTATTTGTTAAATTTGATGAAATATTAGAAATAATTGATGCACCTGATGCCATAATATAAATCCTTTTTTAGTCTTTCTACCTACCCTTATAATAATGATGTTTCTAAAAAAGTCAACCTAAAAATTATTCTATGATAAAATAAGTACGAGGATAAATTATGCTAAAAAATAAAGAAGAAATAATAAACACACTAAATAACGGAGGTGTAATAGCCTACGTAACAGATACCGTTTGGGGCTTAGGTTGTTTGCCTGACAACGAAAAAGCGGTAAAAGAAATTTATGAAATAAAAAAAAGAGAAGCCCAAAAACCATTGATTTTGATGTCAAACGAGGTTTACAACTTGCTTGATTATGTAAAACCTATTCCAAAAGTAGGTCAACAACTTATAAAAAAATATTTTCCTGGAGCTTTGACTATCGTAACAGACAAAAGCGACAAAACTCCTGACTATATCACCTCAAATATGTCAACCGTCGGAATAAGAATTCCAAATAATAAAGTATTCAAAGAAATTTGCGAAATTATTCCTAATCACGTACTCGCAACAACTAGCGCAAACTTGTCTCACCAACCTTCTGCAAAGACTTATGAACAAGCTCTTGAAAATATGACAGGACTTGCGGACTTGATTATAGAGGATTACGGCTATCATGCCAAAGGGTTAGAATCTACTGTAGTCGGTGTTATGAATAACGAGTTAAGAATTTTTAGACAAGGTGCAATTACAATTGATTTGTAATGATTTGAAATTTTATCAGGTTTTTACTAAAATTTAGTAAACAAGAGGATTTTTTATGGAACTAATTTTATACATTATTTATTTATACTTGATTATTTATACAATTTATCTGTTCATTTTAGCAATGCGAAACCTAAAGGACAGACCTTTTTCAATAGAAAGAAAATATTCAAAATTTGATGATGTAAAAAGGAACTTTGCGGTTATTATTTATAGCCACAACCATAAAGAATGTCTCGAACAATTGGTTGAACAAATTAAGATGCAAGATTATCCGCTCGCTAATTTCAAAGTATATGCAATTCTTGATGATTGTAATGATGGTTCTGACAAATTGTTTGAAAATGACAATTTCGTCCATGTTTTAAATATTCAAGATGTTGGAACTTTAGGTAAAAACCAATCAATCTCTATGCTTTTGGAAGAATTGAAAAAAGATGACTCAATTGATGCTTATGTATTTATTGACGGAATCAGACGAGTTGATGCAGACTTTTTAACTCTTGCAAATGCTGCCCTAAATAAGGCTGATGCTGTAACTGGCGAGCTTAATATTAGCAGAGACAATTTGGATATCGTTGACCAAATCAAGGCTGTTCACAAAAAATATCTTGCGAATTTCTTTAAACAATCAAGAACACTATTAGGACTATCTACACAAGTAGATTCAGGCTTATTTATCATAAAAAAATCTGTTCTTGATGAAACTGAAGGAATTAATTTTAAAGATATAAATAGCGAACTTGAATTTAGCTTGTTATTATCTCAAACAGGTCACAAATGCGTTTATAATCCTAATATCCAATCCTATATTTTGGGACAGGATTGCACATTCAAAAAGCCAAGATTAACTAAAAGATTCAATTTATTAAAAAGCAATTTCAAAAACATCAAATCAATTAATTTCCCATTTATAGAACATGTTTGTTCTTTACTGAACCCGAATTGTTGGATGTTAATTGCAGCCTATGCACTATTGATTGCATATTCTTACCATTGTCAATTTATCGTAAAATGCAACATGGTTATTTTCTCTGCAATCGTGCTTATTGCAGTATTTGGAATAAGTTTAATCAATGCCAAATTGAACTTGAAAGAGATAAGTCTTTTGCTATTGTATCCGATTTATTCAATTTGTCATATTATTAAAAACTTCCCACTCGTTAGAAGTTTACTAAAAAAACTTGGTGCAAATACAGACAAAGAGGTTGATAAACTAGTAATTGATGTTATGGTACAAACCAAACACGGTGATAGAGGTTGCAAATTAGAATTTATTTCAACTGAAAGCGGTCTATCAAAAATCAGATTTATTTATAAAAATAAAAAATATACAACAGCAGCTCATCTTAGAATGATTGATGCTTTACAGCAATTGAAATCAAAAATGGAAGATTACGGCTTGACTCTAAAAATTTGCAGTTGCTGTAAAAACTTCACCTCTCGCGTTGATGGTTCGACAAATATGCTAAAAGGAGAATGCCACAATGAATTTCCAAGTCCATTGTTAAGTGAACCTCGTCCAACTTTGATTTGGAACTCTTGTTCAAGTTTTGAACCAGCTCCAGTCAACAATTTTATTGAAGAAATGGCACAAGAGGTTGAAAACCAACAAGATTAATTTGAAATACCTCAAAATCGGAGTGTATAATAAAACTATGAAGAAAATCCTGAGCTTTATAATTATATTTACAATGTTATTTTCTAATGCGCTGATGGTTACTGCCGATGAGCCCCTAAAGGGTTCTGTAATGGAAAATGGCGAATATAAAAACGACCAGAGTGATATTTTCACAGGCTCAGTTGAAACCCTTAACCGCAAAGAAATAATAAATATGACCGTCTCTCAGATTTTGGATTCTTCTATTTCAATTGAAGGAGATGAATTTTTTGCTGAAGTTACAGATGATGTATATAGCAACAAGGGGGTAATTATCCCTAAAGGGACACTTGCTCACGGCAAACTGACAAACACAACAGCTCCAGGAAGATTGGGAAAAGAAGCATCTATGGATTTATCTTTTGATTATTTAGTCACTCCTGATGGGCGTGAAATTCCAATTGAAGGGAAAATGACAACAAAACTTCACCCAGTAACTCAAGGGGCTAAAATTGTAGCTCAAGATGTCGGTTATACTGTTGCAGGTGGAGCTGTCGGCGGATTAATGGCACTAAATTGGCTTGGACTCGGAGCAGCAATTGCATCTCAAGGGTATACATTAGCTGGCGGTGCTGCTGTCGGCGGTGTTGCAGGGTTGAGTGTCGCTCTAATAAGAAAAGGTAACCACGTACTAATTGCGCCCGGAGACGAAATCAAGGTTAAAATAAATACTTCTATTGACTTACCGGTATATAAAGAAGAAGCTCTAAAACAAGAAGAAATATTATATAAAGGTTTAGATATCAATATAAATAATGTAAAACACGAAAAAGACCCATTTGGGGAGGTTAATACAATTACCTTAACAGTTTTGATATCAAATATGTCAGACAAAACTCTATCCGGCTTTGATATGGCACTGGTAAATGATTACAATGCAAAATTCAGTCCATCAATTTTTGGAAATACTAAATTAATGTTTCGACAAATCAAACCGGGTGATAAATTTATTGAAAATGTTTCATTTGCGGTTGACAACATCAATAGAAAATATTGGTTGACATTTTATGACAGAAAGACCAATCAGGTAATAACAAAAATTTCTGTTGATAATGCCTACAGAAATTTACCTGAAAAGGTTAAGAAGAAAAACGAAAAAATACGAACAAAAAAACGTAATTACAAAAAAGATGAAGACTTTATGGATATGGATTTTTAGTCCCTTATTTGCCCCATTATACTTGTAGTTTTGTAAATTTTTAAAGAGGGGACTTGTAAAAAATCTATTTTATATTACAATTATAGTAAATAGTACAGTAGGAGGAAAACATGGTCTGCGGATCTCTCGAAATCGAAATTTTAAACACTTTTTGGAACTTAACAGCTATTGATGAAGATGTAGATATCTCAATTCAAGATGTAGTAGATGAGTTGTCTAAAAACGGCACAGAAAGAGCTTATACAACGATTAAAACTGTTATGGACAGACTTGTTACAAAAAGCATTCTTGTAAGATATAAGGTTGGTAAAAAATTCTTCTATAAAGCAACTATGGACAAACGCGAAATGGCATTAGATATGATGCATGAATTTGCTAATAATTTCTTTAACGGCAATTATGCAGATATGGTTCGCTTTGTTGAACATGAAACAGTTGAAATGTTAGTTAAGTAATAAAATGAGCGGAAATATTTCTGATAGAAAAACTGTCGCAGGTTTGTTGCGACGAGTTCGGCTTGGTTATTGTAGCGTGAGAGATGCTTTAATGTTGTACCCAAAAGATACAACCGATGAAAGTCTTATTGCGGCTTACCACGCACTTATCCACTACGAAGCAGATGAGGATATCAGAAGACGCGACTCGTTGTATAAGGAAGAACAGGATGACTACATAGAATTTTTGTCATATCTCTTAGACAAGGGAGAAGACCTGCCTGAAAATATTATCGCAAACTATAAAAAATACTATGAATCAGCACCAATTCTTCACAAAAACACCCCAGCAGGATTTTTCAAAGGATTTTGGAAAACATTAAATACAGGATTTAGAAGGAGAAAAGAATGAAAAAGATATTAGTATCACTGGCAATTTTAGTTGCTATGATTGGCGGAATTTCTACAGCACAAGCTCAAGAAGTTAATTCTATTGAAGTTTTGCCTACAATGAATACGCAAAGTACAGCACAAAATAGAATTTGGGTTGGAACTTTTCAACTTGTTTGGAACGAACTTACTGACAAGATTGTAAAAGCTCCTGTAAAATTCCTTGATTTTGATTCACAAATGGCAAATAATTTGAACCAAAAACAGTTCAAAAAATCAAACTTGAATGAAAAATCATATTATGTAAAATCAGGAATTGTATCACCTGCATTGAAAGCTGAAATTGAAAAAAATATCAAATCAAAATTTCATGAAACAAGTGATATTTTAAAAATGTTTGATTTTACTTATAACCCTGAAAAAATCTTTGTTTACGCAATGTTAAAGAAAGATTTCAGATTCACAAACGCATTTGACAAATTAGCAACAGATAATTTTGGTAACAGTCAGGAAAAAGTTAAATATTTTGGAATAAATGATAATAGCAATCAAAAATTATACAAAAATGTAAGCGTGTTATTCTACAATGACGATAATGATTTTGCTGTAAAACTTTATACAAAAGGGAAAGATGAAGTTTTGCTTTACAGAACAAATGATGATAAAACTTTCGACAAATACTATGCAGAATTGAATGACAAAACAGCAAAATATAGCGGAGACAAAAACTTTGTTAAAAACGATACTTTGACAATTCCTGATATCAAATTGTATCAAGAAACAAGCTTTAATGAACTTGAAGGTCACCAAATTGTCGGTACAAATATGCAAATTGATAAAACTATAGAAACCGTAGATTTCAGAATGAATAACAAAGGTGTTAAATTAAAAAGTGAAGCTGCAATTATGTTAAGATGCATGTCTCTTGCTCCACGTGAGGGTAGGGATTTCACATTCAATAATAACTTTGTATTGTTCTTGATTGAAAAAAATCAAAATACACCTTATTATGCAATGAAAGTAAGTGATGTTGCAGCCATAAATAAAACAGGTAAATAATACAATAAAAATTTAATCTGAAAATTTAGAAAATTTGCGTTCGTAAAATCTTACGCAAATTTTCTTGCTATTTATAGGAGATACATTATTAACCTCTATCAATTGTAACAAAATATTTACAAAACCCACTTAAAAATTAAAGTTTCACATAAAAAATGTCGATATGTAAAATGTAATTAAACAAAACTAATTTTCCTCCTTTTTCCCCTACTACTAACTAACCTACTAAACGGAACCTTAATTGGTTCCTTTTTTATTGACTTAAAAGTTGGCGAATGCATTAAAGCTTTCGCCAACTCGATATAACCAAACGAACTGCACTAAATTTTCACGACTAAAAACTTTGAATCCTTTTTGGCAAATACTTTATGTTCTGTATCTTTTTTAAACATAATCATTTCACCTTTATCTAGAGTAAATTTTTCTGCATCGAAATGTAACTCTATTTCACCATCAAGAACATACACTGCCGCATCTTCAATAGACGTATGTGTATCAATA
>ERZ1034739.204-NODE-204-length-19610-cov-10.828330_pt1 | contig 19610 bp, 20 predicted proteins | sample MGYA00520636_ERZ1034739 | MGnify/ENA primary metagenome ERZ1034739 (study PRJEB33766, sample SAMN09781703) | gut metagenome | biome: gut microbiome | host: Homo sapiens | place: Madagascar | study: EMG produced TPA metagenomics assembly of the PRJNA485056 data... | reverse complement strand
AATTTATTTTTTGTTTATTTTTTATATAATAAAGAAAAAAGGAGAAATTATGCCGATTGATTTTAATCCGTATTCATCATTCAATGTGAATCCGACAAATTATACTCAAAAAATAACATCTCAACAAAATATCATCGCAAACCAACCAATAAAAGATACTTTTACAAAAAGCGTAAAAGTCGGTGCGGATGTGAATTCAGAATACGACGGAATTAAAATTGAACAAAAGCAATTTGGCACAATAAAAAAAACTGGTGAAAAAGCCACCCTTTATACAATAACAAATAAAAACGGTGCAAGTGTTGATTTATCAACCTTTGGAGCAACAATCACATCAATAAAAGTTCCTGATAAAGACGGTAACATCAAAGACGTAACTCAAGGCTATGACAATGTTACACCTTATGAAGAATCTCCTGTTGGGCACGCAGGCGGAACTATCGGGCCTTACGCAAATAAAATTCAAGATGGTAAATTCACACTAAATGGCAAAGAATACAAACTGGAATGCAATAAAGATAATGGCAAAACTCACTCCCATGGCGGAACGCAAGGTTTTGATACAAAAAATTGGAAAGCTAAAGTATTAAAAGACGGTGTTGAATTTACATACGAAAAAGAAGATATGGAAAACGGTTACCCTGCGAAAGTCCAAACAACCGTAACTTACAAGTTTGATAACAATAACAATCTACACATCAAGTACAAGGCAAAATCAAACAAAGACACTATTATGAATTTGACAAATCACACATATTTTAACCTTGATGGAGTCGAAAACACACAAGAAAATTCAGTTTATGAACATGTTGTAACTTTGCCAAACTCATCAACTTATACAGAAAATAGCGATATTGCAGTCCCTACAGGAGAAATAAAATCAGTTGAAGGCACTCCGTTTGATTTTAGAAAACCGAAAAAGATTTCTGATGATATAGAAAAAGATTTTGAACAACTAAAAATCGGCTCAGGATTTGACCAAAATTTCTGTATTGATAACTATGACGGCAAAACAATGATTGAAGCTGCCAGTGTAAAATCACCCAAAACAGGAATTGTATTAAAAGTTTCTACAAATCTCCCAGGATTTCAATTTTATAGCGCAAACCACTTAGGTAAATCGGCTCAACCTGAAGGCAAATCAGGTAGCAGATATGAAAAACGCTCATCATTTTGTGTTGAACCGCAATTTTATCCAAACGCAATTAATACAGAATCATTCAAAGAAAAAGGCATCTTGAAAAAAGGTGAAGAATATGACAGAGAAATTATTTATTCCTTCTCAACCGAAAAATAAAATTATTTTATATCAGGGAAGAAATATCTAACACCATTATCAGAACGCCAACGAACATATCCTGTTTTTGGCGTTTTATCTAAATCAAAAACACTCACCAATGCCCAATTTCCACGAATAACATTCAGATTTATTTTTTGCGGATAATTCATTGTTGAAATAGTCTTAGCCAAGTCTTCAGTTTGAGCTTTTATATCTTTGCAAGTTTCAGGCGCACTTTTCAACAAAACAAGCCCGTATTTTTTGCCATAGGTATTGTAAAAATTTATCCATGTCATAAACTTATATGGATCGTCTTTTTTTATCCAACCGGTTTGACCTGTGGAGTTGTTGTAAATAATTTCAACCCAATCATCATTGAAATCTGTTACACTAACAAGCGCAAGGTTTTTCTTTGGCAAAAACACTGTAAAAAAGTTGTCAAATCCGATTTCTGAAGGAAAAAATTCATCGTTATTCCATCTTACCCTATAAAGAATTTGAGAATCCTCATTTGGTTCTTTGTAGATTTTAACATCATCGCCAACCTGATACATTCCGATTGTTGTTGTCTGTGTTACGTTTGGACGAACAGGTATGATATCTTTTGCATAAGTTTCGGAACTTATTCCTATTCCTGCAAACATAAGAGCGGTAATTAAGAATAACGATAATTTTTTCATAAAATTACTCCCTGAATGAAATTTGAGCGTAAGCTTTTTGCAATTTTTCTCTAACAGATGTCATTTGTTGTTCAATAATTTCATCTGTCAAAGTTGCATCAGCATCTTGCATTTTAATTCTGTATGCTACACTCTTGAAACCTTCTTCAACGTGTTCACCTTGATATACATCAAAAATTTCAGCACCTTTAAAGATATTTTGTTTAACTGCACTTTTGATAACTTTTTGAATATCATCACAAGAAACATTATCATTTATAATAAATGCCAAATCTCTTTTTACCTCAGGATATTGTGACAAGTGCTTGAATCTCGGAACAGTTTCTTTAACCGCAGAAATAACTTCGTCCAAGTCAACTTTGAATAAAAATGCATCCTGATTTAATTTCAATTTGTCTTGTAATGTTGGATGTAATTGTCCAAAATATCCAATTGGTTGAGGCTTCTTACCCAACATCATAATAACGGCAGTTCTATATGGATGAAGAACCTTGTGAGACTCAGCCAGTGGAGATTCTTCCAATGGGACAAGTTTTATTCTTCTTGTAATACCCAAATCCTCAAACAAGTTTTCGACAATACCTTTTACTGTGTAGAAATCTGTTTTTGATTTTATTTGCCATTTTGAATTTTGAACTTCACCTGTCAAAACACCTTCCAACACAAGAGTTTCCTTTACTCCTGAATCTTTTTCATCAGCCTCTTTAACCTTTAAATATGTTCTGCCGATTTCATAAGCCCAGAAGACTTTTTGCCCATTATCAAAGTTATATTTCATACAGTTCAAAGCGCTTGCTGCCAAGGTTTGACGCAACATTGAATAATCTTCGCTAGCCGCATTTTCAACACGAACAGCTTTGTCTTCATCATAAGTTATTTTAAATTTGTCAAGCATTGGCTTTCCGATAAGTGAACTTGTTTGAATTTCGTTCAAACCTGCTGATAACATCAACTCATGAACCCTTTTAATAATCTTTTCTCCCAATGTAATAACAGGAGTTTGAGATTTATTTGGAAGTGATGGAGAAATTTTATCATAACCATTGATTCTTGCGATTTCTTCAATTAAATCAATTTCTCTTGTAACATCATAAGCTCTGAATGAAGGAACTAAAAATTTTGCCGCAGCATCATTTCCACCAAGTTTTTTAAATCCTAAGTTTTCCAAAATATTGATACATCTGTCAGGAGCGATTTCGCAACCTAAAATTCTTTTAATTTGGTTATAACGCAAAGTAATTTCAATTGGTTCAAGCTTGTTTTTACCGTCTTCAACCACACCAACAACTTCCGCATCGGCATAATCTGTCAACAATTGCATTGCACGCATCAATGCAGGTTTTACAGCCTCAATATCAATACCACGTTCAAATCTTGCACTTGCCTCACTTCTATAACCAGCACTTCTTGCAGATTTTCTGTTTGTTGCAGGTGTAAAATATGCTGCCTCTAAAGCGATAGATGTTGTATTGTCATCAATTTCAGAATTAGCTCCGCCAAATACACCACCTAGACAAACGCCCTCTTTTTCGGTTGCAATAAGTACAGAATCTGTTGTAAGAGTTCTTTCAACTTCATCAAGTGTAACAAGCTTTTCACCTTCTGTAGCACGTCTTACACACAAATAACCATCCAATTTATCAAAATCAAATGCATGTAAAGGACAACCGTATTCAAGCATTACATAGTTTGTAATATCTACAACATTATTGATTGAACGAACACCTGATGCTAACAATCTTTTTTGCATCCAATCAGGAGATGATTTTATTTTAATATTTTTTAAAACAGCAATTGAATAATATTTGCAAACATCTTTATCTTTGATTTCAACTCTAAATTTGTCAGTTGATAAATCTTTTGTACATTCAATAGGATTCAATTTAAGCGGTTTGTTAAATAATGCACTCAATTCTCTAGCCACACCAATAACTGACATTTGGTCGCCACGGTTGGCAGTTGGAGCTACATCTAGAACTGTATCTTTCTCAAAACCGAGAACATCTTTTACATCAGCGCCCAATTGAACATCTGAAAAAATTCTATTCAAAATCAAAATACCATCTTCTTCTTGGTAATTACGCTCAGAAACACCTAATTCATCAGACGAACAAAGCATACCCTGAGATTCTACCCCACGAATAACCGCAGGAGTCAATGTAAACATTTCACCTGTCTTTCTGTCTAAAACTTGAGAACCAACACTTGCATAAGGTACAATCTGACCCTCTTGAATATTTTGAGCACCACAAACAACAGTTTTCAACCCAGAACCTGTGTTGACAGTGACCAAATGAAGTCTGTCTGAATTTGGATGAGCATCAATTTTTTCAATTTTAACAGTTTTGATATTAGTAAACATAGGCTTAACATCTTCAACAGCCTCAACCTCAAGTCCGCTCATAGTCAATTCATGCGCAATTTGAGAGGCTTCAATATCAGATAAGTCTACAAATTCATTCAACCAATTTAAAGATACTTGCATTTATTTTTCCCTCTTAATTCAATTACAATCTGTGATTTTATTCTATTACAAAAGAAGTAGGATGTAAAACAAATAAGTTCATTATGTTCATAAGATAAAGAAAATAACAAAAAATCAGAGCCAACCACAAAAGTGGTCAGCTCTGATTCATTTCATTATAGATGTAAAATTATTTTCTGTATTTTGCAAGAAGATTTGTATCACCATCACTTACATTCAAAGTTTGACCTTGAACTGCAGGTGTAGTCGCTTGTGACTTTTGAGTACCTAACATTGCAGGATTTGATTTGTCTTCTTTTGCTGCAGGTTTTTGTCCGTTTTGCATTGCCTCTTTTTCTGCCATTTTCTTTTCAACTTCACCAGCTAAAGGAGTTGCAATAAATGGAACTAACATACGTTTACCAACGATTGTTGCTGCCGCTAATGATGTCAAGCCACCAAAAGCATCCTTAACACTATTTCTAATTGAATTGAAGTCTTTGTTAAATTTAGCACCTGTAATATCGGAAAATCCTTCTGTACTTCTTGCATAAGCTTGATACATTTTTCTAAGAGGTCTATCAAACATCTTACCAAATGCTTTATCAAACATTGCAGTTTGACAAACTTTGTGAGATACAGTGAAGAACATCAACAACTGCAAAGCAATCATCAATACACCGTTTGTTAAGTCTAATGCTGCAACGAATTTACGTTTGTCATCAGGAATATCTTTGTTATTCATACTTTGGGTAACATATAAATAGCAACCCAAGCCATCTTTTGCGATAATTGAAGATACACCCAAACCATCAATGAACATTCTGTTATTTTTCTTGAATTGTTCACCTGTATATCTACCAAGTTTAGAATTTGAAAATGCTTTGATGGGTTTACAAAGAACTGTTCTTACTAGAGGATTCAATGTGTTATTCATTATTTCACCTCAACTTTCTTTTCTGCGTCTTTTGGAGCAGCTTTTTTATTTGACAAGTTAGGGAACGCTAAATCCATAAACCAAGGATAAATTTTGTTCAACATCCAGCAAGTTACAGGAAGAATTGCTAAAGATGATGCCAAACCTAACCAACGTTTAGTACCTTCAATATTAGCTTTATTATTTTTCTTGAATTGTTCACCAATCTTATCAGCAAGAGAGTCAACCGTATCTCTTAATCTTTGTCCTGCTGATTCCATTATTCCATCTTTATTGCCTTTTGCTTTTGCAATTTCAGCATTGATAATATCTTGAGCTTCTTTTACTGTCATATTTGAAGTTTCAAGTTTTTCTCGAATGTCTTTCAAAATTGCTGTTGAACCATCGATTGCAGAAATTCTTAATTTAATAATATTGTTTACGTAATCTGAAATATCTGCTACTGAGTTCATAGCTGCCATTTGTTTTGCAGAAGTCATCATCTTATCAATTTTATTGATAAAACTTGCACGTTCTGCTGAATTTGTTATACCGTGGTTGATATCTTTTAATTCTTTTACGATTTCAATAAGAGTGCTTTTTGTTTTGCTATCATAGCCTGCTTTTTTGATATCTTTTATAGTGTCATTACATTCTTTTTTGAAGGCCTTAGCAATTTCCTTATCGGAAGAAGTAGCAGCATCTTCAACTGCGGTATCTACACCGGCTTTACCTCTTAACCTATCAAGAACTTTTAATGTTTCATCAAGATGTTCGTGATAGAAAAGATTTCTTGCTAACTTTTTCGGTCCTTTTTGAGTTGTAGCTTTATGCATTTCTTCTGTTTCATCTTTAATCAAGCCATCAAGTGTTTCTTTGAACAGCTTTTTAAAGTCTTCAGGCTTCATATCTTCTTTGACAATTTTGCCATCAATACCATTTGTTGTATTAACTGTAATTTTGTTTGTATCCAAAATCATTTTTTCTAAAGCTTTTGCATATTCTTTTTGTTTAGCCTTGATAGCATTTTTCATTTCAGCTTTAGTATAAGATTTGTCAGGATTTTGTTCTTTGATTTGTTTTTTCAAATAATCATCAGATGGGAACAAGGATGAATTGTTATGAATTGGGAAATAACCGATATCTGCCATTTTCTTAATCAAAGAATTAAACGGAACAACAATCGCAGCTTGCGTACCTACCGCTAGAACTGCTGATACCGGTTGACGCCAAGCTGTATATGTTCTTGTATCTTCATCCGTTTTTGATAATGGGTTATATTTGATAAACACAGGAGCTACCAAACCTGTACCAACTGCGTTAATGATTTGGTTCTGAACTTCGCCCATGCCTTCATGCATCTTAACCATCATTTTGATTTTACTCGGCATCAAATCAAGTAAGAAATCTCTTAATGATTGTCCTGCTTTTGCTACCGGAGCAGCTGCATTACCAGTGAATGTTGTGTAGTCATGCGGAGCTGATAAATAAGCTCTGTTAGCACTGTGAGCTTTATTGCCTTGAGCTCTGTTGTACTGGCCAACCCCTTCCATACTACTAGTTTTAATCTTTTCGATACCCATGTTACACCTACTATGAATCTTCTATATATATAGAACCTAAAACATTAATAAAATTGCTAGAATAAGTTCTAATATTAAGAAATGTTAATGTGAACTTCCGCCCCTTAAATGCAGAGAAGTATAATACGGTGACGCTTTTCCGATTATAATATTCTCGCAGTATTTCCTCAAAATATGAGGAAACACTGCAATTATACAAAACACATAATTATTTTAAAAGTACAAGTTAAAAATTTGTTACTTTATTACTTTTTAGTATCCAACAATTTCCTGATTCTCAAGAATCTGTCTAACTCTTGGCTAACATTTTCAACTTTGCTCAAATAAGCATTTGATAACAATACGCGGTTATCATACTTAGGGTCAATAATAAATACTGTTGGAAAACCTGTAATTCCGATTTCGTTTACAAGTTTTTCATATTTTTTATCTTCCACATTTACTTTTGCAAATTCGATATCATCCTTGTATTTTTCTGCCAAAGCTTGGTATACAGGCATAAATTTAATACAATAATGACACCAATCAGCATAGAATAGAACCAACATTGGCTTTTTACTTTTCACTGCTTGATTATAATCCATGCCAACCGCATATTCAGAAGGTTTTTTCGGTTCTCCGGATAAATCTACAAGCATATAATTTTCTTGTTTTGCTTTTTCAGCTTTGAATTGCTGGTATTGATAATATTCAAAACCGCCAACAGCGCAAATTAAAATTACTAACAAAATTAATACAACTATTGCAACATTCTTTTTATTAGCATTTTGAAGTTTTTCTTTCAAGTTAAATCCCATCTTATCTTCCCCTTTCAACACTCTAATTATAATATGAAAAACATTAGGTCATGAAAGTTCACAAAAGTTTACCTTTACATTTAGTAACATGATGTCACACTTAATATATATTTGGGTATATACAAAGTATATAAACCTCGTGTTACATTACCCTATCCCCAAAAAATCGGCAAAATCCGCCGATAAAATTTCCATGCAAATAAGAAGGAGTTTAATTTATGAATCAAGAGCAAGTAATCGAACTTAAAGTCGGACCACAAAATTCAAACCCAGCAAAAAATGAAGTTTTAGAACCATCTACAGACACAGTGCTAAAAGTTTATTTAAGAGAAATCGCAAATTACCCACAATTATCATTTGAAGAAGAAAAAGTTTTGGCTCAACAAATTGAACAAGGAGATTTAGAGGCTAAGCAAAAACTTATCCAAGCAAATTTAAAACTCGTTGTAACAATAGCAAGAAAAGCAATCCACATGTCAGCTTTACCAATCATTGACCTAATCCAAGAAGGCAACATGGGCTTGATGATTGCCGCAGAAAAATACAATTACAAACTCGGCTATAGATTTTCAACTTATGCAGGCTGGTGGGTAAAACAAGCTATGTTCAAAGCAATTTCCGAGCAATCACACTGCATGAAAATTCCTGTATATATCCAAGAAACATTATCAAAATTTTCAAAAGTGAAATCTAAAATGGAACAAGAGGTTAATACCCCTGTAAAAACTGAAGATGTTGCAAAAGAAATGAACATCGCACCTGATAAAATTGAAATGTTTTTATCAGCTTATACAAAAACAATTTCAATCGAAAACGGCCTAGAAAAAAATGATGGCAAAGAACTGAATGTTGCAGATATTTTGGCAGATGATACCACACTTATTTCTGAAAATATTGAATTTCAAGCCCTAAAAAATGATTTAAACAATGTTATTGAAACAACACTAAAAGAACGTGAACAAGAAGTTGTAAAAATGCGCTACGGACTGGGCGACACAGAACGTTATACATTAGAAGAAATCGGAAACATTTACGGTGTGACAAAAGAATGTATCCGCCAAACCGAATTAAGAGCATTAAAAAAAATGAAAATGTCAGGTGCTGACCTATTATCCTGCTACATTTGCTAATTTTGATTCATAAGTTTTATAAATCTACAAAATTTCTCGTGTTTATTTAATCATTCCACCGTAATTTTCAATTACGGCTTTTTGTTTTGAAAAGAAATTATTAGGGTTTTATCTTTTCAGCCCTTTTGCAACCATATATAAAGTGTACTGATTTTCCTTGCTTAAAAAATCATATATTTTATTAATCTCTGCTTTAAAATCTTTTTCTTTCGGAGCCGAAAACCTGAAAAAATCAACCAATTCCACATCAAGAGCCTTTGCTATTTTTTCTAAAGTTCCAAGAGAAGGAAAATTTTGACCAACTTCTAATTTGCTTATATAACCATTATCTACCCCAATAATTTCAGACAATTTTTCTTGCGTAATTTTTCGAGATTTTCTGATTTCTTTAACCTTTAGCCCCAATAACTCTTTTGTGTCCATAAATACTCCTTAGAAAAACATTCTAGTATTCAATAGATTATTTATACATACCAAAATAGTGAGAATAATTTAAAAATTAGATATTATATTGACAAAATTAGCAGAATGAATAATAATTACTTTAAAACTATCAGTAATTTAGTATAAAGGTTAATCGATATGAAACAAAGTATTACGCACATAGATTTGCTACCAACCAAGATGAGATTTGGATTTACACTTGCAGAGGTATTAATCACTCTTGGCATAATAGGTGTCGTTGCCGCAATGACAATTCCAAATTTAATTGCAACACACAAAGCTAAACGATTCAGGACTCAATTTCTAAAATCATATTCAACAATTCAACAAGTATTCAAACAAATGCAAGCTGATGACATTTCCATTGACCCTGCCGATTATCCTATACAAGAATATTACAAAGTTTTTGGCAAATATTTAAAAGGCGCAACAGACTGTGGAGGTCAAGAATACTATTCTAATAATGACTACAAAGGTGAACCTTGTTTTAATCACCGAAAGAAATATTATAAGAATTTACAAGGAAAAAACGCAACAAGCCTAAATCCTATAGTAAATGATGGAGAATGGCTATTACCTGATGGCAGTTTACTGCTATTTGAAAACGGAGGAGCAAGGTGGGGTTCAAAAGTATATGTGACAGTTGATTTGAATGGATTTGGCAATCCCCCTGATAGAATGGGATATGATGTTTTTATGTTTCAATTAATAGATGAGAATTTAAAAACAATGGGAGATACTGGAACTAATTATAATAATATGGACATATATTGTAATCTCAAATCAAATAATATACAGAACGGTATCGCTTGTGCGCAAAAGGCAAAAGAAAATCCTGATTATTTCAAATGGGTTGCAAAAAACTTGAAGTAAAGGATTAAAAATCAAGGAACATAGCGACGTAGATTTTATACTATTCAGAATCTATCAATGTTGATTTTAAAAAGCATACATGTCACCCTGAATTTATTTCAGGGTCTCAAATATTACAAATTTTACATAAGATTAATATGTTTTATTAGAGATGCTGAAACCGTCTTGGATTATTGGCGGCTCGACCGGCTCAACGCAGCTCTCGCCAAGACGTGCTGGGTTCGCTACGCTCACACGGCGCACTTGCCAAAATCCGCAGTTCAGCATGACTAAAATCAAATTGATAGACCCTGAATCAAGTTCCACTACTGTCCCGAATAAAATTTATCTAAAAGAAAGCTGGATTGCTTCGCTATCGCTCGCAATGACGATATTGAAAATACGTAACGTCATTGCGAAGGAGTGCATTTGCACGACTGTGGCAATCCATTTTTGCTATTTAATACTATTTTATTTCGTAGTTTTACTATATATATTGATTACAGGATTTATTCGGGACAGTTGCGGAAACAAGTTTGGAATGACAACACAAAAATCATGTCATTATGAGGAAACGAATATTTTATTGGTTAATAAGGAGTGATATGGGAATCCACAACAAAATTAGTAAGAGATTACTATGGCACGCTGTATAGACTATTGTTTTATTTGCAAAATGACATAACTCTCACTCCAAATAACAAAAAACACCACAAGCGCAATCGCTTGTGGTGTACATTATAAATTTAAAACTATGGCTTATTAAAAGAATGACTTGGTGCCTTTACCACCTGCATTCCAATAAGCATTACCTTGACTTCTTTGTTTTGTTTGGATTCTTACCCTTGGAGTTTGCTTTGCAGGAACAGGAAGTCCTTCTGCTGCCGCATTTTGCGGAATCATATTAGAATCCAATTTGCTAACCGGCGTGAATGTAGCTTCCATACCTGCTTGTCCAGGAACAGATACTTGCAAACCTGATGCATTAGTTGTTGGTGTAGATACTACAGGAACATTTGCATATTCAGATGCAGGCAATGGGTCTAACAACAACGGTTCAGTTGCATAAGCTGCTACCGAAAATGATATTAATGCTAGTAATAATGCTAATTTTTTCATTTTGTTTTGCTCCTATTTATAATATATCGTTAATATACTTATATAACGTAATTGTATAAAAATCAAACATAAAAAAATTTGTTATATAATATTAAAAACTAAAGGAAACAAAAAAATGCGCGAAAGACTACCTGAATTTTTAAAACGTCCAATAATTGATACTGATACGACAAGAAATGTACGTAAAATATTAAAACACAATTGTTTAAATACCGTTTGTGAAAACGCTCGTTGCCCAAATAAAAACGAATGTTATACCAAAAACACCGCAACTTTTTTGATTATGGGGAACAACTGTACAAGAAATTGCAGATACTGTAATATTTCATGCAACAGACCTGAACCGCTTGACCCACAAGAACCAAAGCATATTGCTAAAGCTGTCAAAGACTTAGGTCTAAAATACGCAGTTATTACATCAGTAACTCGAGATGATTTGACGGATGGGGGAGCGCAACATTTTGCAAACTGTATTTATGAAATTAGAAAAATTTCACCTGATGTAAAAATCGAAATTTTAACTCCTGACTTCAAAAACAAAAAAGAAGCACTAGATATCATAATAAATGCTCATCCTGATGTTTTTAACCACAATATTGAAACTGTCAGAGCAGTATTCAAGACCGCTCGTCCGCAAGGGAATTATGACACTTCATTAGAAGTTTTGAAATACATCAAGCAAAATAGCGACATTCAAACCAAATCAGGAATGATGATTGGACTTGGAGAAACTTTTGCCCAAATAAAAGAAACAATTGAAGATTTATACTCTGTAGGATGCGATATTTTGACAATAGGGCAATATATTCAACCGTCAAAAGAACATTTGCCTGTAGCAAAATATTATAACCTTGATGAATACGAAGAATTAAAAAAACTTGCTACATCAATCGGAATAAAGAACTACCAAATCGGACCTCTTGTAAGAAGTTCTTATAATGCAGCAAGTCTTGTTTAAACAACCACAAAACCTTAATGATTGGAATAACGAAATTATTTCATTTGTTTAATAACATTTACAGTAATATCATCTCCACCAGAGATTACCATGCCGGTTGGTAAAACAAGATTATAATTAGATTTTTTAGCCTCTTTAGAAATCATTGAGCGAATATGGTCATTAATTTTTGCTAGTTTTAATGAATATTCTTTATCCATATTTTTCTTTTTAGTTTCAATTTGTTGCCTATAATTTGATTCTTTTTGGATAAGCTTTGACTTGTTATGCTCATTTAACAAATCATTTTGAGCTTTTGAAATAAGAGTGTTTAATTCTTCCATATCTTTATCTTGTGCACGTTTTAACTCTTGAATTTCGTTAGAATTTTCCAAAACTTGTGCCACATCAATCACAGCAACTTTGTATTTAGGAAAAGATACAGCAACATCATTCATATTGTACCCAACACAAAAAACTAAGACACAAGCAATTACAAACCAAATATTAATTTTCATTTTACCCTACTTTCCTTTCTGATTACTGACAAAATAAGACAAACCAAAAAATTCTAAAATCAGACAGACGGATAAAATTTGTGCATAAAAAAAATATCTCCTTGAGGAGATATTAAATAGGAAAATAGTAAACAAAAGGAAGGAAAATTTTAAACTTTTTTGAGAAATCTTATATTATGCAAAAATACTTTTTAATGGTTCAACATCATTATGTTCTTCTTTTTTATCCGTTTTTCCACCAAGAAGTTCACCGTTATAAAATGGATTTGAACCATCTTTATCTTTAGCTGTTGCAGCTGCAAAAATACTCATAAAATGAGTGGCTGAAGTTGTTTCGGCAGCCTTTTGAGTTTCTGTTACAACCTCATTAACCGCCGGCATATATTTACCATCAACTTGTTTTGTAATTGCAGCTTGAGAATTTAGATATTTTATAGAATTTAAAGTTGCTTCATTAAATTGGAATTGCAAAGCATTATTCATCGCAATTTGCTTTTGAACATTAGTATCAATTTTACCTTGATACAAGTCAACCCCTAATTCAACAGGTTTTGCAACTGAATTAACTCTTTGAGTAGTAGCAGAATTTGTATATTGGGAATTTTTTTGGGCAGCACGGCGTAAAATTTCAGTAGAAACATCTTTTAAGATAGATGTATCAATGCCGTTTTTGTATAATGAATTGTAGTTTACGTTTAAACCCATTAGACTTATCCCTTTTGTTTCCTTACAAATATATATTCGGCATATCTTTGTAAAAACTTTAGGACAGCTATATTAGTTGTTAAGATTTTGTTACATTTTCATTATTTGGATTAAAAAAGACCGACGTTAATATCGGTCTTTTGATAAACTTTAATAAACTTAAAATGGTTTTGTTTGATTTAACTTTAATCTCAAATCTCTAAATCTTGCAATATCTTCTTGTGTTTTACCGGAATCTTTGAAAACAGCTTGAGATGTCGGATGAACCATCAAAACATAATCCATGTGAATTTCTAAGAAATTATATCTTCTTGGTGATTGATTACCTACTCTTGGATAAATTTCAGCATTTGTAACTGCCAAGAATCTTCTTTCTTTATCATTCAATAAATCTGTCAACTCGCGGTTTGTGTTTGTATATTTTGAAACATGCACAACCCCTTTGATATCATGGTCTGCGGTTAAAATAGTAACCTCTATAGGTACTGTATCACTATGTTTTGCCATATTTATTATTCCTTCTTCTCTTCTTCTCAGTATATTATATTTTTCTAAACTTGTCTATATATTAAATTTTATCAACATGTTTACGAAATCTGCCACCATAAGTTTCGTGCACATCAACAACAGCTACAAACGCATTAGGGTCAATGTCTTTTATAATTTCAAGCATTTTCGGCAATTCTAATCTTGTAATAACACAATAAATCAAATCCTTATCCTGTCCGGAATATCCTCCAATACCCTTTAGATAAGTTACACTGATATCAAGTTTTTCAATCAAAGCATTACCGATTGAACCGGCATCATCGCTGATAATTCGGACAGATTTTGAACTGTTCAAACCTTCCATCACGATGTCGATAACTTTTGATGCGACAAAGTATGTCAAAATTGAATACATTGCGCTTTCCCAACCGAAAACCTTGCCTGCAACCAAATAGATAAACAGGTTCAAGCCCATAATAAATTCACCGACAGAACAACCAAACTTTTTTGATACCAAAAGTGAAAGAATTTCTGTTCCATCAAGAGATGCTTCATTTTTCAAAATTAATCCAACACCCGCACCCAAAACAATACCACCGAAAACCGTAGATAAAAGGATATCATTTGTTACCTTGTAGCTGTGGAAAAAGTTTAGGGCAAGCGCCAATATAACGTTGGCATAAGCAGTTTGCAAAACAAACATTTTGCCCATCTTTTTAAATGCAAGTACAATAAATGGCAGGTTTAAAACAATAACTAACAACCCTAAATTCCATTTTGTAACATGACTGATAATCATTGAAATACCGATTACACCACCATCAATAACGGAATTAGGAACTAAAAATGCCTCTAGCGCAAAACCTGCGACAATTGCACCAAATGTTATAAATAAAAAATTTTTTAATACCTTTAAGATTATATCTTTTTTTGAAGACTCGTTTGTTGGCATAAATTACTTCCTATCTTTTTTCAAAGTAACTAAATTTTCCAAATTAAAAATAGATTTCTTTTCTTGTTGTTCAGGCTTTTTATATCCTAAAATATTTTCTAAATCTGCCTTCAAAGTAGGGATATCATCATATTTCTTCAATGTTCCATCCAGTGTAACCGAAACATCTCCTGTTTCTTCAGACACAACAAGACATGCAGCATTACTTGTTTCAGTCATACCAATTGCAGCTCTGTGACGTGTTCCATATTTCCAACTCAATTTAGGATCATCTGTCAAAGGTAACAAAACCCCAGCTGAAATAATTTTTGAACCGCTAATAACAACCGCGCCATCATGAAGTGGTGTATTTACATGGAAAATTGTCAATAATAATTCTGTAGAAACGTCTGCATTCAACCTTGTTCCAACATCGTGATAAGTATTACTCAAATCATTTTGAAAAACAATCAACGCACCTGTGTGAGATTTTGACAAATATTTAACCGCTTCAATAATTTCTTTTATAACGTCAATTGATTTGTTTGATTCGTCATTTTTATCACTTTCAAATAGTCTTTTAAAAAAGTCAATCTGACCAAGATAGCCCAAAAATCTTCTAAGTTCCGGTTGGAAGATTACAATCAAACTGAGGGCAACCAATGTAACAATTGAACGAATGAACACACCTAAAATTGTTAAATCCAATGCTACTAAAATTTCACTCAAAATCCACAAGAAAACAAGTGCTACAGCACCTTTAACAAATTTTTCAGAATTAGTATTTTTGATAAATTTTTGATAAAAAACTATTAATATTGCCGCAATAATGAATATTTCAAAGATATTTTTCCAACCAAAGGTATCTTTGATATAAATATGCCAACTGCCTATGAAATTTTGAAACAACATTAATAAATCTTCTATCATTTCTTTAACCTGTCAGGAATTACATCGTGTCTTACCAAATCATCTAATGTCTCTCTATTGATAATAATATCAGATTGAGAATTATTTACAAGTACCATTGCCGGTTTTTGTACGCGGTTATAATTAGATGCCATTGAGTAGTTATATGCACCTGTATTATATACACACAAAATATCACCTTCACTCGGTTCAGGTAATTCAATATCTTTAATCAAAATGTCACCTGACTCGCAGAATCTGCCGGCAATGGTTACTTTTTCTAATTTTGCATTCTCTTTTTTATTTGCAATTTCAGCCATATATTCAGCCTGATACATTGATGGACGAGGATTGTCTGCCATACCACCATCAATTGCGACATATTTTGTACCGTGTGGAACTTGTTTAGAACTTCCAAGTGTATACAAAGTTACACCAGAAGTTGAAATAATACTTCTTCCAGGTTCTAAAAATATTGTCGGTGCATCAATATTGTATTTAGAAATCACCTCATTTAGTTTGTTCACAATCAATTCACCGATTTCATAAGTTGATGGTGGAACATCTTTTTGTGTATATTTTACGCCAAGTCCGCCACCTATATTGATTTCATCCAATTTTAAACCGAATTTTTCATCTAATCTTGCAATTTCTCTTGCCAAAATTTCAATTTCATCAGGATAAATACTTGTTTCAAAAATTTGCGACCCAATATGAGCATGTAAACCGTGAAGGCGAATATTTTTGTATTCATTTTGAATAAGTTCAACCGCATCATCAATTTGAGTCAAATCAAAACCAAATTTTGAGTCTAAATGCCCTGTTTGAATATACTCATGGGTGTGACATTCAATTCCAGGAGTTATTCTCAATAATATATCTGCTATTTTACCTTTTGATTGAGCGATTTCATCCAATAAAGCAAGTTCAAAGAAATTATCTACAGAAATTCTACCAACACCGACATCTAGTGCCAAAGACAACTCGTCAAAAGATTTGTTGCTACCATTAAATAAAACATTAGACATATTAACACCTGTTTTATAAACAGTGTAAATTTCTCCGCCAGAAACTACATCAAACCCAAATCCTTCTTCATCTAAAATTTTCGAAATTGCACTTGTACAAAGAGCCTTTGAGGCATACATCATACGAGTTTTCGGATATTTTAAAAAAGCCTGTTTGTAATCTTTACAAATAGAGCGCAATGTTTTTTCATCAATAACATAAAGCGGAGTTTCATATTTTTCAGCAAGTTTAACCACATCACAGCCACCGATTTCCATATTTCCGGCATCATTGATTTTTGTTGAAATGGGTTTTATAAATTGGTTCGTACTTGATGTCATTAATTGCTCCTTTTATTGTCTGTCTTTTATTTATAATAACATAACCAAAACTGGGTTTACATACTACATTTCTTGTATCTAGTAAGAAAAATACTTGTCAAAATCCACATCGTCAAAACTGCAAAGTAAACGAAAAATTTCATCATCTTCATCCATACGTTGAAAATTGTATTCATTAAACTTCCAATATTTCGGATTTATACCTTTGACAGTTACAATATCGTGCTCTTTTAAGATATTCAATTTCTTTTTCACAATATCAGAAGGTAGCCCAACAAGTTTAGCAAGTTCCACCGCAGTAATACCTTCGGCTGACGAGCATTTTTCGGGAGTCAAAAACATCAATTCCAGCCCAACAGACTTCAAATCCTTATCTTCTTCGTTTTGGTCATAACTTGCCATATCAATATGATAACCAAAATAGATTACGAAAATATCCTATATTTGTAGGAAATGGTGAGGGTAAACTGGTCTGTTTTATTTAAGATTCCGAAACAAGTTCGGAATGACATATAAAAAGTAGTGTGGGGAAAACGAAGTGTCCCCACAAACGATTCAAAAAAAGGATGGAACGTACGTTCCATCCTTCGTAAGAATATATGTGAAAAAGATTATTCTTTTGTATATTCAGCATCAATAACATCATCATCGTTGTTATTTGAAGAAGAATCATTTGAAGATGCATTTTCAGAGTTTGCACTTTGAGCAGCTGCACCATCTTTTTGAACTGCTTCGTAAGCTTTTTGAGAAATACCAAACATTGTTTGTTGCAATTCTTCTGACAATTTTTTCAATTCGTCAACCGGTTTGTTTTCATCAATTGCTTTTTGCAATGCAGCTTTTTGTTCTTCCAATTTAGATTTATCGTTAGCATCAATTTTGCCTTCAAAATCTTTCATAACTCTATCTGCTGATGCTATCAAGCTAGAAGCATTGTTTTTAATTTCAGCTTCTTCTTTTCTCTTTTTATCTTCAGCAGCATTTGCTTCAGCTTCTTTAACCATTTTGTCGATATCTTGTTCTGACAAATTAGAAGAGTTAGTAATTGTAATCTTTTGTTCTTTGCCTGTAGCCTTATCTTTAGCTGAAACATTTACAATACCGTTGGCATCAATATCAAATGTAACTTCGATTTGAGGAATACCACGCATTGCAGGAGCGATACCTTCAAGTCTGAACATACCTAAAGATTTGTTATCTCTAGCCATTGGTCTTTCACCTTGTAGAACTTGAATATCTACAGCTGTTTGGTTGTTTTCAGCAGTTGAGAATACTTGAGATTTAGAAACAGGGATTGTAGTGTTTCTTGGAACTAATGGAGTCATCACACCACCCAAAGTTTCAATACCCAATGTCAATGGAGTTACATCCAAAAGAACGATATCTTTAACTTCACCAGCCAATACACCAGCTTGGATTGCAGCACCAACTGCAACAACTTCATCAGGGTTTACTGATTGGTTAGGTTCTTTGCCAGTATAATCTTTAACCAATTTTTGTACAGCAGGGATACGAGAAGAACCACCAACCAATACAACTTCGTTGATTTCAGATTTTGAAATACCAGCATCTTGAATAGCTTGTTCTACCGGTTTTTTACATCTTTCTAACAAGTCAAAAGATAATTCTTCAAATTTTGCTCTTGTCAAATTCAAGTCTAAGTGTTTTGGACCGTTAGCATCAGCTGTGATGAATGGCAAGTTGATATTTGTTTCAAATACAGAAGACAATTCACATTTAGCTTTTTCTGCAGCTTCTTTAACACGTTGCATAGCTTGTTTATCACCTTTAAGGTCAATGCCTTCTTGTTTTTTAAATTCTTCACAAATCCAATCCATAACTTTTTGGTCGAAGTCATCACCACCTAGGTGAGTATCACCTGATGTAGACAATACTTCGTGTACACCATCACCGATTTCAAGAACTGAAACATCAAATGTACCACCACCTAAGTCAAATACTAAAACTTTTTCAGCTTTTTCTTTTTCAAGACCGTAAGCCAAAGCTGCTGCTGTTGGTTCGTTCACAATACGCAAAACATCCAAACCTGCGATTTTACCTGCATCTTTTGTTGCTTGTCTTTGAGCATCGTTAAAATATGCAGGAACTGTGATAACTGCTGATGTAACTTTTTCACCCAAGTATTTAGATGCATCATCAGCTAATTTTCTCAAAATCATTGATGAAATTTCTTGAGGTGTATAATCTTTACCATCAATATCTACTTTGTAATTATCACCCATGTGTCTTTTGATAGATGCAATTGTTCTATCAGGGTTTACAATAGCTTGACGTTTTGCTAATTGACCAACTAATCTTTCACCTGATTTTGAAAATGCTACGATAGAAGGGGTTGTACGAGAGCCTTCTGCGTTAGCTATAACGGTTGGTTTACCACCTTCCATAACTGCAACTACTGAGTTTGTTGTACCAAGGTCGATACCAATTGTTTTTGCCATAATCTTTATCTCCTTTTCTAATTAATATACTCTTTTTTCTATATTATTG
>ERZ1034739.196-NODE-196-length-20129-cov-119.488044_pt1 | contig 20129 bp, 29 predicted proteins | sample MGYA00520636_ERZ1034739 | MGnify/ENA primary metagenome ERZ1034739 (study PRJEB33766, sample SAMN09781703) | gut metagenome | biome: gut microbiome | host: Homo sapiens | place: Madagascar | study: EMG produced TPA metagenomics assembly of the PRJNA485056 data... | reverse complement strand
ACATATGTAAAAATATTTATTGCTTTAAATAATGACATATGTAAATATAATAACGACTTTTGTAAATATAAATAATGACATAAATACATTAGAGGTATCACCATGAAGGAGTTTTCAGTTTTAAGAGCGCACCTTTTAGGCTTTGCGATTGCCCTGTTTGTTGTTCTTGCATTTTTTGGAGCTGAAAACTTTTTTGCTCTGATTGATGGTTTGCTTTTTTAAGGAGATTTTTCAGTGATTGATTTTAACGAATTTTCTTTAACACCTGATGATTTGAATTTGCATCATGAACGTGTGACACGTATTGAAGCTTCAATTAAGCCAGGTATGACACCTTATCAGCTGTGGCAGTATCGCAGACAGGAATCTTTGGGCGGTTCTGATATTGGCACTCTCATGGGGTTAAATAAGTATACAACCCCTCATCAGCTATGGCTTGAAAAGACAGGTCGTGTACAGCCATGGAGTGGTAATGCTGCTACTCACTGGGGACAGATTTTAGAGCCTGTAATTGCTAAAGAGTATGAGGAAGTTTCTGGGCAGAAACTGGTTCTATGTGATGGATTGCAGATATCTCAAATTCCTTATCTAGTAGGTTCACCTGACCGCATTGTGCTTGATCCTGCAGATCAGACTAAAGCTGTAGCTATCTGGGAAGGTAAGACTACTAGAGGCAACACCGCAACTGATGATATTGACGAAGACGGTCGTGCAATCATGCTGTGGGGCAAAGGTGATGTCTATGACGAGGCTCATAACCTCGTACAGGCTGATAGTCAAATCCCTGACTCATACCTGTTACAAGTTCACACTTACATGCTTTTAACTGGAATTTACACAACAAAACTAAGCTGCTTACTTTCTACCTCAGATTTTAGAACCTACACAATTGATTTTAATGAATCGCTGGCACTTGAGATTTTAAGACAGGCTCGAGAATGGTGGGTAAGACACATCTTACATGATGAAGAGCCTATGCGTACTGAGCGCGACTTAAAGCATATTCAGCAGGAGCCTACTAAGGTTGTTGCCTCAGATGACATAAAACAAAAACTCATTCAGTTTGATGCTTTAAAGAAAGAAGCCAAAGCATTGGATACAAAGATTCAGTCATTAAAAGACGAGATCATCAACTTCGTAGGTACCAATGAAACCATTGTAGACAAAGACATGAAGGTTCTTTGCTCATACAAATACCAGCATGGCAGAAGCTATATCAACAAAGACAAGTTAGCGCTTATCAATCCTGATGCATATCAGCAGTGCTTAGCTGAGTACCAGGGCACAAGAGTTTTACGTTTATCCAAAGCTAAGAAATAAGGGAAAAATATGTTTACTAATTTTGCTACAGGCGCTCAGCCAATTAACCATCAGCCAAATGAAATGGCAAATTATGGACAGACTAACAACGCATTTCAGCCACAGCTACAGGCACAACCTCAGCCACAGGTTAAGCCACAGGTTAAGCCACAGCTACAGGCACAGCCTCAGATTGTGTCTGATGAGGAGAAGAAGTTAGATCTTCAATCCCCTTTTGCCAAAGTTAAGAGTGATTTTGCTTTTAACTCTAAAGCAAATAAGCCTGAGACTGACAACATTGATATGACCTCAGCATCAAACGGCTTTACCAAGCTACCAACTGACTTTGAAGGTGCTCGTGAGTATGCAAAGTACATTTCAAGCTCTCAGTTAGTTCCTGCTGCTATGCGTTCAACTCCTGATTGTGACCGCTCTGCAGATACTTTCTTAATTATTCAAAAAGGCAATCGCTTAGGTCTGCTTCCTGCTGATGCTCTACAGATGATTTACATCTTAGGTGGTCGCACTTCAATGAGCGTTAAAGCTAAAGCTGGTATCTGCAGAAAGTATGGTACATGGACAACTACCTTTGACGGATTGAATGCTACAGCTAAAGTTGAAGGCTATCGCTTTGACCGCCCCAATCAGAAAGAGTCATTTACCTACACAGGTACAGATGCTGCTATCGCAGGTCGCATGGAAAAAGATGCCAATGGTCAGTGGGTTGGTACTCAAGCCACCTGGAAAACAATGTGGCCTGATATGTTACGCGCCCGCGCCCTGTCTCATTTCTTAGATCAGGTTTTTCCTGACGTTGTTGGTGGCTTTGTTGATGAGACATACGACCTTGATGTCGAGAATGACACTAAGACAACTGACAACAAAGAAAAAGCTGAACAGCTAATCAAGAAGGCACGTTCAAAGAAGTCTACAGCTCAAACAGCTTCTAAAGAGATGCCTTCTCTAGTGATTAAACACGAAGAACCAAAGGTTACTGCAGTTCAGAACCCTGACACTGTAGCACCAGATGCTAATGGTGAACCACCTTTTTAAACACTGATTTATTTGAATTTTAACTTTTAATTTTAAAGAAGGAACTAAAAAATGAATTTAGGCTCAACTCAAAATCTACAAGTTCAGAATCCAACAGAGGTATTTGACACCTTAAAAGGCTTACCTTTCGTATCTAACTCAGGCATCTATGACGGTACTATCGTCACTGCTTTAGCTGGTACCAAACGTGTTAATGGCGTTGAGCAGCCATGTGCTCGCGTTGGTTTTAGAGTAGCTACTCAGGAAGGTGAGGCTCAGCTTTGGATTTCTTTAGACCTAAGTGGTGACTATTCATACCACTTACAGCATCTTGCAATTCTCTGTAACTGCATTGACCAGCAAGGCAACCTTGTGATCAACGAGCATCAGGAACAGAAGAAGGATGGCACTGTAATGGTTGTATACCCTGACTTGGTTGGTAAGAAACTTAAAGTTGCTGTACGCAGAACCGGTGAGGCAGATTCAGGTCAGCCATATATCAACCTAGCAGCTCTTTTATCTGTAGATGGTCGTACTGCTGTAGAGCTTATCAACAATCAGCCAGCATCATGGATTGCGACCAACCAGAAACGCTTAATGCCTGAAGGTTACCCTCTATTCCACGCAAAGCCAAAGGAGACAGCGCCAAAGACAGCAGCTGCAGGCTATGGTCAGCAAACTCAACAGCCATACGGTCAATCACAGCCTCAGCAGGTGTATGGACAAGCTCCACAGCAACCAGTATCAGGTTACGGCTACGGCGCATAGGAGTGAGTGATGAATAAGCCATTCTGCATTTATGGGGTGGCTTATCGCTCTAAAGCTGAATTTTGGAAGAGTTTGGGGTACGCATTCAGAACTTTCAATGAAAAGGAAACTACAGAATGGGTAGCTCAAAAGTTAAGAGATAAAACAAACGAACAAATTCATGATTTTTTAAGCGATAAGCTCAACAAGTTTTTGAAAAAAGAACGCAAAGGGACTATTTGGAATGTTTAAACCTAGATGGTATCAGCAAGAAGCATGTGATGCATTCTGGCAGTTTGTAGAAACTAACCATGATGCAAGTCGTAATCCCGTGCTAGTTCTTCCTACTGGCACCGGTAAGAGCGTGATTATTGCTTTCATCATTCAGCATGCAGTTGAGTCATGGCATGGAGTTAAGGTCTTAATGCTTACTCATGTTGGAGAACTGGTTAAACAGAATGCAGGCAAATTAAGTTCAATCTGGCCAGAAGCAGACATTGGCATCTGCAGTGCAACTCTAGGTCATAAGGACACAGATAATTCCATCATTTTTGGAAATGTGCAGTCAGTTGCCCCATTATTGAAGCGTGATCCTAATATCTTTGGCCAACGTAACCTAATCATCATTGATGAGTGTCATATGTTGTCTGAGGATGATAACTCTCAATACAGACAAGTGATTGCAACTCTGAAGAAGTTAAGACCTCAGATGCGTATTTTAGGTCTGTCAGCAACTCCTTATCGTATGAAAGGCGGTTATCTGACAGAGCAGAAGAATGCAGTCTTTACTGATATTGCTTATGACCTGAACTCACAGTTTGAGCGTTTAATCGAAGAAGGTTATCTGTCACCAGTAACAACAGAGTGGACTAAGCCACATGTTGATCTGTCAAGTGTAGGAACCAGAGCCGGTGATTACAAGCTTGATGAACTGCAGAAGGCATGTGGTGATGAAGCAATGCTGCAGAATGCTCTGGTTGAAGTAGTTAAGAGATCTGCAGGTCGCAGGGCATGGATTGTGTTTATAGCAGGTATTGAGAACTGCAATAAATGCGCTCAGATGTTAAGGGATATGAGTATCAATGCTTATGCAGTCAATTCCTCTTTTACTGCAGATGAAAATGCAGAAAAGATTGAAGGCTTCAGAAAAGGAGAAATCAGATGTCTTGTATCTGCAGATCAGTTAACTACTGGTTTTGATGTTCCTCAGGTAGATCTGATTGCAATGTTACGCCCTACCAAGTCACCTGGTCTTTACGTTCAGATGGTCGGAAGAGGATTAAGACCAGCAGAGGGTAAAAAGGATTGCCTGGTATTAGACTTTGCAAGAAACATTGAGCGCTTAGGCCCTATCAATGCCCCATTCATACGCGCTCGCAATGATGCAGCAAAAAAATCATCAGATAAGAAACAGCAGGCACCAGTTAAAGTCTGTCCAGGTTGTAATGCTTACATTCCTGTACAGGCTACAGAGTGCCCTCATTGTGGCCAGAAGCTAGAAAGAAATCTTGAACTGGAACTAAAGGCAGGAGTTCTGATTGAAAGAACCTTTGGCCATCAGGCAAAAGCAGGCAGAAAGATTGCCACAGTAATTTCAGTAGATTACACAAAGTATAAAAGCTCCTCTGGAAATGTATCTTTTTGCGCTGTTTACACCTGCATAGTTGCAGGAAAGAAGAGAACACTGAAGAAATGGTTCACATTCAATCAGAAATCAACCTCTATTGGATATAAGGAAGCGGTTAAAGCCTGGAGAGAATTAAACAGCAATCCATATAGAGTGGTTCCTACATCAGTAGATGAAGCATATCAGAGGGCAAATGAATTAAAGAAACCTCTGGGCCTAGAGTTCATACCAAGAAACTTCTATTTTGGCAGCAAATTTGACGAAATCACAGAATTTTTATTTAACGAAACAACAACCGCAAGGAGCGCATAAGAATGATTATTTCACCTCAGGAATTAAAAGCCATTTTAGCCTTTACTTCAAACAACAAAAAGGCACATGAATTTCTGCAGACGGTTTATGTTGATTGCCAGAACTCAAGACTGATTGCAACTGATGGTTTTAGTCTGATTGTCTTCAAGTCTAAAGATGATAAAGACCTGCAGGCTGTTGTTAAAGCCGCACCTTCCTACTATGTCAACAAATCAATGATGAAGTGGTGCAGTTCCAATGAATTCAATCTGCATATTGACCTAATCACCGGCAAGGTGGCTGATGTTGATACTGGCGTTCTGATCGGTAACTCAATCGACATTAAAGATCGTGAATCTTATGCCTCTTATCCTGCAGATATAGACCAGGTGATCACTCGCTCAGACATTCTTGCAACCAAATGCATTTACTCATTAAAAGGCTTTGAGAAGATGCGTAAGTTGATCAGTATCTACTCATCTGAGGCAGAGCGCTTCTTATCTCTGCAGTCACGCAATTCAGATTTTATCTGCTTCAAGATTGAATCCAATAAGGCGGTTATCTGGTTTGCCATTGCTGCAGAGACTGAGGAAGGAGAACCTCGTTTGATTATTGAAAGGAATCAGTTCTAAGTAGTTGGCAATGACATTGGTGGAGCTAACCACTCCACCTTTTTTGGAGGATTAACTATGAATGAAATACTAACTAAAGATGAGGTTGCAGCACTTCTGCATACTTCAACAAAGACACTCAGCAGAATTAAGCAGAAAGATCCTACTTTTCCTGTTGGTGCAAGTTTGACTCTTGCTCCAAACGCCCCGATTCTGTGGTTTAAAGAAGATATTCTTAACTGGTTAAGAACAAAACAACTACAGGCACAGAGAATTTAACATGATCAAAGTATTCGGAGTTCCGTTTGAGTCATCTGTTTCACTGCGTAAGGCACTGGGACTGTATGGCAGTAAATGGTGTGAAAAAGCAGACATTACAGAGCTGTTAAGGTGTGCGTTTCCGATGTTTACAAGAGCTGATCATGTCAGAAACATGGAAGGATTTAAAAATGATGGAATATTTATGGCAAAAGTTCCGGCTCAAGCGGAGATTTACGCTAATTACAGAGACGAATTTGGAATAACAGTTCCTTTTGACCTGGCCGGCAGAATTATATGCACACCATACAAAGAACTTGATTCAAACATTAAACACAAAAGGGAAGTAAAAAGCATGGAATCACCAAGAATTGAAATTGAAACAGCTGCACCTGAGAAGAATGATCTTACTGAGTTGAAAAGCGCTCTATTAAGTGAGCTAGACAATATACGTAACGCTCAAAATTATGTAACTGAAGACGGTGGCATTGATGAAGAAAAAGCAAAAATGCTGTTCAAGAGAGTAGAGGCAGTCAATAACATTGCAGCCAATGTAACAGCGATTCATCAGGTTGAACTTCAGAGTAAAAGGCTGCAACTTGATGCAGTAAAAACAGCAATTGATAACGGGTACAGCGTTAAATTAAAGAGCAATCTGTTAGGAGTTGAAATTGACCAGCGCAGGTAAATGGTCGCGTAAAGACAAAAAGTGGACAGATGAAATTATGGAGTTTGTAAAGTCTGTCTGTCCTTTACGTGAACACGGATTTAATTCAAGACGAGAGCTTACTGAAGAAATCAATAGAAGATTTGGCAGAGAGTTTTCTATTGTAGCTCTCTGCAATCACTGCTATGAAAACGGCATTCAGCTAGGTTTGTGTTATAGCAATTCAGATGTGCCACATGGAGAAAAACACTGGAGGCATAGACCGGTTGGATCATTCCAGATTAAGAAAGATTACGTAAGGATCAAGGTAGCAGAGCCGAATCACTGGATGCAGTATCAGCGTTATGTTTGGGAACAAAATCATCCTGGACAGAGCGCCGAAGGCAAGACTGTTATTTTTATGGATGGTAACACCAGAAATTTTGATCCTACAAATCTTGAGTGTGTTGAGCGCGGAGAATTATCTGTAATGGCTGAATTAGGTTGTACTACAAATGCCACAAGAGAAGAAAGAGAAATATATCTTTTAAGGGCCAGGGTGATTTGCGCACGTTCAAAACTAATCGGTCAAAAAGAAGCTGCAAGAATGAGATGCAAAATTAATTACGAAAAAAGAAAGAATGATCCTGAAGTTAAAGCCAAAAGAGCTGCATATGCAAAACAGAGAATGGCAGAAATTATGGCTGATCCTGTCAAACATCAGGAATTTCTTGATAAGCAGAGAGCGTACAGAGAAAAGAATAGAGAACGTATCAATCAATGGACAAGAAATAGAAGAGAGAAATTACAACATGCAAATTAAATATGAATTAGATGAAGGTGCTTACGCTCCAATGCGAGCACATGACAGCGATGCAGGCTTTGATCTTGCCTGTAAAGAAGATCAGATGTTAGAGGCTAACAAAGCTAACACCATTGATACAGGTGTACATGTGTTAATTCCTGAGGGTTTTGTGGGGCTTTTATGCCCACGCTCATCATTCAATATTAAAGGTATTGGTACACCGATTGGCGTTGTTGATGCTGGTTATACAGGTTCAATCAGAGTTGTATTAGAGCCTTTTAATTTAACAAAAATTTTTAGGGGCAACAGAGTGGCACAATTAGTGATCCTCCCCCTTCCACAGGTTAAGTTAGTGCCTGGTGAAGTGATTGGGGCTAAGACAGAACGCAGTGCAAATGGCTTTGGCAGTAGTGGAGTGTAAATATGAAAAGGAAAAAATTAACAGTTAAGCTGACTCCTGAAGAGCGTGACATTTGGCAGAGTGATCGCCCGTATTGGAACAGCGCCGTTTAAGTAAAAGATAAATAGAATACAATAAAGAATAAATTTTGATAATTTTTGCCACTTTTAAGGTAAAATAACTCACCCAAAACTATAATCAATAGTAGAAGTGGCAAAAAAAAAAAGGTAAATAACTTATGTTTAATAGTGAAAAAACTACACATGTAGCAGCTTTTTTTCTATGGAAAAACGGCGGAAATTTTACTATGCCATATCTAAAGCTAATGAAGCTGATGTATTTTACTGAAAAAGAAGGTTTATTTAGATTTGGATATTCGATAACAGGTGACAATATGGTATCTATGCCCCATGGTCCAGTACTAAGTTGTACCTATAATATGCTTCAAGATGGCTCATCAAATAATTGTTGGAACGAGTGGATAAGCGGAGAAAAAGATTACTGCGTTGCTCTCAATGCAAAAGGACTTACAGAAGAGAATATCATTGATAAACTTGATCTTTTAAATAGGGCTGAAAGAGAGCTTATATCAGAAATCCATGATAAATACAAAAATCTAACAAGGTGGGAAATAAGAGATCTTACACATGATCCTAGTGTATGTCCTGAATGGAATGATCCTCATGGAAGTTCTTCGGCTATTACTTTAGATAACTTGTTTCTAGCAAATGGAAAAGCAGATGAACTAGAAGATGTACGCCAACGTTTAGAGGAAGATAGATCTTTTGACTTTCTGAGCAAGGGGTTATTATGATAATAAATCCTCTCGAAAAAGGAGGTACTCTTTTAGGTGAAGTTGACGGTAAAGGAAAACATCTAATAATCGTCTGTAATTCTCCAATTTTTTATGATGAAGAAACTCCTGGGTATAATGCAGTTCTTACAGTAACAGTCACATCTTGGAAGAATAATCCTAAATTTAACGATAGTACTTGTATTTTTGAGGAAGGGGAGCATTCGTTTATAAAGCATAAGAGTTTTGTTTTATATAATAGAGCTTCCCCTTGGAGAGTAGATCCTCTTATTAATAAAATTGAAAACGACGAAATAAAAGTTCTTGACCACCTTTCAGAAGAAAAAATTGAAGAAGTTTTAGATGGATTTGAGAAATCGCCTTATACAGACAGAAGAGTACTTAGATTTTATAAGCGTTATATAAAAATTCTTCGTTAAAATTAGCCGTCTCTACAGACGGCTTTTTACTACCCTAGAACAGTTTTCAGAATAAACGCGCTCACAGTTAAGCATTATGCAGAGCTTCAACTTTTCAAACTCCAGCTTATAAAGACAGCGAATGGCAAGCAAACACGTTTGCTGGTAATTTGTTATTTCCAGATGAACTTGTAGAGAAATACGAAAACTATTCAGATGAAGATGTTGCGCTATATCTAGGGATAAGTGTTAGTTGCGTTCGTGTTAGAAGAATGCAGTATCATAAAAATTAAAGCTCTGATGTTGTTACCAGCAACACCAGAGCCTTATAGGTCAGGTTTAGCTTGAGAGCTCACTACCTAGACCGACATTAAGCATGAAACTTAATGCTCAACCTGTATATGCATTATAGTGATCTGTTTAATGAATTTCAAAAGCAGGTAAAAGACTAATCTTCAGAGCTTCAATTCACCTGTTGGAACCACAGGACCTAACAAAGCATCAGAACCAAAGAAATCATGGCGCATTGTTGTTGTCTGTACTGAAGATGAGATGAATCAGATTAAAGAGCTTGCAAAATCATCAGACAAAACCACAAGCAGATTTATCGTCGATACCATTCTGAATAAGTGATCATTTTGGCAGTGTTTATGCTGCCAAATACTATAACAATATTATAACAATATTCAGATTGATTGATGGCTGTCTGTGCCGTAAATTGTCCTAGGATGTCCTAGGCTTTGTCTTATATAATAGATTACATTATAAATCAACATATAAAGTGTCATAGATGATGGTCGTTCTCACCGCCATAGCACCTTTTAGGTGCTTTTTTTATATCTAAAATCAGCTAATTATCCTTTCAATTTTTTCTTAATTTTCAATAAAATAATCGTTAAAAATCGGTGATACTAGCAGAGCTACTATCATAGCTAGTATCAAATAAATGCTATAATATGTGGCGCTAATGTGGCGTTTACAAATGTACAGTCACAAAAACGGCTAAACACCACATGGATAATTCAGGAGCATTTATGCTTACATTTTTAGAAAAAAAAGCTCAGGCAAAAGATAAGGAATACAACTTAGCTGATGGTAATGGCTTATACCTGCGCATACTACCCTCAGGTATTAAAAATTGGATTGCTAATTTTAGATCTGATGATAAAAAGATAAGTAAGAAACTAGGATCATTCCATGAGTTATCTATCAAAGAAGCTAGAGAGTAGCTATCTCTTTTAAAAGCCCAAGCTAAATTTGAAGGTTCACCTGTTATTAAAGAAAAGGTTCATACATTTGAAGAGATCTACTATGAGTGGATTGAAGTTAAGAAGGTTAAAGTAAAGAACTGGCAGGACATCTCAAACCGTATTGAGCGCTATATCCTACCTTCATTAGGTAAGATTGACTACAAAGCTATTACTCCTGTAGCTTTTGTTGAGATCTTAAAACAAGATCTTTATACCAGAGGTAAGTACGAAACTATTAAGCGTATTTGTATGTACATTAAAGAGATTGACATCTACGCTTTAAATATTGGTTATGTAAAAGAGCTTCACTTCCAAAATCTTTACTCTGTATTCCCTGTTAAGACGGTTATCAAAAACAGACCTTCTATTCATTACTCACAGTTAGCGTCTGTTCTTAAAGAGTTACAGGTTTAATTTTGACTAAAGTGTTTACCTTCCACAAATCACATTCAAGGTCATCTTTCCCTGTACGCCATCCTAAAACTGTATATGTAATTTTTTTAGATTGAGCTTCTCGATATTTTGCTTCCTGTTCTGGTCCATTTGATATGCCTCCGTTCATGGTCTGCTCTTTGTAGCGATAGAATCTGAATCTTTTAATTTTCTCATCTTGGCATTTAGAAATTTGCTGCAGGGCATCACCAAATTTCTTATTATTTCCATTCTGATCATTGTCATACCAGTAACGAGAGAAACGTTGACTGTAATCTTTCTGTGTTGATGCTGTCAGAATATTGGTTCCTAATTCTAATGTTGCACCAGATGATTTAGGATCATCAGTATCAGTAATTATCAGATTGCCATACTCATCATCCATAAAATACAGACCTGATGATTTAGTTAAATTCTGAATAGCCTTAAAAACTGTTTCACTGTTTTTAACAGTTGAGTGAACATTTGAATTAACCGCAGCCTTTTTTGACTCACAGATAAGTTTTATTCCATAAGGAGCTATTAACTGAGATACAGCAAGCTTTAAAGGGATGTTTTTAAACTGAGTAACAGCCTTTGTAATATTAGGCTCTACAAAAGTTTTGCCTCCGTTAATATTCTTTGTCCATGAATTATTTTTAATACTGGATAAGTCATACCCCTGTGGAGCTACATTGCAGTCAATTAAATCCTCTGTCTTACTTCTGCCAACAACTGAAGCGGTTACCGATGTGCCGTTATAACTGATTGCAGTTGAGTCAATAAAGCCTGTCAGTACAAGATCATCTCCTATTGTGAGCTGAATTTCATCAGTTGCCTTAAATTGTGGGATTTCGTTTTGAGCATACACTTTTGGAGTTATATCCAGCTGAAATGTTCTAGATAAAGCGTTAATCTCTGAAGTAATCGATACAGATGACCAGTAGTTATATGTAGTTGAACTGTTAACTTTAAGCTGAACTGTATTTTTATTGACCATAAAAAAGCCCACAATCAAGTGGGCCTCCATAACAAATTAAAAACTAATATTTTTCACATTCAATGGAATCATCAGAATGCTGTATACAGCGATATTCCTTGCCGTCGATCGTTACTTTTGTTCCCCTACTCATAGGATCGATCATGCTATTCACTATAATAGTCTGGCGTTGATCTTCTACAGTTCCTAACGATGCTATATCTCTTTGATGAAAATCACAATCTTCTGTAAAACCATCCTTGGGAGAACAGTAAGCATTTGCAGAACTAACAAAGAGTAACATTGCAATTAAAACTATTAATTTTTTCATAGCAACTATCCTTCTTTTCTTGAATTATAGTCTAAAAATTAATGGTTAAAACACTAAGATACAGATTTTGTAATTCTGATTGGTACCTTTTGCATGAACAAAGGAAAATGAATGTTATTACGTCTTATGATTTCATCCACTCTGCTGGTATCGCCATACTGTTCATAAGCTAAAACCAAAGTAGGCTGTGGCTCTTTTGGAGTTACAGTTATGGTTTTACCATCAGCTAGAACCTCATTTGTAAAGTAATGATAAACATTGCTGTAAAGTTCTTCCAGACTTTCATACAGATTACTGTCATCAGTTCCCTGATATATCATTTCAGCTTCAATAACTGAAAGAACTTCATTACGCAGTGCAAGAATTTCATCTTCAGATTTGGTATTTCCGGCAGTATCAGCATCCCCGTCACTCTCACCATCCAGTTTTGTTCCAACAAGAGAAACAATACCGGCTAACTGAGCAAGTAAAGTAAGCCTTACTGAAGTTTTTACAGCTTCAGCTAATTCTGATTTCTGAGTGTTAATATCAGTCTGCCTAAAATCAACTGCTGTTCCTTGAACCGTACCTTGAGCAGTTCCTTGAGATGTCCCAAGAGCAGTGCTGGTGACTGATGAGGTTGTACTTAATTCATCAGAATGAATTAAATTAAGTACAGCATGCCCTGCATTTCTCCAGTTCTGAATAACATTAGAGTAATTGCCTACTCCTAACTGATACTGTACGCCAGACTGAGACTGCAACAGGGTGCCTACAGGGACATCCACAACGTCGTTATAATAGTTAAACTTAACTTCTCCCATTGCTTTCGTTGCTGTTTTTCTAGTCAGATTAAAAATAGAAGCTCGCCTTTCAAGATAAGCAGTTTCAGCTGAATCAGAAAACAGCTGATTTTTGTAATAATCAAGAGCAGCATAAATTGAATGGGATACACCTGCAATGACACGGATAAAAACAGATAAGTCGGAGCGTCTTAATTCTTCTGAAGTTAAGCGTGATGTTGCATCATTCTCAATTCTTGTGATGATGTCACTCAATTTTGGCCTTAAATTATTCATTTATACCTCTTTAAACTTATAACTTGTCTGTTTACCGTCAACTGTTAATACAACACTGATATTCACTCTGTTAATTTCAGAACGCTCTACAGATACATCTACATTTGAGCAAATTCCGTCATCTATCATCCACTGAAGTGAGTCTCTCGAAAGCTCTTCAACCTCTGCTATAACATCATCAGTCAGCTTACGTCTTAAGAGCTGCCATAACTTAGAGCCAATTTTGTCCCCCTGCTCAACAGGATAGGTATCACCCCACCAGCCATATTTATTAGAACCGTCATAAACGTCTTCAGTGTCTGCACGTCTCCATGTGAACAGGCTGATAACAACAGCCCTTGAAAGGCTGTCATTCATATCTGCTGTTACAAGTGAGTTGTTTAAGAACATCTGCATAAATACTCAAGCCTCTTTAACTGTTTTCTGCAAATATGGCTGGCCGAAAAATCAAAAAGACGGAATAAACCGTCTTTTTGTATGTAATAACATTTAACTCCAAGTATGTCTTCAGCCGAAGTACATCGATACGACTTATCATGACAATAAACAATATTGTCAAATAAACTGCAAAGATCATCAGTTCTGTACCATGATCCTTTGTCAAATGACCATACTGGGATTATTCTTTCTGGTATATTCATTAACTTGGGGTTCCTGTATTTTCGTTGCCACCTTGAACACCAGTATGAACATGGTGCTGCAGACTGATTGATACGGCTGTAATATCATCTTCTGAATGAATTAAGCCCTTAGCATTAACAGTACCGCCAAATGATGCCATACCACCACCTTTTGTGCCTGTAATTAGAGTGCCTGTAACAGTTACATTTCCGTCAAGCATAATTGTTGAAGCGGTTACTGTTGCAGATGTTTTGCAAGTAACAGATGAGGCGTCACAGTTAACCGATGCAGCACTTTTGCAGGTTGCTGTTAAGTTATCGCACTTAGCTATAATGTCGTTTGTTGTTTTTACTGTTATTGGATCATCTACACCGTCAATTTCTATACCTTCACGTTTTAAATATACATGACGTTTCTTATCATCGTAGATAACAACTTCACCTGTCTTCATCTGAGTGATTCGATAGCGCCTGTCTGCAACATTGATAACTACACCATGATTGCGCTCATCATCGAAGAAGAGGTTAATTGCATCTGTTTTACCGTCTGTATAAGGTTCTGAACTGAAACCATAAGGCTCCATTTGCTCAACATCTTGACGAACTTCACCGCTCTGATGTTCTACCTGAAGTTCTCTTAACTCATCGTCATTTTTTGAGATGGTTACTGTATCGCGCTCAATATCTGCTGCCATTTATGCACTCATAAAATTTTGCTTTTTGTTAATCCATGAAAAATCAGCTGAGGAGCTACTGTTTTTCTTGATAATGACCTTTTTAGGATCTTCTTTATCATTCTCAGTTTCCAATCTCCAGCCATTAGGAGGTATTACATCAAGAGTGGTTGTCATCCCTTCATTTTCAGTTAGATTAAAAACAACACGAGTAATTAAAAACTTTTGTGATCGTTGAGTATCGATGCCTAAAAAATCATCTTTGATATCAACCAAAGAGTTAATCTTCCAAAGTTTTCCTGTAGACTGACGCCAACCTTGGACTTTGTAAGTGATCTTAAAGTATTGGTCATGGTTGTAATCACGATCACCTTCAGCTGTAACTTTGCATTTTGCTGTATCTGCTGCACCTTGAACTTTCTTTGTTAAAAGACGAGTTCTTGAAACATTATCATCTACAGCTGTGTAATTATGGCAGCTTGCAGCATGACCTGTTTTGCCGGTTACACCTTTATCTTGCCCTACAGCTCGATAGTATTTATAAATCTTACTTGCATCAAAGCTGGCATCACCTGTAAGGATATTCTGACCAAGTACTAAAGCATCATCAGCTGTGAGCTTGCCTTTTTCAGTAACTACAAGATCACCTTTTTCATTACCGTAAAAAAGCAAATTCTCTGTAGATGTAAGGTTTTGTAGAGCTTTTAATACTGTATCTTCATGCTTTGCTGAGAAGTTACGCTTCTTAGTTAAAGGCTTTGTTTCATTTACAAGCTTAATACCATAAGGCATGATTAACTGAGCAATAATAGTTTCAAGAGCAACGTTCTTATATTCAGTTGCAGCATTTTGAGGGCAACTTACATAGTTTGAATTTGAAGTATCAGGCTTTTCATAAGAGATATTAGGATCATCGACCATTACAGTACAGTCGATTAAATCACAGGTCTTACTGCGACCTGCAATGCCTACGTTAGCTGAGGTTGCTGAATAGCTTACTGGAGTCTGTTCAATGTAACCTGTGAGGACTATGTCATTTCCAATTTTGACTTTAACAGAATTTCCAGATGTTATTTTATTTTTCAAATACATTGAATTGGATACAATTCCTACAGAAAAAGCAGGGCTAATTGTATTTAATTCAGTGGTAATACTAAAAGAGGTCCAATTTTCAAAAACTGAACCTCCAATAGTTAAAGATACTTCATTGTCATTCATATCTACTCACAAATTATGTTTTTGCCTTCGTAGTAACACACTCTTGTCTTACCATCAATGGTCATATCAAACACTTCAGGTTGAGATCTAATAATTCTCTTCCAATCCGATTTGGCGCTTTCTTTTAAAATTCTAGTGTTTCTTTCCACCTCATCTGCATGAGGAACGTCATCCCACGAAGGCAAGGTATAGTAATCATCAGCAATAGCATATGAAGGAATACTAAACAAACTTAAAAATACAGCAAATAAAGCGATAAATAACTTTTTCATATAAATCTTGGCTTACTCCATATTTACTCACAAATTATGTTTTTGCCTTCGTAGTAACACTCTCTTGTCTTACCATCAATAGTCATATCAAACACTTCAGGTTGAGATCTAATAATGCGCTTCCAATCTGATTTGGCGCTTTCTTTTAACATCTTATCTATATCTTGCTTTGTACTTGTTCCATCTTTATAAATATCATAAAAATCAGGAGCGTTTTGTGCTTCTTTGGCAATCGCCCATGCAGAAGAGCTAAATAAACCTAAGGATACAATGGTAATCAGTAATATAACTAACCTTTTCATATAAATCTTGCCTTACTCCTTATTTACTCACAAATTATATTTTTACCCTCATAATGACATTCCATTGATTTGCCGTCTATTTTAAGGGTAAATACTGTTGATTTTTCTCTTGTAATTTTTTTCCAATCAGAGCTTTTTAAAGTATTCATATCTTTATCAAATCGTTCTCTTGCCAAATCTCTATTTTTATAAATATCTTCTAATGTAGGCAATTCTTTTACACCTTCCCAAATAGCAAAAGAATGTGCACTAAACAAAAATAAAGATGCAGCAAATAAAGTGATAACTAGCTTTTTCATATAAATCTTGCCTTACTCCATATCTACTCACAAATTATATTTTTACCTTCGTAGTAACATTCTCTTGTCTTACCATCAATGGTCATATCAAACACTTCAGGTTGAGATCTAATAATACGTTTTCAATCAGATTTAGCACTTTCTTTTAAAATTCTAGTGTTTCTTTCCATTACATCTTCATGAGGAACATCATCCCACGAAGGTAATTTATTCACTCCTTCCCAAATAGCAAAAGAAGGCGAACTAAACAAAAATAAAGGTACAGAAAATAAAGTGATAACTAACCTTTTCATATAAATCTTGCCTTACTCCATATTTACTCACAAATTATGTTTTTGCCTTCGTAGTAACAATCTCTTGTCTTACCATCAATAGTCATATCAAACACTTCAGGTTGAGATCTAATAATGCGCTTCCAATCTGATTTGGCGCTTTCTTTTAACATCTTATCTATATCTTGCTTTGTACTTGTTCCATCTTTATAAATATCATAAAAATCAGGAGCGTTTTGTGCTTCTTTGGCAATCGCCCATGCAGAAGAGCTAAATAAACCTAAGGATACAATGGTAATCAGTAATATAACTAACCTTTTCATATAAATCTTGCCTTACTCCATATTTACTCACAAATTATGTTTTTACCTTCGTAGTAGCACTCTCTTGATTTACCATCAATAGTCATATTAAATACTTCAGGTTGAGATCTAATAATGCGATTCCAGTCGCTTTTCTTTTCTGATTCCATAGCTTTCATAAAATATTCATCAACTTCATGAGAAGTGTTTATTTTATTTGTTTCAAAGCTATCAGTTAGCTTAGTGTCTTCTTCACATATTGAACACCCAGAAATGTTAAAGATACCTATTATTAGAATTAAAAATAACAAATACAAATATCTTTTCATAACAACCTTACCTTATTTTCTTTCCTTGATTATAGGTTCAAAAAACTTAGTGAAGAATTAGAAAAGAGCTATTTTCTTGATACGGTAAAGTCGCCTACAGGCATAAAGAGAGTGTTGATAACATTATTACGCTCAGCTATCTCATCAGCTCTAGTTTAGACACCATATTTGTCATAAGCTAGAACAAATGAAGGCTCACTTTGTTTTAGAGTTACAGTCTCAATACTAGAATCACCGTTAAATTTCTCTGTTAAGAATTTATAAACAGCTACATAGCTGTCAACCAAATCAAGGTAGTCCTGATTATCATCAGTACCTTGAATTAGCATCTCAGCATCAAAGGCATCTAACAGATTATTTCTAATCTTAAGAATTTGCTCATCTGACTGACATTGGGCAGTAAAAAAAATAGGAATATATTCTGATTTATTTAAATGCTTGATTTTCGATTGTTTTTTAAAATAACATGCTTAATGTAACAATTATTTTAAATAAATCAATCTGATAATGTTAATTATATGACTTTTGGATCACTTTACAATATTCACATTATCAGTATGTGATACAAAGATCACGCTTAGTACTATAAGCATGAGAATGTAGTCAACTTAGGTTAAAAGATAGCCATCAAAGATGATATTACAGGATCACGATGATGGCAGTACAGTTTGATAACACAGGCGATTTACTTTCAACAGAACTAGGAAACATTGGACTTACAGCGGCAGGATTTGATTACTTTGTTTTAGCACCAGTAATTGAATCCTGTATTGGAAAGATAGTTTCACATGTAAAGGTAACTCAAAGTGAGTTAGTGAAGCTATTGTGTTGTCAGGTATTAAATGTACCATACCAGTCACTGTACTGAACCTCAGAGTTTTATCGTGGAAAATATGTAAGAGATTTAACTGGTAATGAAGAGCTTAATGTAGAAGACATAAACAGGGATGTTCTTTCAAAACTATTAGATGCCATAGCAGACTTTGGACCTGAAAGATTTTTCTAATATGTTCTCAAGCGGTAGCAACTAAACTTGAGCTTAACCCTGTTTCAGTACATATAGACTCAACCAGTTTTCACTATGAAGGTCAGACTAGAGTTGAAGATGGCTGTGATATCGTACTTGATAAGGGGATACAGTAGAGACAGCCATCCTGAATTAAATCAGATAAATGAGCTGATGATATGTGATGAGTTAAGTCATATACCATTATTTGAAAAGTGTGTTAGTGGGCACACAAGTGATAAGACAAGTTTTAAAGATGTCATTATTACTTACTGGTCTCTAATTAAAGAGCAGTTTAAAGACTTAAGATATTTGGTAGCTGACAGTGTTTTATGTACCAGTGATAATGCTAAAGAGCTGGCATTACATCATCTGTATGCTGTAACCAGAATACCTGACTCTTACGGTCAGGCAACAGAGTGCTTTAATCTGTTAGCTCAGGAGCCTGATAAGCTCGTACCTGTAGACAGTAATGAGCCTGATGGTGTCAAAGCTATGTGGTGTGGAGAATGTACTATAGGAGAACAGAAGTTCAAAAAGCCTTAACAAAACTTGAAACCAAGCCATGTAAATGCATGGATGATATTACAGCAAAGCTTAAGCTTGTATCTATATCAGACATTACCTAAAAGGACATAAAGGTAGAGGCAAACCTAAGAAAGATGATAAGCCTGTCACTATTGCTGTTAAAGTTCATGCTGTAGCTTCAATTAACAGTGAAGCTGTTAATGCTGCTGTTGAAAACTCAACCTATTACGTCATCTGTACTAATGATACAGTGCGTAAATGGACAATGAAAGAATTACTTTCTATCTATAAGAAGCAATCTGTAGTTGAGAGAAAATGGAGATGCCTTAAAGATACAAGATTACTGGTAAACACTTTGTACCTTGAAAGCCCATCAAGAATAAATGCTCTGATGTGGGTAATGACTTTAGCTCTTTTAATCTATTCTGCTACAGAATATCTGATGAGAAAGAAGATGGAAGAGCAAAGACTTACGGTTCCTACACCTGACCATAAGAACGAGCTTTCAAGACCATCATTGATGAGAGTTTATCAGTACCTTGCAAACTCTAATATCAGTCTGACATATTCACCTGTTACTGAGTTTGTAAGATTAACAGGAGTCCCCTTAGATATGCAGCAAATCCTGTTATCTATGGGAGAAGAATGGTGCAGATACTACATAAGTGACACATATCGACCTTATATAGCGTCTGCTGATTAAAACATGAGCAGATAAGAGCATGACAAGTTTATTCATGAGATTTATTGCTCAATGTCAGTTTTAAAGGAATTAATATGAATTTTATTGGAAAGCTGATCGATTATATTGGAATTGCGTTTATGTTAAAGTGGAATTTGCACACTCTGTTAAAACCATAATCAAGGAGCTTGATGGAATCACTGAAATAGGTTTTGCCGACAGTTTCATCACTATCAATCCAATATCAAAAACCAAAGAGAGTGTCTAAAGATCTTTAATGCTGGAGAGCCTGTAAGCAAGTATGTTGAGAACATCGCTGTTCCTAACATGATCAAATATGCTAGAAATCCTCACGGCACAAAGCTGTGAATTGAGATTATACAAAATGAAACTTAGAGATCTGAACTAGTAGACAATACGTGAAAAACTTGGTAACAAAAACGAGATCTTAGGGGGTCGAAAAGAAAATAGAACAGCCTCAAGCTATTATTCTCTTCATTTGGAGCGGGAAACGAGGTTCGAACTCGCGACCCTAACCATGGCAAGGTTATGCTCTACCAACTGAGCTATTCCCGCATTCCAAGTGGCGTTTAAAGTGTACCCACAACACTTGATTTGGAGCGGGAAACGAGGTTCGAACTCGCGACCCTAACCATGGCAAGGTTATG
>ERZ1034739.195-NODE-195-length-20247-cov-82.706616_pt1 | contig 20247 bp, 18 predicted proteins | sample MGYA00520636_ERZ1034739 | MGnify/ENA primary metagenome ERZ1034739 (study PRJEB33766, sample SAMN09781703) | gut metagenome | biome: gut microbiome | host: Homo sapiens | place: Madagascar | study: EMG produced TPA metagenomics assembly of the PRJNA485056 data... | reverse complement strand
CTTCTTTAGAATTACTCTAATGAGTAATTACGAAGCTCCCACCTCTTTAGGTGGTAAGTAGTTCACAATAATGGTGAGGGAAAAGTCCCGCTATTAAGCTTAAGCTAGGAGTAGTTTAAGCAAATCTTGAGGACTTTTAACTTCGAAATCTGCGTTATAAGCTTTAAGATCTGGATTAGGTCCAAGGTAACCCCATAAAGCTAAAGCTGTTGGCATTGAGGCGTTGTGACCGGCTTCCATATCGCGTTTATGATCCCCAACATAAATGCATTGCTGTGGCTTTACGTGCATTTCTCCACAAGCGTAGTAAAGTGGAGCGGGGTCGGGCTTAGCTACAGGTAAAAGATCACAGCCGACGAGTGATTTCATTGCTTTAAATTCAGGGAATTTACTAAGGAGTTCTTGCGCTAGGTGATCTGGTTTGTTGGTCACTACGGCAAAAGGAATTTGGGCATTAGTTAACGCACGTAAGACTTGGTCCATGCCTGGGAAAAAACAAGTACGGTCTGCGATATGAGCGTAATAATCTGGTAAAAAATCGAGCCGCATTTTTTCAAAATCAAATTTATGGTGTTTTTCAACAGGAACCCCGGCTTTCATTAAAGCTCGCATGCCATCAGAAGCTACAGCTCTTGCGGTTTCATCAGAGATAGAGCCACCGGTGTGGTAGCGCGCTAAGATGCGATTGGTCGTAGCACCTAAATCGAGAGCTGTATCTAAAAGAGTGCCGTCTAAGTCGAAGAGCACGCCGGCAAAACGTGAAGTTAAAGGTTGCATAAACCAACTCCAGAAATGTTCATGGCTCCAGATGATGGACACATGAGGCTAAGGGTGAGAATTTGGCTTTTGTTAGTAACCTATTAAATTCAAATTAAAACCAAAGTGAGTACTTTTGGCGAGGGTGAAAAGGTTACTATTGACGCTTACTACTTGTTGTTTAGTAGTGGTCGCAAGGCTTGTATTATTGTTCTGGGAAGTCGAGTACGGAAATGCATTTAACTCCGTAAGTGTCTTCAATCTTCTTTTCCCCACCAAGTTCTGGTAATGAAATAGCAAAGCAAACACCGGCGATATTTCCACCGCACTTTTTAACTAAGCTGATTGTGGCATTAATAGTGCCACCTGTAGCGATTAAATCATCTACAACCAACACTTTATCGGAGGAATTGATAGCATCTTTGTGAATTTCTAAGGTACCAGTGCCGTATTCAAGGTTATAGCTTTCGACGAAAGTTGGACGTGGAAGCTTGCCCAATTTACGTACTAAAACGAAACCACAGTTAAGTTTAGCCGCTATTGCCGCCCCAAAAACAAAGCCACGTGCTTCGGTGGCTGCTACTTTGGTGATACCGGCATCAACAAATTCACGAGCCATGATATCGATTAAAAGAGGAAAGGCCTTAGGATCTTCACAAAGTGAAGTAATGTCGCGAAATACGATGCCCTTTTTAGGAAAATCAGGGATCGATTTTACGCAAGATTTTAAAAATTCAATTTCATTCATGACCTTGGTCCTGTGAGTATATTCGTGAGGTTTAACCTTAGGTTAAAGAGTCGAAATATCAACGGGGATAAGTTCGAAGTATCCACGTTTAGTATTCAAAAAAAATTAGACAAAAGCTACGCAAATAATAGCAGAGAACTGCTCTTTGGACAATGACTTAAACTTTAAGGGGCGGGGGAAAAATTGGGGGTTAATTGGAACTAATGTAGTTAAGGGGCCGGTTTTCATGGAGTTTTTATTAAGCTTAGGGCATAACTTAAACCTAAATGTTGGCCTAAATTTTAGGAGCTTGAATTTAGCGAACAAAAGTAAGAGTACTTGAGCCTAAAATGCTAATACAATAAAAGTACCAAGGCAATAAAAGTGCAATCACCAAATCTCAAGATAGTAAAAGTACCACCAAAAGTTGAGTAGGTTTAAATTATGGCCATTATCTTTGTTCGAGTTTCTTACTAGTTTCTTTTGAGTCTTGCAAGGTGGCAAGTTTTAGGAATGTAAAGTATAATAGCCTTGATTTGTTTTAAGGTTTCTTTGGTGTTTACGACGCTAGTCGTTTTAGAGGAATGTTTAAAACGAACTTTTTATCTAAAATCTCCAAGAAGACTCCTTCCTCTTTAGGTGGTGAGTAGTTCACAAGTTTTGATTAAGTATTGGTAGTAGGCATTAAAGCATGGCAGAGTATACCGTTCTCGCACGAAAGTACCGTCCACAAAAATTTGCAGATATGGTTGGGCAACAACACGTACTCTCTGCACTTGAAAATGCTTTATCTAGTGGGCGTTTACACCATGCGTACTTGCTCACTGGGACCCGTGGGGTTGGTAAGACCACCATTGCCCGTATTTTGGCTAAATGCCTTAATTGTGAAAAAGGGGTGACGGCGGAGCCATGTGGTGAATGTGCTAACTGTCGCGCAATTGCTGATGGTACTTTCCCTGATTTAATTGAAATCGATGCTGCCTCTAGAACTAAGGTTGAGGATACCCGTGAGCTTCTAGAAAATGTGCAATATAAACCAATGATTGGTCGCTTTAAGGTTTATATCATCGACGAAGTACATATGCTTTCAAATAGTTCTTTTAATGCGCTCTTGAAAACTTTAGAAGAACCGCCTGAATACGTTAAATTTATTTTAGCGACTACCGATCCTCAAAAGTTACCAGTAACTGTAGTTTCTCGTTGTATGCAATTTCAGCTTAAGGCTTTATCGCGCGAAGATATTGCCGGTCAGCTAGAACACGTTTTAACGGCAGAAGGTATTACTTTTGAAAAAGACGTGATTTTAGAATTAGCGCGCGCTGCTCGTGGGAGTATGCGTGATGCTTTGAGTTTAACCGATCAAGCAGTAGCTCTAGGCAACGGTAATGTAACCGCAGCTGGAGTGTTAGCGATGATTGGGACTCTAGATTCCTCATATCTTGCTGATATCTTAAAGCTTGTGGCTCAAGGCGACGGAAGCCGGCTACATGAAGTATTGGCAACTGTGGCCTCAGTGACACCTGATTTTGATGCTCTACACTTATCTTTGGCGCGAGCTTTTCATGATTTAGCTTTGTACCAAATGTTAGGTGGGGACGCTGATATCTATAGTTTACGGCCAGAAGTTTTACAAACTTTAGCGGGCGCATTTAGTCCTCAAGAATTACAGCTTTATTATCAAATCGTCCTTGAAGGGCGCCGAGAATTTCCGTATGCCCCAGATGGGTTCTCTGCTTTTGAGATGACCATGCTGCGTCTTTTGGCCTTTAATTTAAAAAAAAAAGAATAGGGCTTAAAGTAGTCGATTTCCCGGCTTTAGCCGATATTAAAACCACAGACCCTGTCTTGGCCATAAATTCCATTATGGAAGAGCATGCCCACCAAGAAGAGGCTCAAGCACAAGTAGAACCCCAAAAGAAGAATATGGATGCGCAAGGGGTTTCTTCCTTACAGCAACAAATCCTAGATAAATATGCCGTATTCTTTGCCTATTTAGACAAACTAGATGCTCGTTTAGAAGCGCAATTGAAGTTAGTTGAACAGCGCAATCTCACCAATTTCCAGGATAAAGAAAAAGATAGAATTAGGGCGGCCGCGAAGGAAGAAAAAGATCAAGAAGCACTGCGTTACGGCCGTTCTAAGTTACAAACCGATCCGGCTTCCTTGCGGGGTAATGCTTTAGCCTCTGCTGTTGAGGCGGCGTCACCTGCTATGCCTTCGGTTTCATCAGTGAACATCCCAGGGGCAAGCCCGATTCCTGGACCTACCCAGGTGGCGGCTGTGGAGCTTACAGCGCAAGTAAATGTAGCTATGGGGCCACATTTGCCTGATACTATGGCTAATAGTTCCTCTACTCAAGCTAGAGCTTCCATACCAGAAGTTTCTATGCCTGTAGCTTCACCAAAGCAGAATTTGCATCAAGCTCAAATTCAAAGTCAGGAAGCCCAGATGGCAAATGAGGCCAAGCCTAATAGTCAAGCTTTGCCACCATTTGATGGGCCTTATAACAAGACCCAAGCTGCTTCTTTAAATCAATGTGCACCTACTCATATGGGCCCGCAATCCAAGGCTCCGGTGACCACTTATCCGCCTGTAGATACTAAGCAGCCGCAGGGGCAACCTGTGGAGGCTATGTCACCAAACACTGATGGTAGCGCTATCAATGGCAACGGGCCGAACAATCTTTATGGCGCGGTAAATGCGCCAATGAATATGGGGCCTCAAAGTTCTGCTCCTTTACCAGATTCTAGAGGGAATTTTGCGCCTAGATTGGGGGCAGTTGGTTATGTTGATCCGACAAATTTAGGTGGCGCTTCCCATGGTAATGGGGCTTGGCCTAATCAGCAGCCTAACCAAATGCCTAATCAGATGGAGCAGACCAATACTCCATCATTGTCAGCTCAACCAATGCCGGCCCAACCAATTTCATTTGCTAATGATATCGTATCTAATTCTAATAATGGTTATCCTGCCATGATGGAAGAGGCGCCGTTAGTTGAAGCAGCGCCTGTGAGCGATGCTTTTTATGGTTCTGACCTCGATGATGAAGTCGATGCGGAAAACAGCCGTACTTTTACCGAAAGTGATCTGAATTTAGGTTTGTCTGGGCGGCCAACTATTGGGTTTGATAAAGAACGCTATGAAGATATGCTTTTAGGCATACGCAAGATTATGAAGCCTGCGGATTACCTAAGCCGCGTCCGTGATGATTACACTGAGCTACTAATGAAAGCTAAATTGCAGGAAATGGATATGTCAGTGCTTGGCGTTAGTGTCAGAGAAGTGGTAAGCCCAAATCATTGGGTGATTCATTTGCCACAAGAAAGTCAGTATTTATGTAGCCGTAATGATTACCCTGATTATATTGGGGGGCTTTTTTCTCATACGTTAGGGCAGGCGGTCACCGTTGAATTTAAATTTGAAGAGTCTCATGGGATTTTGCCTGGCTCTCCTTTAGCCTTAGCTCATGAGTATTACGATGGTCACTTCAATCTAGAACGTCAAATGTTGCTGACGGATCCAAACTTCCAAGAAATTATCTCCAAGCTTAATTTAAACACGGAAGGAGCACACTTTGATTTGGTGATGGCCAAGGAGCCTAAGGCCCTTAAAACCAAATAGAAGGTAAACCTCAATTTAAGCATCTATGGCTTGAATATGTGATTTTGTTTGGCGTATCTAGGTTTTAGTACGCAGTTTTTCTTAATTTTTTGGCGGTTGTGCTATTATACTAAGCTGTATTTTGTCGCGGCAGCCTCACCAGGCTCCCATTAATTTAAAGGATAAACGCTATGTTTGGAAACATGGGTAATATGATGAAGCAGGCGCAGATCATGCAAGAACGCATGAAGAAGGCGCAGGAAGATGTCGAAAAGTATGTAACTACCGGTGAATCTGGTGGTGGTTTGGTTAAGGTAACCATGGACGGCACTCATCATGTCAGCAAGGTAGAACTCGACGACAGCGTGTTCAGCGATGATAAGGACATGTGTGAAGATTTAATTGCAGCTGCGGTAAATGACGCTGTAAGAAAGATTTCTGAATACTCTACTGAAAGAATGGCTAAGGTTACTAACGGGATTAACCTCCCACCAGGGGTTAAACTTCCATTCTAATAAAAGGGACCACATGGTTTAAAGATTTGCGTAAATAAGTTTCATAACCTCGCACTAAGAGGCGCACTTTTTAGCTAATTTTTAAATCAAAGGTTACTGATCTTTTTGGCGTTAATTAGCATGTAACTTACATTACTGTCTATCAAACGCACATAAAACTCCACCTATAATTGATCAAATTTAGGTGGAGTTCTTCACTGTTGCTAGGTGTTATATGAAATTTAGTCCTGCTCTTGAAGAATTGATGCAAGCCCTGCAAGAATTGCCAGGAATTGGACCTCGAAGTGCTCAGCGTATAGCAATGAATCTATTGCTTGGTGAACGCAAAGAAGCTAAGCGCCTAAGCTTGGCGTTAAATAATGCGGTGGAAAAAATAACTTTTTGTCGCTATTGCCACAGTTACACAGAAGGTGATTGTTGTGCTATTTGTGGTAATGCCAAACGTCAAGCTCAAGGGATTATTTGCGTTGTAGAACAGCCGGCTGATGTATTAGCAGTTGAACAAACTGGAGAATACAACGGCGTTTACTTTGTGCTACACGGGCGCTTATCACCGCTTGATGGGGTGGGGCCTAAAGAATTGCATTTAGATGATTTAGAAGCTCTACTAAAAAACGGGCGTTATAAAGAAATAATCCTAGCTACGAGTCCAACCGTCGAAGGTGACGCCACGGCGCATTTTATTGGTCATATTGCCAAATCTCTAGGGCTTAAAGCGTCAAGAATTGCGCGTGGGATTCCGATGGGAAGTGAACTTGATACAGTTGATGGCTCCACTTTAATGCGTTCTTTTAGTGGGCGCTTACCTTTATAAAAGTCTATTATTAGTGGTAACTATTCCTAAAACGAGGTGTTTATGGCCTCGTTTTTTGCATTCATAGTTCTAATCTTTAATTTGCTAAGCTTTAACTTTAAAGCTTTTACCAAAAACACGGAAAATAATTACAGCTAGGCGTTTTGTTTTAGGTTATGGATTTTGGTTCAGCTTTGGTGATAAAGTTTTCGATACGTGAGCCTATAACTTTATTCCAAAAACCGATAATAGGCCCTACCAAAATACAAGACAAAATGGTGCCTTCACGAATAAAGGTAATGCTAGAAAACCCATCCATAAAAATAAGAGCGATAAGAGCTGCTAAGGTTGTTGAGGAAAAATCAAATGTTATTTTTGATTTTGGAATGCTGACGCCAAAGCGTTGATGAAAAGCCACAAAAACCCCATCAGCGGGTAAGTTAACCATGCGCCCTTTAAGGTATAAAAAGACCCCGGTACCCCCAAAAAAGATACTTATCGCCAGGTAAAGTAACTGAAGCGGATAAGTAGTAGGAACCATTGGAGTTTCTAAGTAATCACAAATGGTTTTAAGCGCTTGTTCTGTCACAAAGATGAAACCTCCAAACATGATGGAGGCAAAAATTTGTAAGGTGTTGATGAGTTTATATTTACGGCCTAAGAGAAGCGCTTGAACAAACATGTAAAAGATCATGGCTAAAGTACTGCATAAGCCAAGTTCCATATTAAATGAATATTTTAAAGCGACCGGTATAGTGCCTACGGGAGAAACACCGATCCCACAATGAGCGGAAAATGCAACTCCAGAAGAGAGAATAAAAAGCCCGATAATGTAGATGAGGGTACGTTTTAAGATGCTTGCAATCATAAGTTTATTTAAAAGTAAAAGGCGTGTGAAAAAGTTTTAATTAAGATGGACCATTAAGCCATAAAACCAAGCCTTAATTGGTTAAAGAAAGAACCAACGGTAAGGCTTGGTTTTGGGGTAAGTTGAAAGCGGTCGGTTAGGCCTTAAAAAACAGGTGTATTTTACAAAGTAGTGTGAATAAGTTCAAATTATTACCCCAAAAAACCGTAGGTTCTTAACTAAGCTTATGTGTTTTTTAAAGAACTAACTCCCGCGTAGCTAAAAATCTTCACCGCCTCTTGTTTCGCCTTTGGTGAACGTATTTTCTTGACGTGTTTTTGCAGTCTTTTCTTGGCGCTTTTGGTTGTTTTTCTTGGTACTTTTGCTGTTTTTTCTTGGTACTTTTTGCTGTTTTTCTTGGTACTTTTGACGTCTTTTTTTAGCTCCTTTGTTTTTTTAGGGAAAATAGCTAAAAAGCTGCTGCTAAATATTTTAAAAACCAAAGTTTCCAAGCGCCCAAAATAAAAAATTGCGCTAAAAGCTAAAAATATGCTTGAAATATATTTATTCGTCCCCATTTAAGAATCAGCAGGGAAATTCCCTAATATTTTTTTAGAAAATTGCCTCTAATATTCATCTTGGATAATTGTTTAGCATTTGAGGCAGTTTTAGTTTTTTTTGATATGAAGGTTTTATCATGGCAGTTGAAAAGCATGGTTTTCAGACCGAAGTAAAGCAATTACTTCATCTTTTGGCTCATAGTCTTTACTCAAACAAGGAAGTGTTCCTTCGTGAACTTATTTCTAACGCTTCTGATGCAATCGATAAGCTCCGTTTTACTGCGCTTTCTGATAGTTCCGTTTATGGCGACGATCCAGATTTGCATATTCGCATTAGCTGCGACAAGGATAAGAAGACCTTAACCATTTCTGATAATGGTATTGGTATGACTCGTGAAGATGCGATTGAACATCTTGGTACCATTGCTAAATCAGGGACCGCTGAATTTTTTAAGAATATGACTGGTGACCAAGCTAAGGATTCTCAGCTTATCGGTCAATTCGGGGTTGGTTTCTATTCTGCATTTATCGTTGCTGACAAGGTTACCGTCATCAGCCGTGCTGCTAAAGCAGCGCCTGAACAGGCTGTTTGTTGGGAATCTGATGGGAGCGGTGAATTCTCTGTTTCTGATGTAACTAAGGCTACCCGTGGTACTGACATCATTTTGACTTTAAGAAGTGATGAAGAAGAATTCTTACAGGAATGGACTTTGAAGTCTGCTATTTCTAAGTATTCAGATCACATCAGCGTACCAGTACAGATGCTTGAAACAGTGACCCCTGAAAAGAAGGAAGGTGACGATAGCGAACCTGTTGAATACACCGAATGGAAACAGGTCAATGATGCAAAGGCTCTTTGGACTCGTAATCCAAAGGAAATTACTGATGAAGAATATCAGGAATTTTACAAGCACCTTACCCACGACTACGATGATGCTTTAGCTTGGACTCATAGCCGTGTTGAAGGGGCGCAGGAATATACTTCATTGCTTTATATTCCAAAGCGTGCTCCATGGGATTTGTTTAATCGTGAACAAAAGCATGGCCTTAAGCTTTATGTACAGCGTGTATTTATTATGGATGACGCTGAACAGTTCATGCCTGGCTACCTCCGTTTTATCAAGGGTGTGCTTGACTCTAACGACTTACCACTTAACGTATCTCGTGAAATTTTACAAGATAACAAGACTACTAGTGTTTTACGTAAAGCTTGTACTAAGAAAGCCTTACAGATGCTTAAGAAGTTGGCTACAAACGAACCTGAAAAGTATAAAGAATGCTGGGCTCAATACGGTAGCGTGCTTAAGGAAGGCTTAGTAGAAGACCAAGAAAACCGTGATGATATCTTCGCATTGATGCGCTATGCTACCACCACTTCTGGTTCTGCAGAACCTACTGTTTCTTTGGCTGACTATATTTCAAGAATGCCTGAAAAGCAGAAGAACATTTACTACATCGTAGGTGAAAACTACGCAGCTGCGGCTTCTAGTCCATACCTTGAAAACCTTAAGAAGAAGGGCGTTGAAGTGTTGCTTCTTTGGGAACGTGTTGATGAATGGATTATGGCTCAAGTTAGCGATTACAAGGACCACAAGTTCATTTCTGCAGCTGCTTCAAACCTTGAGCTTGGCGATCTTGAAGACAAAGAGGAAAAGGAAAAGCAAGAAGCTGCTACTAAGGAAAACGGCGATCTCTTGAAGCGCATTAAGGATGCTCTTGGGGAAAAAGTAAGTGAAGTTAAGGTTTCATCTCGTCTTGTTGATACTCCAAGCTGTGTAATTAGCGATGGTATGAACATGATGACTGCACAGATGCGTCGCTTACTCGAAGCTTCTGGGCAGAAACTTCCAGATGAAAAGTTTACTTTGGAAATTAACCCAACCCACCCATTAGTGCAAAAGATGGCTGCGCAAACTGATGACGCGGCATTTAAGAAGTGGGCTGAAGTAATTTTTGACCAAGCGTTGTTGGCAGAAGGCGGGCTCAAGGACCCAACTTCATTTGTTAAGCGCTTAAATGAACTTTTGCTTGGTTAAGAGCTTGAGTTTGTGAACCTAAGTTACTAAAAACTTGGTTCTAATTGTGTTTTAACTGAACTCGGCAAGAAGTCTCCCACCTCTATAGGTGGGGGAGGATGTCACAACATGTTTGGATTTAAAGGGGGCTTCGCAGGAAGCCTCTTTTTTTAGCTCATATTTTCAAATGTACCAAATATCCTAAATTCCCCAAGCTCCCCAAATTACCCAAAGTTTCCCAAGTCTTCAACTTTTCCTAAGTTCTCAAAATTAAAATCAAAAGGTCACCCCAAGTCTAAAAAGGCCAAAAAACTTATGAACCAAGGGAGGAATTATTAAGACTATATGACTTTGTGGCGTGTAAGCATGATATTTTATAATTTTATGATTTAGCATGTTTTTACATTTGTGGTTTTAGCTCGTTTATGAAGTTAAATTAAGTGCTTAATAAAAAGAGCCAATATTGCGGAAAAGCTAGGTAAACGTAAGGCCATAAATTGTGTCGAAGTGGACGTTTTCAGTGTATAATATGCGAGTTTTTGGACAGACATTCCGGCTAGATAGCACAAAGCCGGGTAAATTTGATTAAGGAAGAAAAATGCGTATTATTCTCCTCGGCGCTCCAGGCGCAGGCAAGGGTACTCAGGCTCAGTTTTTAATGAAGAAGTTTGGTATTCCTCAGATCTCTACTGGCGACATGCTTCGTGCAGCTATCAAGGCTGGCACTCCGCTTGGTCTTAAGGCTAAGGAAGTAATGGATAAGGGCCAGCTCGTATCTGACGATATCATCATTGGTCTCGTTAAGGATCGTGTAGCTCAGGCTGACTGTGCTAATGGCTTCCTTTTTGATGGTTTTCCACGCACTATTCCACAGGCTGAAGCTATTGATGCTAGCAACATCGGTGTGGACGCAGTGGTTGAAATCTGTGTACCTGATGAAGAAATTGTTAAGCGTATGAGTGGCCGTCGTGTACACTTAGCTTCTGGCCGTACTTACCACGTAGTATTCAACCCACCTAAGGTTGAAGGCCGTGACGACGTAACTGGTGAAGAACTCGTTATTCGTAAGGATGACGAAGAAGCTACTGTACGTTCACGTCTTGCAGTATACCATTCACAGACTGAACCTCTCGTTGCGTTCTACTCTAAGAAAGCCGAAACCGGTGCTTGCCGCATGGTTAAGGTTGATGGTACTAAGAACGTAGCTGACGTAAGTGCAGATCTCGATAAGCTCTTAGGTTAATCTTAAGCGCTTAAAAAAGTCCTTCCTGTGCCCTTAGGGAGCAATAACAGGGAGGACTTTTTAATTTTAACGGCTAAGATTTAATTAAGGGTTTTTAGTATTTTTCCCTTAAAAATTTTTTGGCAACTAGCGCTTAAAACTTGTCATTTCATCGCTTCGGTTATGTTTATGGCTTTATCTATTTCATGTTTGGGACTATTTCACCGGCGCGAAATACTACCAAAAAAGGATCTTTAGTAATGTCTAACTTGTACGACTTTATGCTTAAATTTAAAGGAGTGGTTTTTGATCTTGACGGTACCTTAGTAGATTCAATGCCATTACATTTAAAAGCTTGGCATCGGGCTTTGGCGCAATTTAAAGTAGATATCGACGATGAATTTTTATTAGCACACGGGGGCGTGCCGAGCCAAAAAATAGCTGCTATCTTATTAGATAGATTTCAAATTAAGCAAGTAACCCCAACGAAGCTAGCGCAGATTAAGACGGATTATTACATCGAAACACTCGCAGATGTTGAGTTGTTTCCGCAAGTTAGAGTGATGTTAGCAACACTTAAAGCTAACGGTATACGCATGGCAGTAGGGACGGGCACCACGGCGTACAATATGCACCATATATTGAGCCATACAGAATTAAAGGATTATATTGAAGTTGGGGTTTGCGCAGAAGATGTTTTGCATCATAAACCTGAACCTGATACTTTTTTAGAAGCGGCGCGCCGCATCGATTGTTTACCAGAGGAAACTTTAGTGGCTGAAGATACACCACTTGGGATTACCGCCGCTCATAAAGGTGGCTTTCACGGGCTTTTTATGAAAAGAGGTGACTTGGTGACTTTAACTTCGGCTCAAGGTGAAGTTTTAGCTTCGTGGTCTAACTAATCTTTAAGTTTAAGGTAGGGCCTTGGTGCAATAGATAAGCTCTGTAAGGCTTGCTAGCTTGGCTTAACAAATAAACAAAAACCAAAACAAAAAAGCAAAAGACCTAATTTTTCAAAATAATTAAGGCCGGCTTTTGGTACCTCCCTGGGCCGGCTTTTGGTACTCCCTATGGCCCGCTTGGGTCTTATCTACGGCCTAAGTATAGAGGCGAGCTAAGAGCTTTGAGAGTTTAGCTAATAGATGGTTTAATTGTTTTCTTGATACTGCACAATGAGGCTTCGGTACTCATGCTTATCGCACTGCAAGATACGCTTTCCAGTCTCACTTGACGGCGCTACTAACACGCGACTTACACTACCCCATTCCGCTTGATGCCCACGGTCTAAAATTAGCATTTGATCGGCAATATGATTGATTAAATCAAGATTGTTTAGACTGATGATAACTGAGGTGCCACGGTTTTTTTGGAGCTCTAAAAATAGGTTGATAAAGTGAGCTCTTAGCTGTAAATCCATGCGTTCGATAATGGCGTCTACTAACAGGATTTGGGGATCTAAAATTAAAGCTCGAGCGAGGGACAAACGAAGGAGCTGGCTACGACTTAGCATTATTGGGTAGTAGTGGCGAAGCCCGGCTGAAAGCCCCACATAGCTTAAGGTTTCGTTGATCTTTTTTTGGCGGTCTTCGTAGCTTAAAGAGGTGTTAAGACGTAGTGGTAAGTCTAAGATCCCCTCAACGCGTAGACTTGGGTTGAGCGACGTCTCTGGCTTAGGGTAAAACATGCGCACAAACCCCACGCGGTCTTGGCGTTCGTAATCATGTAAAGGCTTCCCACAAAAAAGCACTTCTCCTTTTAAGTTTTGTTGTTCGCTCCCATTGATGATGCGAAGTAAAGTGGATTTACCTGAGCCCGCCTCCCCGGTGACCGCTAGAATTTGTCCGCGTTCAAGGGTGAAGTTTATGTCGTGTAAGGCTTCAATGGTTTTTCTAAAAAACAGCATTTTATCAATATGATAGCTTGAAGTTAAATGCTTAACTTGCAGTAAAGGTGCATTATCAATCATTGCTATTCTCCATGTTCCGTGGGAAGCGACACATTACTGAGCCACCTTTACATTTAATGATAGGTGGGGCTTTGATGCAAGCTTTATCCGCATAAGGGCAACGTGGCCCGAGGGCGCAACCTTTAGGTAAGTGGCCAAGCTCAGGTGGTTCCCCTGGTAAAACATGTAATCTAGTCTTTTTCGATTGGCTCAGATAACACGCTATAGTATCGAGCATAGAGCATGTATACGGATGATGAGGAGCCGATAAGATCTGCGAAGTGGTGTTGCTTTCAATAATTTGCCCCCCATAAATCACTTGAATACGGTCTAATAGATTACCGACCGGAATAATGTCGTTACAAATATAAAGCACCGTTGTGCGGCTATTTTGGTTGAAGCTGGCGATGAGGCGTAGGATTTGTAATTGGGACACGGTGGTCATGTTAGCAATCGGTTCGTCGGCGATAAGCAAACGTGGTTTACGTCCTAGGGCCATCGCGATGACTATTTTTTTACACAGAACCTCTGATAATTCATAAGGGTAGAGCTTAAGAATTTTTTCCGGCGCTTTGATCCCAACTTTATGGAGTAGGGTATTGATGGTCCGTTTTTTCCAAAAAGGACGGCGATACCACTTTTCAGTAAAAGCCGAAGATGGTAATGCTTCCTTCATTTGTTCGTAGATCGTCATATTAGGATCTAGTGAGGCATTCGCTTCTTGGAAGATAAAGGCGATGCTTTCACTTAAAAGCCGACGTCGTTCCCCTAAAGGGGTGGTGGTTAAATCAAGTTTATCAAACCGGAAGCGGTCAAAGCTTACACGATAACTACTGCCATACATGCCGACAATAGCACGAGCGATAATACTTTTGCCGGAGCCTGAATCACCAATCAAACCACAAATTTCCCCTTCATTTAAAGAAAGGTCGAGGTTTTTACAAATGGTAATCCACCCGCGATCAGGAGTTCTTAAATCAACACAAAGATTGCGTATATCAAGCAGAGCCATATTTTTTGATCCCTATTTCAAGTACGCGGTTAATGCCATGACCGACAGCGTTGATGGAAATGATGATAAGCATGATAGCAAGACCTGGAATCATAGCTTGGGCGAGGCCTACATAAATAATATCAAGCCCGGAGGCCATCATATTGCCGAGATCAGGGTATGGTGGTTGCGCTCCAAAACCTAAGAACCCCATGGCACTAATATCAAGTAAAGCCACCCCTAAGGCTTGGTGGAAATTTTGGATAATGACGGAGGCGATATTAGGCAAAATGGTATGCCGAGCTAAGCTTAGATATGAAACCCCATCTAATAAATCTGACGTGATATAGTCTTTAGCGAGTTCTACTTGAACGGCATAATATGTTGAGTGAATAAAGCGGGGTACAAGTGAAATACTGATCCCTAAAATAGCGTGGCTAAGGCTAGGGCCTAAAATCGCAATGGTAACTAAAGCGATTAAAAGAGAAGGAATAGAGAGCATGATATCAAAGAGATGATGCATGACGCTACTACGAACCCGATGTTTAGAGATGGCGCTAAGTAAACCAATAGGCACCCCTACAGCTACAGCTGCGAGCACGGTAATAAGGGAGGCATTTAAAGTATTCGCCGCCCCTAACAATATGCGTGAAAGATAGTCACGCCCTAATTCATCGGTTCCTAGGAAGTGCTCTAACATTCCACCTTCAACCCAAGATGGGGGCAAGAGGCGAATATCGGTATTGACGGAAAATGGGTCGGTTGGAATGATATAGGGTAACACGTATATCACCAGCAACAGAGCAATTAAAATATAGAGGCCGGCCACATCTGAAGCGCTTCTTTTAAATTCATGCCAAAAGAGCGCGCCATTAGACGGCACAGTCCGATGTGGTTCATGTCTAAGATCAAACATTTAAAACGGATCCTCCCCAGCGGCTGTGGTGCGGCGGTTATTTTTAAAGAAGAGGGCACAAAGAATTTCTGTGCCGATATTGATGATTAAAAGCCCCGTGCCTAGTACGAACACACAAGCCTCAATGACTTCATTTTGGCTAGCAGTGACACTTTGCGTGAGCCAAAAACCCAAACCCGGCCATTCAAAAACCGTTTCCACCAAGATACAGGCAGAAAAAATATTACAAATAATAATGCTCAGGTGAGGGAGTAGTGAAGGCAAGATATTAGGGAGTATATGATGGATGGCAATAGTAAAATTGCTCGCGCCGTGGCTGTAAGCTGCGCGTACATAGTTACTACTCATAACATCAAGTGTTGCTTTTCTCGTGATGGAGGTAATTTCAGCGCAAGGCATGATCATAATGGTAGCTACGGGCAAAATTAAGTGCTTTAACACATCGGTGATATAAACCATATTGCCTGATTTTAAGACATCGATGAGTAAAAAACCGGTATCTTCTGGCATATCAAGTAAGAGATTAAAGTTGCCAGTAGAGGGCAATAATCTAAGCTTTACCGCAAAGACAATGATTAAAAGCTGCGCTAGCCAATAAACGGGAATGGAATTAGTTAAGCGGCAAAAAGTACGAAGTAGGCGATCCCCTAACGAGCGGTGCCACATTCCGCCTGAGATTCCTAAGATAGAACCTAAAATTAACGCCAGCACGAGGGAGAGTGTAAGGAGCACGGCAGTATGCGGGAGATATAGTTTTATTTCTTCTAAGATCGAGGCCCCGGTTTCAGAGTTGGTGCCAAAATCGAGTCTGAGGAGATGGGAGCTGTAGCTTAAATATTCAGGAATGAACCTAGTGATATCGATACTATTTAAACGTATATGAACCCAAAAGAGGATTACGGTCAGTAGCCCAAGCGTGGTGATAAGAAGCACCAAGCGGCGCATAATAAAACCAAACATTATTGTTCCTCCGTCAAAGTCACATCACTAAAAATCAAACCGCCAAACGGTGTTTGTTTTAGTTGCTTTACCTTATTGATGGAGATAAAGGTATTAAATGAATAGATTAGAGGCAGTAACGGCATTTCCACGCTTAAAATATCTCGCATTTTACGGGTGTTGGTCGCAAGAACCGTAGGGTTACGAGTACTAGCACTAATAGCTGCTAATTGGTCGAATTCTTGGTGGCACCAACCGGTGAAGTTTTGGTGTAAACCGCCACGTGTTGAGACTCTACCGCTTGGACATTTAGAAAGCGGAACGATGATATTCCCGTTATCAGAAAACACGTTGATAATTGCTAAATCAAAACGTCCGCGCGCGAGATAACTAAGCCCATTTTGGTAACTTAAACTTTTTATGTTCGCCTGAATATGCTGTTTTTCTAAAGCGGACTTAATAAATTGCGCCGTTTTAGTTAATGTCGCGTCGCCTAAAGCATCACGCTCTAAAATTATGATTCTAAGTTCTTCTTTTTGTAGTTCGTTTAGGGCTTGGGTTAATCCAGGGGTGATAGCGCTATCTTGCCGTAAAAAGATCGGCGCGTAATTGTAATAAGGATTGATGATGTCACCTGCGGCTGCATCTTCCCCGTATTGTGGGTTCGTGCCATTTTGGCTAGTAAGGCCGGCAATTCCCTGTGGAATTTTATCTTTTTTAGATGAATGCGGGGAACTAGGATCAGGCAAAGCTTGTTCTTGTTCGCTGCTACCCTTGTTATTTGTGGCTTCGAATTTTTGCGTAGGTGAATAGAGTTCAGCTGAAGCGACTTCTGAGGTGGTGAAGTTCGTAGTGGATAACTGACGCGCATTATTTTGGTCTTTGGTTTTAGGGGCGGTCTGTTCGATGGGAGCTCTAAATTCACCATAACCAAAGTAAACGGATTTATTAAGGTCGCTTAAATTAATAAGGGAAGCGATAGCACGTCGTTTTTCTGGGGAGTTTAAGTAGTCTTGACGTGTATTAAAGATCAAAAAGGTCCCAAAGAGTGAGCTTCGTTTTTCGAGGCTGATTTCTTTGTGATGTTCAAGGATGAGAGAAATTTGGCTAGGGCTAGGGTTACTCATTACTTGGCACTCGCCTGTAAAGAGCTGAGAAAAGCGCTTGTTGATATGAGTTGAGTGACGTAACACTAAGATATCAAGCTGTGGTTTTTTCTGATGGTAGTCATTAAAAGAAGTTAATCTGACAAAGCTATCACGGACAAACTTTTGTGCTTGGAAGGGACCAGTGCCAATTGGTTTATAGTCGATGGTTTCTGGGGGTAACTGTTTCTTTAAGATGGTATCTGCGTATTCACGACTTAAAATAACGGAGTTGTCGTGCGCTAAAAAGTTATCAAAATTTGGCTGGGGTTTATGTAGTTTAAAGGCTACTAAGTAAGTGCCTCTTGGTTCTACCTTTTCAATAAAATCACCGCTTTCATGGGCCGATAAATACGGAAAATACTGTTTAGGACGGTAGAAAGGTGAGTTTGGATCGATCATGCGATTGAAGCTAAAGGCCACGTCTTCAGCATTCATGGTTCTCGTCGGCACAAAGATATTATTACTTTGAAAGTGAATATTACGTTTAAGTCGATAAACTCGAGTTAAGCCTTTGTTTTCCGTATAAGCTAAAGCGCCGACTGCCGGAATGATGGCTTTAGTATCAGGGTTCATGGTGAGTAAGCGATCATAAACGGCATATGACAACGTGGAGGTCATATTTGAAACGGGAGAGCGTTGTGGGTTTAAGCTCGTGAGTCCCGCTTCGGAGCAAAAAATAAGACCGTTAGTTGACTCCGCATAGGCAAAGCTCAAAAACGTGCTACTTAAAAAGCCCCACAGGACCATATTTAGGTATGTGGATGCTTGGCGTATTACTTGCGAAATCAAAGAACGCATATAAGATCCTATATAGTCAGTCCATGCAAACATGAGGCTTGGTGGGGCTTAGTTAACTAAAAAATAAAAAAATAGAGCCGCCGACTTCTAACTTCTAAATAAGGGCTAGAATTGTGAAGCCATAAAATTCTAGCCCTAGAATTATGGAACATAAGTTTAAGGCTGTTTTTAATCAAGCGTTGATTCTTTCCTCGTAGGGCTAATAACGTTTGGGGACTACAAATATCCTTATATTTTACCATTTTAAGCTCATGGTCGCCACTTTAGAGCAAGGTGTTGGGGGAGGTTACTTGTAATTTGAAATTAAACATATGCTTAAGCCTGATTTTGTTTATCTTTACATTTACGTTTTACGAATGGACATTCATTAGGTAAAATGTACCAGAAATTTCAGGGCCCCAAAAATTATTGATAAGCCTTAAGGGCGACAATGTTTTAGAGGACATGATTTTAAATATCAATGAAAATATATGTTTATGTTGAAAGTGCAATTCACGGCCCCGCTTGTAAAGGAGGCTGTGAGCTGCGCTTTTAGATGGAAAAATAAGTTATGAATGACTTTAGTGAAATTCTAAAGGTAGTCGGTGGTTATCTTGATTTAGTCGATGGCTTTATTTGGGGGGTGCCACTACTAGTAATGTTACTTGCAGTAGGGGTGTTGCTGACTATTGGACTTCGTGGGATCCAGCTTAGCAATCTTGGGCGAGCTATTAAATTAGTTTTTACTCCGCATCGCGATGAAGCTGGCAAAGTTGGGGAAATTACGAGTTTTGCGGCTCTTTGTACCGCTCTTGCAAGTACCATCGGTACGGGAAATATCGTCGGGGTGGCAACTGCGGTCCATATGGGTGGCCCTGGGGCTTTATTTTGGATGTTTGTCGCTGCTTTCTTTGGGATGGCGACCAAATATGGCGAATGTTTGCTCGCGGTAAAATTCCGAGAAGTAGATGCTAAGGGCCGCTACTGCGGGGGCCCAATGTACTACATTAAAAATGGGATTGGAGCTCAAGGAAAACTTGGTAAAGCCTGTGCTCGTCCGTTAGCGGCCTTGTTTGCCATCTTTACCATTGGGGCAGGCTGTTTTGGGATCGGGACTTATTGCCAAATAAACGCCATGGTTCAAGCTAATACCTTGATGTTTAACATGAGTCCAGTTGCATCTTGTGCCATTACCACGGTGCTTGTTGGCTTAGTTACCCTAGGTGGCCTTAAGAGTATTTCTGCTTGCAGTACGAAAATAATCCCAATTATGGCAGTGTTCTATATTGTAGGTTGCCTCTTTATCATCATCTTAAAGATTGAATTCTTGCCACAAGCAGTTGTGACTATTGTAAAAGATGCATTTAGCTTTGAAGCTTGCCGTGGGGGTGCTACTGGGATTGGCATCTTAATGGCTCTACGTTTCGGGGTGGCGCGTGGGATTTTCTCTAACGAGGCCGGTCTTGGTTCGGCCCCAATTGCAGCTGCAACCGCTAAGACTAAGCATGCAGCTGAACAGGGTCTCATCAATATGACTGGGACTTTCTTAGATACCATAGTTATTTGTATGCTGACAGGCTTAGCCATTGTCTTAACAGATTCATGGAACCTCGAAGGGGTTGATGGGGCAGCTATTACCTCTAAAGCTTTTTGTGATACTTTAGGGGCTTCTTGGGGGATCTACGTCGTTAATATTGGGCTCTTGCTTTTTGCTTTTACCACTATTATTGGTTGGAACTATTATGCGGAAAGCGGGGTAGTGTACCTATTTGGGACTAAGGTTATTTACGTTTACCGTATTATCTATGTGGGCATTGTAGCAACAGCTTCATTTATGACCCTTGATATTGTGTGGGTCTTAGCCGATATCATGAATGGCTTAATGGCCTTCCCTAACTTAATTGCCATCTTCTTCTTACGTAAGACGATTTACGAAGAAACTGCGCTTTACTTTAATGCGCTCCGTGGTCGTGTTCTTAGTAAGAAAAGTGATGATTTAGCCAAAGCTTAAGGCTTAATTTTTAACCCTTAAGCTTCGCTTAGCAAAGTAGTAAAACTTTTGCTCCTAAAAGCTTCCTTTAACACCATAGTTAAAGGGAGCTTTTTTATGGGGAGTTTACGGGGTTAATTAACTGTTGTGTTAAATATGTAAATTGTTTATAATATCTACTAATATTTGGTAGGTGTCAAGACTATGTCAAAAATAATTTCCATAGGTCAAGCTGCAAAACTATTAGGGGTTCATGTTCAAACCATGAGAAATTGGGAGAAGTCAGGTAAGTTAAAACCTGATTCAATTTCACCTGGTGGTACAAGACGATATAACCTTGATAGGATTGTAGCAATCAGTGGAAAGGAAGTACCTACTGTACCTACTGTATACTGTATTAGATGAGAGAAAAACCATAGCTTATGCTAGAGTAAGCTCTCATGACCAAAAAAAAGATTTACTAAGACAATTACAAGTACTAGAATTGTTATTGTGCTGATCAC